>Ga0209538_1000648_pt1 | contig 19906 bp, 18 predicted proteins | sample BarGraNGADG00211_2_FD_184492 | JGI IMG/M metagenome (GOLD analysis project Ga0209538, IMG submission 184492) | Arctic peat soil microbial communities from Barrow, Alaska - Barrow Graham LP Ref core NGADG0004-211 (SPAdes) (version 2) | ecosystem: Environmental > Terrestrial > Soil > Wetlands >... | reverse complement strand
GATCTGCCAGTTTCGCTTAATCCAGAAGATGGCTGAACGAGGCACCCATTTCTGGGATTACGGCAATTCCTTTTTAAAAGCAGTGTTTGACGCCGGTGCAGCTGATATCGCGGCCAATGGGCTGGACGCCAGCGATGGCTTCATCTTCCCCAGTTATGTCGAGCATATTATGGGGCCATTGGCTTTCGACTACGGTTATGGGCCATTCCGTTGGGTTTGTTTGAGCGGCAAGGCCGAAGATTTGCAAGCGACCGACCGGGCCGCCATGTCCTGCCTTGATCCCAACCGCCGGGCCATGGACCGCGACAATTACGAATGGATCAAAAATGCCGGGAAAAACAAGCTAGTGGTCGGTACGCAAGCCCGCATTCTCTATGCCGACGCCGCGGGACGGGTTAAAATCGCCTTGAAGTTCAACGAGATGGTGCGCCGGGGCGTGATTGGTCCGGTCATGCTGGGACGTGACCACCACGATGTTTCGGGCACCGATTCGCCTTTCCGGGAAACGGCCAACATCCGCGACGGCAGCAATGTCACCGCCGACATGGCCGTGCACAATTTTGCCGGCGACGCCGCCCGCGGCATGTCCATGGTCGTCCTTTCCAACGGCGGCGGCGTGGGCATCGGCAAGTCCTTCAACGGCGGCTTCGGCCTGGTTTTGGACGGCAGTGAAGCCAAGGACCGCATCATCCGTTCGGCCATTGAATGGGACGTCATGAACGGCATCGCCCGCCGCGCCTGGGCGCGCAACGAAAACGCCATGGCAACCGCCGCCGCCTGGAACGACCAGCACCCTGAACGCGGCCATATCACCCTGCCCCATTTGGCCGACGATGGCCTGATGGACAAACTTGTGGACACTAATTTTCAGGATAAATAGGGCCAAAAGAATTCTAAATCAGTTTATTTATATATGTATTGCTGAAAAATTGTCGTGCCCGATTGAAAAATGTATCGATTTGTCTTAAAATATGATTTACTTGATGCTGTTCAGCAAGGAGAAAACACCCATGGGCTTGGTAAAAAAAGGGAAAGATTCATGGTTCTTTGAGGATCTTTATATCGACACCACTTATGGTTTCAAGGTGTCCAAGGTGATCGTGCCGGAAACCGACACCGGCTTTCAAAAATTGATGATCCTGGAAACCGATCGTTTTGGCAGGGTGCTGGTGTTGGACGGCATTGTGCAGTTGACCGAAGAGGACGAGGGTATCTACCATGAATGGATCGCCCACTGGCCGATATTTGCCTTGAACCGGCCGGCAAAGCACGTGCTGATCATCGGAGGCGGCGACTGCGGTGTGGCCCGGGAAGTGCTCCGCCACAAGTCGGTCGAAAGGGTGACCATGGTGGAGATTGATAAAATGGTTTGTGACCTTTGCCGCAAGCACATGCCGTCGGTGAGCGCGGGCGTGTATCAGGATCCCCGCTTCAAATTGATCATCGGCGACGGCGCCGAAGTGATCCGGCAAATGAAGGGAAAATGCGACGTGATCGTCATCGATTCCACTGACCCGATCGGACCGGCCAAGAGTTTGTTCAACACCGATTTTTACCAGAGCGTTTACGAAGCGCTGGTTGAAGGCGGCATCACCATCCACCAGACCGGGGCATTGATTCTGCAGCCTTTTGAATGCCCGGGCAGCTGGCGGCAGATCGAACGCAGTTTCGACGACGTGCGGGTGATCCAGTTTGCCAACGTGAGCTACATGGGTGGTCCGTTCAGCTTGACTGCCGGGTCCAGGGGTAGGGGCGTATTTAAAAACGCTGAACGCAATGCCCAGAAGGCCTACAAAAAAGCGGGCTTTAAAACCAGCTGGTACTCGCCGCAGATATCGGCAGTCCCGTATCCCGAATTCCAAAAACGGCTGGAAACCGACAAGTACGGCGAAGAAATTATCATGGACATTGAACTTCCGGCCAACAGCTTGCCTGGAGCCAAGCAGGTGGAAAAATGGGCTAACCAGACCTGCACCGCGATCAAGATGAAGACATTCGGAAACCCGATCGTGGCCAGCGCCAAGTTGGGTGACGGGGATACGCTGGTGCAGTACGTGGAGACCAGCGCCATCAATTACCGGCGTTATGGGCGGGTGGCGGCCCTTAACTGCTTCACCTGCGCTTCTTTGCCTGTGGCTGATGCCATCAGGACCTCGATCGATTATTTCAAGGCCGGCAAGGCGTTTTGCTGGCACCTGCCGCGCGGATCTTTTGCCGATATCAAAAAAATAAGAAAAAATACCAGAATTTTCGAATACAACCTGGCCGTGGCCAAGATCTCCCAGGTATTCCAACCGCGCCTGATCGAAAGCGCAGGGGCATTTGCCCGGGATTTCTCTTTTTTCCGGGAAAAGGGTGCGGCTGAGTTTGAACTGGTAATGGATCTCTATGACTGCGATTACGCGAAAATTTCCAGCCCAGCTGTAGTGGCCCGCTGGGCGAGAATCGAGTTCCCCAAAATCACCGGATTGCGACCGGTCGGCAAGGCCGACGCGCCCGATTTCGGCCACGCCAAGAAAAAAACCGCCGGGCCTTCGGTGGTGCAACTGCTCCAGGGCGGTTCCAATATCAGCCACTATTCGATCAACTGGCTGATGATCGTTATCAATGTCGTGGCCAGGCAGGAGTTTTCCTTGGAGAAAGCCATCCGCCAGACCATGAAGTACTTCAAGGGCAAGTACGCGGTTTGTTGGCTCCTGCCCCGGGGTAGTGTTAACCATTCCCTGAAGCAGATTGCCGGCAACACCTATATTTTCGCTGTAGAAGCCAGGTAATTTTATTCGTTGGTTTTTATTTTCCGACTTGCAGCAGCAATATTCTTTAACCCACGTGGATGTGATTCGATTTGCCACTTAATATTTGTAAATCTGACAACGCACTACTCAATAAATTATAACAATTCAATTATTAATCTGTTGACAAACAAGTGATTTTAATTTATATTATAGGTAATTCAACATAAGGAGTAACAAATGGGAAAAATAATCGGCATTGATTTGGGAACTACCAATTCGGTCGTGGCGATAATGGAAAAGGGCGATATTAAAATCATCACCAATTCCGAAGGCGGCCGGACCACCCCTTCGGTGGTTGGTTTTGCCAAAGACGGGGGGCGCTTAGTGGGTCAGGTGGCCAAACGCCAATCAATCACCAATCCGGAAAATACTGTCTATTCCATCAAACGCTTCATGGGTCGCCGCATCTCTGAAGTCAGGGATGAGATTAAAATGGTCCCTTTCAAGGTGGTCAGCGGGCCCAACGATGACGCCCGGGTTAGTATCGAGGGCAAGCAGTATTCACCGCCGGAAATTTCGGCTTTAATCCTGCAAAAACTCAAGGAAGCAGCTGAAGATTATCTTGGTGAAAAAGTCACGGAAGCGGTAATCACGGTTCCAGCCTATTTCAATGACGCCCAGCGCCAGGCTACCAAGGACGCCGGCAAAATTGCCGGTCTGGAAGTCAAGCGCATTATCAACGAACCCACGGCGGCAGCACTGGCTTATGGCATGGACAAGAAGAAAGACGAACTGATCGCCGTCTATGATTTCGGCGGCGGGACTTTTGATATTTCCATTTTGGAAATCGGCGAAAACATCGTAGAAGTCAAATCGACCAATGGCGATACCCATTTGGGCGGAGATAATATAGACCAGCGACTGATTGACTGGATTGCCGAGGAATTCAAGAAAGACCAGGGCATCGACCTGACCAGAGACAAGATGGCCTTGCAGCGCTTGAAGGAAGCAGCGGAAAAAGCGAAAATCGAACTTTCCACCACCCAGGAAACCGAAATCAATCTGCCTTTCGTGACTGCCGACGCTTCGGGACCCAAGCACCTGGTATTGAAACTGAGCCGTTCCAAACTGGAGCAGTTGGTAGGCGATATCATTGAGCGGTCCATCGCCCCCTGCCGACAGGCCATCAAGGACGCCGGAGTGAGTGTCTCCGACATCAAGGAGGTCCTCCTGGTCGGCGGCATGACCCGTATGCCCTTCATCCAGGAACTGGTCAAGAAATTTTTCGGCAAGGAAGGGAATAAGAGCGTGAATCCAGATGAAGTGGTCGCCGCCGGTGCTGCCGTGCAGGGAGGCGTCCTGGGCGGTGAAGCCAAGGACATTTTATTGCTTGATGTAACGCCGCTATCCTTGGGGATTGAAACCCTGGGCGGTATCTCGCATAAATTGATCGAACGCAATACCACCATCCCTACCAAAAAAACCGATATTTTCACCACGGCCGAAGACAATCAATCAACCGTGGAAATTCACGTGCTGCAGGGTGAACGGGAAATGGCCCGCGATAACCGCACACTGGGAAAGTTTCATTTGACCGGACTGCCACCGGCGCCGCGCGGGGTTCCGCAGGTGGAAGTGACTTTTGACATCGATGCCAACGGAATTCTGAATGTTTCAGCTAAGGACCTGGCCACCAACAAGCAGCAAGCAATTACCATAACCTCTTCGAGCGGACTTAATGAAAAAGAAATAGATAAAATGGTCAAAGATGCCGAGAAGTTCCACTCCGAAGATCAGCAGAAAAAAGACGCTATTGAAAACCGCAACAAGCTGGACCAGTTGTCCTATTCTTTGGAAAAACTGGTGAAGGAAAACAAGGATAAAATTCCAGAATCCATGGCCAGCGAGGTTGAATCAGCGGTAAAACATGCTAAGGAAGTTGTGGAAAAGGGAGAGAATCAGCAGATTCTGGATGAAATTGAAAGCATCAATAAGTTAACCAGCAAGTTATCCACTGAAATGTACAAGACCGCCGGAGCGCAAAAAGAGCCGCCGCCCGAACCGGATGCCGGCAAAACCCAGGAATCTGATTCCGCTGCCAGTGAAGGCGAAGTCATTGACGCCGAGTTTGAAGATATCGGCAAAAACAAAAAGTAATTTCGTACTTTTTTCTTTATCTCCCCCTCGCAAAAGGGCAGTTGTAATGACTGCCCTTTGCTTTATGCATTGCCATGCATGTTTGCTTTTTTCGCTTAAATATGATAAATTGTAGCTTACATTTCAGGAGGTTCCATGAAACGAATATTTTTTGTCGCGATTTTACCAATAACACTTTTATTTTCTTTTTGCGATAAAAAAGTCGATCGCCAAGGCATTGATTTCCAACTCAAACTCACTCCTGCTTCTATTACCGATTCTCTGTACCTCAAAATGGATTATGAATTCAAAACCGCAAAAGATTTTAAAAAACTTAATAGCGATTACTCAGTATTTGTCCATTTCTGGCGGGTGAACAGCAAGGAAATGCTGCTCCAGGATGACCATATGCCGTTGAAAAAAACCAGCGAATGGAAGCAGAATGAACAATTGAAGTACTCCCGGGTTTTATTTATCCCGCAGTTTTTGAATGAGTTTGATGTTGATTTTGAAGGCTATGAAGAAGTAAAACTGACCGTTGGCTTGTATAAACTGAAATCATCCGGCAAGGAAAAACCGCTTATCCTGTTTGAGAAAAAAATCAACATTCAGCCGGCCTCGTTCAACGCTCCGGAAATTGTCTATGATGAAGGCTGGAATGGACTTGAAACCGATGTCAACGCCAATGATTCATTTCACCGCAGTTGGCGCTGGACCATGGCTAAAGCGGTTTGCATCATCGAAAACCCTAAAAAAGAATGCACCCTGATCATCAAAGGCGGGGTGAACAAAACGGCTTTACCGGATCAGAAAGTTACCTTGAAAATCAATGATTCGCTGCTCGAAGAATTCATTCCCACTGATTCCCTGTTTTCCCGGGAATACACTATCAGCCCTGAACAGATGGGCGCCGGGGATGAATTTTCCTTGAAAATTGAGACCGACAAGATTTTTGTTCCGGCCAAAGTATTTCCCGGAAGTAATGATAACCGCGAACTGGGCATGCAAATCTATTTTATATATTTCCGCGAAAAACTTAAATAAGGATGCCAGGTACTTCCAACATGCTGAGCGCCGGCCGGAGGTAAGATGCAGGATAGTGATCTTAAGGAACTCATGGCGGTGGAAGGCAGCATGGAAGCCGAAATAATCAAGTCCAAGCTGGAAAGTTTCCATATCCCGGTTTTGTTGAAATTCGAATCAGCGGGGCATATCTTCGGGATCACTATGAACGGTCTGGGCAAGGTAAAAATCATGGTCCCAAAATCATTTTTGCAAGAAGCCAGAACAATTTTGGCGGAATAGTAACACCGAAGCCGGGAAATTATAGTTTAAATTGCTTGAACGCGGTCGCTAGGCGGCTTAATTCTGCTTGGGAATTCAAATCGTATTTGATAATGCTCAGGGAAATATATTTGTTTTGCACGGCCCAGATATCGCTGCCTTCTTGACAGCTGTAATTTGGTGTTCCGGTTCCGATCCAATAATATTTGCGGCCGCGCGGGTCAACCCTTTCAATGATATCGGGAGTGTAGCGTTTGTTGCCCAGGGAGGTTACGGCTATTTCCCCGCGGTTAGGGAAAGGGATATTCAAGTTGTAAATAACATTATCATGGGCGTAGGCGAGTAATTTTTCCAGAATTTTGGCAGTGATTTCCGCTCCCTGATTGAATTCAAATTCCTGTTGCTGATACTGGCCCAAGCCGGCGATTAATGAAATGGCCAGGGATGGGATGCCGTAAAGGAACCCGGAAAAAGCTCCACCCACTGTCCCAGAAAAGAAAATATCTTCGGAAAGGTTTTCACCCAGGTTCATTCCCGAGAGGATGAAGTCTGGTTTTTTAGGAAGAATTTTTTGCAGAGCTATATTGACGCAATCGGCCGTTGTGCCGTTGACGGCATACACGTACGGCTCGACCTGATTGATGCGCAATGGATGGTTTAAAGTCAATGCCATGCTTATGGCACTTTTTTCCCGGTCTGGAGCTACGATCCAGACGCGGTATTTTTTTTCAAGCACTGTTTTTAAAGAGCTGATGCCTTTGGAATAGAACCCATCATCATTGGTTAATAATATAGTTTTCATATTGATTAGAGCCTTATAGCAAATTCTAAAATTTGTTAGCTTTTTAGAACAAATTTTGAATTTGCTATCTAAGGCTCTTATCCAGCTCTGCTGGGTTGTGGAAATTAATATTAAGTCGGGGCGAGTGGATTCGAACCACCGACCACACGCACCCCAAGCGTGTACGCTAACCAGACTGCGCTACGCCCCGGCTCATTCAATTTTTATCATCTTTGGCGAGTAAAGTCAATATTTCATCGAGACCGCGGCGAATTCTTTTTACTTTTTCGTGGTCGAGTGGTCCCTGTGCGAGCGAATTTTGGCCATTGTCAAGTTCGCCAAAATTTTGCAGCAACATGTCCTTGATTTTGTTTTTGTCGCACTTATCGCGGCTTAACCATTCTTTGATTTTCAGGATGATTTCAACGTCACGGCGGCTGTAAAATTTTTCGCCGTTCTGGTTGGTGACCGGGGTGAAAGCTGTAAATTCCTTTTCCCAGTAATCCAAAACTCGGCCGTCAAGTTTGGCCAGCCGCATAACTTCTTTGCGCCGAAAAGTAAGTTTTTCCGGGATATTATTTTCAGTCATTTTCCTTAACCATTTCATCCACAGCGAAATTATAATGGCAAGCGGGAAATTTTTTTAAGTTATTCATTTTTCATGAAAGTGTTTTAAAAGTTGATCACCACGCTTCCACCGAAATAAAAACCATTTTTAAATCCAGCTTCGGTGCGCAGGATGAATTTGTCAGCGATGTTGCCCATGATTCCGACCGGGATATGTCCCACCGGCATGAATGTTTTTTTCAGGTAGGTTTCACGGATGGTTGTACCTAGTTCGTCCATGTATGATCCTTCGGCAAAGATGTTGAGCCGGCCTATGCCGAATCCAATCCCTATATATGGATGGATCGGAGAACTGGGAAATATATGCATCAAAATAGTGGCCGTGAAATTGATCTGGGTGATTTCGCCGGAACCAAAGATCCGTGTGTCGTAATTTTCCACCCGCCAATAACCTTCTCCGAAAATGCGGCTGTATTCCAAGCAATAGACGCCGCTAAAAACTGATTGCGGTCCCTTTTCGCCGTAAGAATGGGTTTCAAATGCAAGAGCTGTTCCTTTCAATTGCGGATGCTCATAAAAAATCAGATCCAGCAAGGCATTTGGGATACCAAAAGAACTGATCCTGATTCCGGCCCCGAAATGGGATATTTTTACTTCATTGGCGCTGGTACTTATGTTCAACAGCATTAAACAAGCTCCCACCAGGGGTTTCATTTTCATTTTATCCCTAATCCAAATGGTAATTAGGTGATTCTTCGGTGATAATCACGTCATGGACGTGGCTTTCCTTTAAACTGGCATTAGTGATGCGTATAAAGCGGGCCTTTTTTCTAAGTTCGGTGATAGTGCGGCAGCCGGTAAGGCCCATGCCGGCCCTGACGCCGCCGATAAGGAGGGGAATCAGGTTCATGACTGTACCGCGGTAGGGAACCCGCCCTTCGATCCCTTCCGGAATCAGTTTGGATTCCGAATATTCATCATCCTGGAAATAGCGGTCACGGCTGCCTGCTTTCATGGCTGCGATAGAGCCCATGCCGCGGTATTTTTTATAAGATCGACCCTGATAAATCACCATTTCTCCCGGGCTTTCGTCGGTTCCGGCCAATATGGAGCCAATCATTACCGCATCAGCTCCAGCGGCCAGTGCCTTGGTAATATCACCGGAAAATTTGATCCCGCCGTCAGCAATTACCGGTACACGGTCGGCGACTTCTCCGGCCACGGCCATGATCGCCGAGATTTGCGGAACGCCGGCCCCGGTGACCACCCGGGTAGTGCAAATCGAACCGGGACCGATTCCGACTTTTAAGCCATCCACGCCCAGTTTGAGCAAATCCCTGGCCGCCGCGGCGGTGGCGATATTACCCACGACCAGGTCCAATCCACTGGTCACTGTTCTGATCTTTTCAATGGTTTGCAGCACTTTGTGCGAATGGGCGTGCGAGGTGTCGATGACGATCACATCGGCTTTGGCTTCGACTAAGGCCTTTACCCGCTCCAGGGTATCGTTGCCGGTACTGACTGCGGCGCCCACTAGCAGGCGGCCCATTTTATCTTTGGAAGCTGTGGGAAATTTTTCGGTTTTTAAAATATCTTTGAAAGTGATTAAACCTTTAAGAAAATTATCTTTATCGACTACCGGCAATTTTTCGATGCGGTTGATATGCAGCAAGTGCTTGGCTTCGGCCATGGTGAAGTTAACCGGGGCGGTGATCAGGTTTTTAACTCTCATAATGGTTGAGATTTTTTCGCTAAAATTAGTGGCGAAACGTAAATCGCGGTTGGTTAAAATTCCTACCAGTTTCCCCTGTTCATCGATAATGGGCAGTCCGGAAATTCCTTTTTCTTTTACCAGCTGCAATGCCTCCTGAATGGTGTTGTCCGGCTGCAGGGTGATGGGGTTGGCGATCATGCCTGATTCCGAGCGTTTTACTTTAAGAACTTCTCCGGCTTGTTCATCGATGCTCAGGTTTTTGTGAATGATGGCCATGCCACCCAGTTGAGCCATGGCAATGGCCATTCGTGATTCGGAAACGGTATCCATGGCTGCTGATACCAAGGGAATGCGCAATTGAATGTGCCGTGAAAACATCGTGACGGTGTCGGCCTGATTGGGCAGAACTTCTGAATAATCGGGAACCAGCAGCACGTCGTCGAAGGTCAAGCCCTCAGTGGTGATTATTTTGTCTTTGATGTTCATCTTCTTTTTTTATTTTTCTTGCCGGGCATTTTGAATAGCGGAGCGGCTATTTTAGTTTTCTTTTTTTTTCGCCAATCTTCGATTTCCTCATCGCTTACCGGGCGAAAAAGGAACAGGAAACGAAGAACTTCTTCGTCGATGCGGTTGAGCAGGGATTCGTACATCTGGTAGCTTTCTTTTTTATATTCAATGAGCGGATCTTTTTGGGCGTAGCCGCGTAAACCGATGCCCTCTTTCAGGTGATCGATGTTGAGCAGATGGTCTTTCCACTGGGAATCGATTATCTGCAGCATGATCATCCTTTCCAATTCGCGCATTTGCGTAGGACCGACAATGGTTTCCTTTTCCGCGTAAAAGGATTTGATGCTGTTCAGGATATTCTCTTTTAAAAGCAGGGGCGGCAGATCATGGTAATCTTCCTTGATCGTCTGTTTGATATCCAGGCCAAATTGCAGAAGAATTTCCTTTTGAAAAGACTCGAAGTCCCATTCGCCGGCCTCTTTGTTTTCATCGATATTAAAGGAAAAGATTTCATTGTAGAGATCTTCGACGAGTTCGAGAATATAATCCTTAAAATCCTTGCCGAAAAGAATATCGCGGCGCAGCGAGTAAATATGCTGGCGCTGCTTATTCATCACGTCGTCATATTCCAGTAGATGCTTGCGGATGGAAAAATTCTGACCTTCAATTTGCTTTTGAGCGTTTTCAATCGCCCGTGACACCAGCCGGTTTTCCAAAGGAACACCATCGCTCATGCCGGCCCTGACCAGCATCCCGCGTATGCGGTCCGAGCCCAGTATTTTCATCAGATCGTCTTCCAGGGAAATGTAAAAACGGGAAGAGCCTGGATCGCCCTGGCGGCCGGAGCGACCACGCAACTGGTTGTCGATGCGGCGGGCCTCATGGCGTTCGGTGCCCAAGATGTGCAGGCCGCCGCGCTCAATCACGGTTACATGTTCGCGGTTTACCTGATCGCTTATTTCTTTTCCGACTTTTTCCGCCACTACCGGCGGCGCTGTTTCCAGGCTGAAACCTTTTTTCTTTAATTCTTCCCGGAGCAAGGCCTCGACATTCCCACCCAGCAAGATGTCGGTGCCGCGTCCGGCCATGTTGGTGGCGATGGTTACCGAATGGAACCGTCCGGCCTGGGCCACGATTTCGGCTTCCATTTCATGGTACTTGGCATTAAGCACCACATGGCGGATCTTTTCCCGGTTCAGCTTGCGGCTAAGCAACTCCGAATTTTCAATCGAGATTGTCCCCACCAGAACCGGCTGGCCTTTTTCGTTCAGGGCTTTGATCTCCTTGACCACGGCGTCCCATTTTTCTTCCTTGCTGCCGTAAATCACATCGCGGAATTCGGTGCGGATCAAAGTTTGATTGGTGGGGACTTCCACAACGTCCAAATGATAGATATGGGCGAACTCCGCCGCTTCCGTAATGGCTGTACCGGTCATACCGGCGAGCTTTTTATACATGCGGAAATAGTTTTGAAAGGTAATGGTGGCCAGAGTTTGATATTCCTGCTCGACTTTGACGTTTTCCTTGGCTTCCAAGGCCTGGTGCAGGCCGTCGGAATAGCGGCGTCCGGGCATGATGCGGCCGGTGAATTCATCGACGATCAACACTTGGTCGTCCTTGACCAGGTAATCGACATCGCGGTTGAATATCAAGTGCGCTTTGAGCGATTGATAGATTTGGTGGAGCAGGTCCATGTTCGGCAAATCATAGAGGTTGTCCACACGGAAAAATTTCTCAGCTTCTGTGATGCCGTTTTCGGTCAAAACCACGGTTTTGGATTTCTCGTCCAATTCGAATAATTCTTTGCTGCGCTTGATTCTGGCCACAAATTCATTGACCCGGTAATAAAATGATGTCGATGCCTCGGTGGGGCCAGAAATGATCAGTGGCGTCCGGGCTTCATCGATGAGAATGGAATCGACTTCATCGATGATAGCGAAATTGAATTCGCGCTGACTTAAGGTTTGCACGTCGAATTTCATGTTGTCACGCAGGTAGTCGAAACCGAATTCGTTGTTGGTTCCATAGGTGATGTCGCAGGCATAGGCCTGCTGGCGCTGCTGGTCATCCATTTCGTGTTGGATGACGCCTACGGAAAGGCCTAGGAATTGATAGATTTTACCCATCCATTTTGAGTCTCTGTTGGCCAGGTAGTCATTGACTGTAACGACATGCACGCCTTTTCCGTTCAGCGAGTTCAAATAGGCGGGTAAGGTAGCGGCCAGGGTTTTCCCCTCACCGGTTTTCATTTCGGCGATCTTTCCCTGGTGCAGCACCATGCCACCCAGCAGTTGCACGTCAAAATGCCTCATGTTCAGGGTGCGCCGCGCCGCTTCGCGTACCACGGCAAAAGTTTCCACTAAAAGGCTATCGAGAGATTCGCCATTCAGCGCTCTTTTTTTAAATTCATCGGTTTTGCTGCGCAATTGCTCATCGCTCATTTGCCGCGTGGCAGGTTCGAGGTTGTTGATGCGGATGACATTCGGCTTCAGGCGCTTCAGGTCGCGTTCAGTTTGAGTACCGAATATTTTGCGTATGATAAATTTAAACATTGTTGTACTATTATAGCAGAAATAACGATTTTTTTTCAAATTGGAGAGCAGATTAAAAACACCGGGTTAAGTGGTAGAGCCTTATAGCAAATTCTAAAATTTGTTAGCTCTTAAGAACAAATTTTGAATTTGCTATCTAAGGCTCTTATCCAGCTTTGCTGGGTCAGTTATTTATTTTTCTTTTTTATCGCTGAATCCAGCAGGGCAGCCATGGTGCTGGTCCCTGTTTTCAAATCTTCTTCCTGTTTTTCCTTTAACCGCGAAAGTTCGTCGCTGTAATCCACCTCAGGTTCTTCCATGGTCAGGGAAATTGTTTTTTGCGCCAGGTCTACGGCCAGGACGCGGACATTGACCGTCTGGCCGACAGTTAAAATTTCTTTGGGATGGTTTACCCGGCGATTGACTCCCAATTGAGAAATATGCAGCAGGCCGTCCACGCCAGGGAACAGTTCGATAAAAGCGCCAAAAGTTTTAAGACGCACGACCCGGCCCGAAAACTCGGCGCCAAGGGCCAATTTTTTGCCGGCTTCAACCCAGGGATCAACTTGCAAAGCTTTCAGGCTTAGGGATATTTTTTTTGTTTCCCGGTCTAACTTGATGATGGCCACATTCAATTTTTGCCCGATATGGAGAGCCTCCTGGGTGTTTTGCGTCTTCTGGTAGGATATTTCCGAAACATGCAGCAGTCCTTCGACGACGCCGATATTGACAAAAGCGCCGTAGTCATGCACCGAGGTTACCGTGCCTTCAAGCACCTGGCTAACTTGGAGTTCTTGCCATCGTTGCTGTGTTTTTTCCTGTTCATCGGCCTGGAGCAGTTCCTTGCGACCGACCACAATGTTGCGGCCGTCTTCTTCGTATTGCATGACTAAAAAAGTATAAGTTTTGTCCAAATGGTTTTCAGGATTTTGGCAGTAATTTTTTTCTATTTGAGAAATCGGACAGAAAGTTTTCTGGCCCAGGATGTGAACTTCAAAACCGCCCTTGTTTACAGACTTGACTTTGCCTTCCACCGGCAGGTGGGCGGCGAAAGCTTCACGCAGCATTGCCAGGGTTGGTGAATCCTTGGCTTGACGTGAATCGCTTCTGCCGGTCTGGTGCAAACGGCTGGTGCAATGGAATATGCCGTCACGGAAGGCGCTGACCAAAACCTGGATGGTTTCGCCTTCTTTGATGGTCAATTGACCTTTGTGAATGAATTCTTCCCTGTCGATCATGCCTTCAGCGCGTGTGCCCAAGTCCAAAAATATGTTTTCTTTGCCGATGGAAATAACTTTGCCATCGGCCACTTCGCCTACTTTGATTCTGGTTGTTGTATGAATGGAAGCGTTAAGCAAATCGGCAAAGCTTGTTTCGTTGCTTTTTTCAGACTTTTGGACCTCGGATTTGTTTTCAGTCATGGATTATCCTTAATTTAAAAGAATTTCTTTGGATTACCAAGATTCTTTACTTAGTGTAATCCGCCGCAGCTGAAAAGTCAATAGCAGTAATATGGAAACAACTTGTGTTAAAATAGGATCAACATGCTGAAAAGGCTTCCTGTTTTTTTGCTGATTTTGGCGCTGATTCTGCCGCTCCGGGCTGAGAAAAAGAAAATAAAATTATTGCAGGACGTGGCCATTGTTTCAGCCGTCACCTGCGTCTATGTCCTGGTCCTGTCCGACACGCGCCGGCGCATATTCCACGAAGCCTCAATTAAAAAAGTTTGGCAAAATTTCAAAGATCCCATCAACAGCGCCATCCAGGGCGGGAAAATGGATCATAACGGTTTCTGGATCAACTATGTCGCGCACCCGGTCAGTTTTGCCGGCCTGGGCCTGTATTTGAAAGAGCGCGGCTACAGCAACGGCAGGGCGCTGCTTTTCAGTCAGACACTGAATATTGTCTGGGAATATGTGATCGAGGGCAGCATGTGGCTGCCTTCAGGGAAAGATTTAATAAACGACTTGTGCGGTTCGCTGGCCGCCATTTACGTACTGGCCCCGTTGTCCGACTGCGGTGAAAAAAGAATCGCTTGCGGCGACCGGCGCTGGGGCAATTACTTACTTTACTATTTGAATCCTTTTAAAAAAATCAACCGCCTGATTTTTGGCCGGCAACAACGTTCGGCCGGATTATATGTTTTTCCCGCCCGGCGTGGTTTTGTTGCCGGGCTCAATTGGCAAAGGTAAAAACCGCTATTATTTCAGTTTCTGTCCGGGTTGCAAGTCTTTTCTTTTTTCCACAAAATAATCAGGGGTTAGAAGTTCGCCATTTTTGGTTTTTATCGCGCCATCCACAAACGCCCCTTCGGCAATGGCGATTTGCTGGCAGAAGATATTGCCTTGCATGTGTCCGCTGCTTCTGATTTCAATTTTGGCGGTTGCCTTGATCTGGCCTTCAGCCTGGCCTGCAATAACCATGTTTTCGGCTGTCGCTTCACCCTTGAAGCTCGCCCCTTTGCCGATCAGCAACAATCCTTCTATTGATATATTTCCTGTTAATTGTCCCTCCAGAATTAAATCGCCCTGACCCTGGATTTCACCGGTAATGACCGTGGCTGGAGTGATGATGGTTTTCAGCCCGGGTTCAGGAACTGTGTCTGTGATTCGCTGGTTTTGCATATTCCTCCTTCAGGGAGAACCCCTTTTTTTAGCATTCGCTCTAAATAAAAAAAGATTGCACCTCGCCTATGCTGAAAAATTGCCTGTACATGGCTTGAGTTTCGTCTAGTATTTTTTCTTTTAAATAGTCGCTAGGGTGAAAAAAAAGTACCTGCATGATATCCCGGCTGCTTTCGTTCACGCTGGCCCGCAGGGAATCTGCCGAGGGATTGCCGAATGCGCCCTGGGCGTCGCGCAAAACAATTTTTCCTTGAAAATTGAGGGTCTCCTTGCGAATTCCCTGGTAACAATCATTTTTTTCGCCCAGAATGATGACAATATCACCGTGGACGCGGGCAAGGTCATACAGACCATAACAGATTTGAAATTTCAGGGATAACAGGTTGGTTAAATTGACCACCGGATTCACGTCTGGGAAATCATTCCTGTCCCTGAGTCGCCGCCAAAGAGCTTCGGATGAAGGACGGTGTTTGATCGGGTCAATGTGAAACGATTTGTACAATCGGCGGGAATTGGCAAAGCTAGGAGGAAGGTCGGCGGCATGGGAAGCCTTAATGTCAGGCAATTTCTGTTGAATGAAATCCAGCAATGGCTGTGGCAGCGGGCAGGATATTTGCCGGTAGATGTTGATGCCGGCGCGCAATTTCTCTTTTAAGCGATTTTCAATTTGCGGCAGGTTTTGCATGTATGATTTGTAAATTCTAACACAGTATGGTAAAAAAATCTTTAAGGCATTCCGAACCGAAGACTTCCCCCTCTTTGCCAGGGGCGGCTTGGCGCCAAGGAGAAACGCATGAGTAAATTCTTGTTATGGTTGATATTGCTGGTAATTTGCTGGCCGCTGGCTTTGTTGGCCCTCCTGCTCTATCCATTGGTCTGGCTCCTTTTACTGCCTTTCCGCCTCCTGGGCATTGCCGTTGGCGGGGTTTTTGAACTGCTCAGGACTTTGATCACCCTGCCGGCCAGGATCCTGCGCGGGCCCAAGTTTTAATGAATTTAATTTTAGAGCCTTATAGCAAATTCAAAAAATTTGTTAGTTTTTTAGAACAAATTTTGAATTTGCTATCTAAGGCTCTTATCCAGCCCTGCTGGGCTCGGGAGGAACAAAATGCTTAAAAAAAATCAGACACCCGGTCAGCGACCTGGTCATGCGCCTGGGATATCAAAGCCCCGATTACCCACTGGAATATTCGGCTCCTTTTCATATCGGGCAAACGGTCAATGAGAATGTCAAGGAATACCAGCGTCGTTCGCCGGTCTGGCATGTCAAAAAGCTGCAAACTCCGCTGCTGATTCACACTAACACCAATGATGACGACGTTTATTCAATCGAAGTGGAACACCTGATTCAAGCTTTGAAAGCCGAAGGCAAAAAATTCAAGTATGAAATATTCCAGGATGCTCCTGGCGGGCCACGTCTTTAGCCGATTTGAACAAAGCCGGCTATCGTTGACAAGGTAGGGGCGACCCGAGGGGTCGCCCTGAGAAACCATGATTTAAGATTTAGGGCGTTCCAGCGGAACGCCCCTACCCTCTCTATTAGGTAGAAATGAGACTCAATGATTACGTGGTAGATAACAAGGAATCACTGCATTTAGAATAAAACCGATTAATTCTTGATCTTGAACAGCGGAGCGCCGACGCAAAGCGGCTTTCCTTTTTCGGCAGCTACCGTTTCCACCAAAATGGCTGGCAAAGCCATAATGATGGTTGACCCCATGTTGAAGCGTCCCATTTCGGCCATCTGGGTCACCGGGATATTGAGCTCGCGCCAGCCGTTTTTGTTGGGCAGGCCTGCCGGCAGGTATGCCATGGCAATGCTGCCTACAAACGTAGCGCCCACCGCCACCACGTACATTGAACTGCCTTGCAAATCTATGCGCGTTACCAAACGTTCATTTTTTATGTAAAGCAGTTTGACCCGTTCACTTGAAAAAGCATTGACCGGGAATAAACGGTTGCCGCCGTGAAAACAGCCGCTGATCCGGCCCGAAACCGGATAGTGGAAGCGATGGTAGTTGCCTGGCGACAGATAGATGGTGGTCAGGTACCAGTTTTGGGAAAAATCGATGTCAGCGGCCAATAAGCGGCTGAGCGGATATGTTTTTCCCTTGACCTGGGTGGCGCAGTCCGTTGCGATTAGTTCCATTTCGCTCAAATTACCGTCGGCCGGGGAAAGGATGAACTGCTCGTTCGCTGACAATGGCCTTTGCAGTGCATTGAGGGGGCGGACAAAAAAATCAGCCAGCGAAGGATAATCCAGGGGCGATCCCTTGTAATCGTCCATTTTGATCCGGTAATGACCTTGGAATCGGTCGATCATCAGCTTGGCCAGGAAGTGCGGGCGGCGCAGGCGCATCACTTTTCCCCAGAGGCGGCTGAGCAGCGGCAAAGAAATGCAGACCAGGATGAGGCGGGAAGCCAGAAGTGTTATTTTTTTCATGGGTTTTGAAAATTGTAAATCAGGGCGTTAATGATGTCAACCGCATGATTCCCTTTTTTTATTGACTCAAAACCGAAAAATATACATGATTTTTTCGGGAGTAATCGAAAAATATAATGTTTTACAGTGGTTGATATAAAAATGAGCGCAAGGGGACAAAAGGAATCGCCAGACAGAAACCCGGACTGGGAATAGTGCCAGTTTTGTCCTTGTCAGCCAAGAAAAGTCGTGTTATCCTTGGACAAATGAATCCTGAAAAACCTGAACTGACCTGGAAAAAAATCGCTGCCTTCTGGCTGCCCCTGTACTCCACCTGGCTGATGATGAGCATGGAAGGGCCGTTCATCGCCGCGCTCATCGCCCGTTTGACAGACGCCAAGTTCAATCTGGCCGCTTACGGAGTCGCGTTTTCATTGGCCATGATTTTTGAATCGCCGATCATCATGATGCTCAGCGCGGCCAACGTTCTGGTTAAAGATCGGGCCAATTTTCTCAAACTGCGGCGTTTCAGTAACACCTTGAATGTGCTTATCACCCTGGCCATGCTGCTGGTTTTAATGCCGCCGGTATTTTTCTGGCTGACTCGAAGCCTGATCGGGCTACCTTGGTCTGTTGCCCGGCTGACGCACCTGGCTTCCATCCTCCTTATTCCCTGGCCGGCGGCCATTGGCTACCGGCGTTTTTATCAGGGTATTTTAATTGGCAACAATTTGCCGCGGCGGGTGGCGTACGGCACTATTGTGCGTTTAAGCTCCATGGCTGCCACGGCCTTGCTGCTTTATCTTTTTTCAACGCTGCCTGGAGCTTGTGTCGGCGCGGCCGCCTTGTCCGCCGGTGTGTTTATGGAAGCCATGGCCAGCCGATTCATGGCCCGGAAACTGGTCAGGGATTTATTGGCCGAACCGGAAAAAAGCAGCGGGTCAAAGCCAGCTTATAGTTACCGCTCGTTAATCGGATTCTATTTTCCCTTGGCCCTGACATCGGTTTTGGCGCTGGCGATCTACCCCTTGCTATCTTTTTTCATGGGTAAAAGCCGTTTGCCTATTGAATCGCTGGCCCTGCTGCCGGTTTTGAATGCCTTAACTTTCATTTTCCGCAGCGCCGGCCTATCTTTCCAGGAGGCGGCTATCGCTTTGCTTGGTCAAGGTGATGGCAGTTACCGGAAACTGCGGTCTTTTGCCATGCTGCTGGGGATCGCGTCTTCGCTTTTACTGGGTTTTATTTCGTTTACGCCGGCAGTCTTTTTATGGTTTCACCATATTTCGGGATTAACGCTGGAATTGACTAAGCTGGCCATTTTGCCCATTCGCATCATGAGTGTTTTGCCGGCCCTGGAAGTGCTGTTGGCTTTCCAGCGTTCATTACTGGTCAAGGGCAAAAACACCCGACCTTTAACCATAGCCACGGCTATCGAAGTGACGGTGATTGCCGGGGTGTTGCTGCTGGCAATATCCCGGGGGCATATGGTCGGGGTTGTGGCCGCGGCGCTGGCCGCGGTCAGCGGCCGGCTTTGCGCCAATTTTTATCTCTTGCGCTTTGACAATAAGTGAAATGAAACTATTGTTTTCCCCCGGATTCAGCTCCTGATCAGCAGGTCATAGATAATTTTAATTAATAGCAGAACCAAGGCCAGGATGAATATCGGGCGGATGATGTTGCTGCCACGTTTGATGACCAGTTTGGCACCGAGCAGGTTGCCAGCGATGCCGGCCGCTGCAGCTGGAATGCCGATGGCATAAATGATTTTGCCATTGATGATAAAAGTCACCAGCGCTGCGATATTGGAAGCCAGATTTACGACTTTGGTGTTGGCGTTGGCGGTGACAAAATCGTATTTCAGGACCAGGGTATAAAATAAGATCAAAAATGTGCCGGTGCCGGGTCCGAAAAAACCGTCGTAAAAACCGATAAGTATTGCTGCCATGGCGGCAAGGGAATATTTTCGTCCCTGGGTCTGTTGCTGTGAATGGTTCTGCTGACCCAGGGAACGGTTCAGCAAGGTGAAGGCGGCGATGACCGGGATTAGAATAACCAGCAGATAACGCAGAAAATCGGGGTTGATCAACAGTACGGTGCGGGAGCCTAAAAAAGAACCAATAAACGCGAAAAAAGCGCTTAGCAAAGCCACGCGGGTATCGATCAACCCATGCTGGTGATAGCGCAAGGTGGCGAAAAAAGTGCCGAAACTGGAGGAAAATTTGTTGGTGCCCAAAGCATAATGCGGCGGCAGTCCGGCGGCCATGTAAGCAGGAACCGAAAGGAGTCCGCCGCCGCCGGCGATTGAATCGACTACTCCGGCCAAAAAAACAACTGGCAAAACAATTAAGAATGTATTCAGCATAGACGGTTCACTCCACAAAGGCTGAATGGAACAAGCGGCTTAGCCTTTGCCGAAATGGTCGTGCCAGAGTTGAAACTGCATCAGTGCCCATAGCCGATGGGAGTGGTTCTCCCGGTTTTGCAGATGTTCCTGGATCATGGTTTGCACGTAAGGGGCGTTAAAGAATCCCATGGCGGCGATTTTTTTTTCGGACAGGGTTTCCAGCATCAATTCCCGCAATTCGTTTTTTAACCAGTTTTAATA
>Ga0209538_1000646_pt1 | contig 19985 bp, 19 predicted proteins | sample BarGraNGADG00211_2_FD_184492 | JGI IMG/M metagenome (GOLD analysis project Ga0209538, IMG submission 184492) | Arctic peat soil microbial communities from Barrow, Alaska - Barrow Graham LP Ref core NGADG0004-211 (SPAdes) (version 2) | ecosystem: Environmental > Terrestrial > Soil > Wetlands >... | reverse complement strand
CGACCGCAAGGTCGAGCGCAAGAAGGCCGGCTTCCACAAGGCGCGCAAGAAGCCGCAGTTCAGTAAGCGCTAAGCGCTTTCGAAGATTCCGATTCACGCCGAAGGGGCCGCGAGAGCGGCCCCTTCGGCGTGGGTCATGTCGCAGAGACTCCATCTTTACCTGCTTGACGCTCGGGGTATCATTCACATTTCACATGACCTCCCTCGAGTCACGGCTCGAGGTGCAGAGCCGCCTCCGGGCGGCTTCTGCGTATCTTGGGGGGCCCCTGACCTGCACGTTGACCACTCAAGATAGAACCAGCCAGGAAGGTCCCGCTAGCTCTTGCCCAGCGCGCTGACTGCTGCACGGATAAACGCGCTGCGTCTCGGTGAACCGAGATGCGACGAGTCGGCTGCCGCCGCGGCCTCATCGTGACTCATGTACGGCACCCGCGGGATTGCACCGAGGATGACGACGACGACGTTCTCGGCCGGGTTGACGTAGATCCACTGGCCGTAACTTCCCAAGGCTTCGTAGGTGGAATCCCAGTTTATCCACCACAGGTAGCCGTATCCGGCGTGCGCGGCCGTCGCTGCGGTCTTGAGCCCGCGGATGCCCTCGAAGTTGAAGGAGAAGTCCGGTGCGATCGTCGACGTTGCCTCGCTCACCCAGCCCTCGGGCAGGATTCGCTGTCCGTCGACAACGCCGTCGCGTAGCATGAACAGTCCCCAGCGGGCGTAATCACGTAGGCTTGCCCCGCAGCAACTCCCGACGATTTCGTCGCCGTCGTTGCCATCGAGGATGAAGAAACCGTCCTGCTCCATACCCATCGGATTCCAGATCTTCTCGGAGCAGTAGTCGGAAACGGTTCGTCCGGTGACAGTCCTGAGGATCAGCCCGAGCAGGAAGGTGTCCGCGGTGTTGTAGTAGTACTGGGTTCCCGGCGGTACCGCGAGGGCGCGGGTCTTGAGGTATTCGGTGATCCGGCCTTTGGCGCGAGCGGCGATGATTTTGATGTAGTTCTCGGCGACGTCGGAATGGAGATCGTCGGTGTTCTCCGACCACTCGATGCCCGATGACATGGTCAGTAGATGTCTGATCGTTACGTCCTGGTAGGCGGTTCCGGCGAAATCATCGAGGTAGTGGGTGACCGGGTCATCCACGCTCGCGATCAGACCGTCGTGGATGGCGGCCCCGATCAGGCAGGACGTCAGGGACTTGACCATCGACGAGGACTGCCAGCGCCGGTCGGCGGTCAGGCCCATCGCGTAGCGCTCCAGCATGATTGTTTCGTCCTTGACGACAAGAAGGCCGCTGACGTGCTCATCCCTTATCAGGTCGTCGATCCCCCACTGCTCACCGTTGTGCTCGTAGGTGACGTCCAGTTCGATCGCGCTCCGGGCGAGTGGCTTCGGTGTGCCGTGCGCAATGGTTCGGGTGGCGAAGATCCTGTCCCAGTTGAGGAAACCTTCGGCTTGGATGTTCGGTGACCACAACAGGAAGTCGCCACCGAGCAGCCGGGCCAGGAATTCTTCGTTCGCCTGGCAATGTGTGTGATCTGTCATGGCTGACCTCCGATCGTGAGTGATTGAACGTGCTCAGCTGCTGGCCGCACGGGTGTCTGCCTTGCTGATGCGATCGGCGATGCAATCACTGACCCACTCGGTACGGATCGGCTCGGCCGAGCTCTGCAGCTCCAACAGGGTGGCGGCGACGGCCTGCTCACAGTCGTAACAGTTCACGCTGGTCGGCAGCCAGATCGCCGGCGTAGCCGGTGTAAAGATCGATGCGGGCCTGCCTGCCCGCCAGTTCCGCGTCGCCGTTGCGGATGGCCTCGAACATCCGGGTGTGCACCAGAACCCACTTGTTCATCAGGTCCTTGCTGCCCCGGGCGGCTTCGATGGTGTTCTCGATCATGTTCATCGCGACCGTGCGCAGGACGTCACTGCACACCCACAGGAGCGAATTCCCACTGGCACGTGCGATCGCATCATGGAACGCGACATCGGCCTTCCCCCAAGCCCGGTGGCCGTGCTCGACAGTCGTGGTCAGGCTCTGCAGTGCCTCCTGCATCTCGGTCAGTTGCTCATCTGTCCGGAGGGCGGCAGCGAGATAGCTCGTAGCGCCCTCCAGCAGGATTCGGAACTGCAGCAGCTCCAGCAGGCTGACATGTTGGGAGTTGGCCAACCGGGTGAGCGGACCGCGAGCACGTTTGAGCCCAGGGGGGAGTAGTTCGGCCCCGTTCGGGTTGCTCGCCCGAGACCGCAGCAGGCCGTTGCTCTGCAGCACGCGAAGCGCCTCGCGCACCGTGAATCGCGAGACTTGGAAGGACTTCCTCAACTCGCGCTCGCTCGGCAGTCGGCTACCGGCCTTCAGATCACCCCGCATGATGGCTTTCTCGATCTGCCCGTCAACGCGCTGATAGGGGCGCACAGGTTGGACCGGCTCGAACACGCGGGACTCCTCGTTGCGAAGGCGATGCGTCTGAGGCGTTTCGCCTTGCATGGGCCACTGAAGGAACCTGATCGTAACGATCCGAAGCCTCGGAAGGTGTTGACCAGGATCCGATGCTGAATTAGCATATACTCCTCAGACTGCTAGGTGAAACTGGTCAGACCAGCAAGCACCCATCTCCGGAGGTATGCGTCATGATTCGTCGACTTCTTTCGATGGCGACAGTGGTAGCCACGGTGGCGGTTGTCGGCGCAGCGTGCGGCTCCGGCTCCTCTTCCTCCGGCAGCACCGGGGGAGGCCAGGCCACCAAGAACAGCGCGGTACTGGGATTCAACCACCAACCGGAGACCCTCGATTTCTCTACCCAAGACGGCGCGGCCATCCCTGAGGTGCTGCTGGTCAACGTCTACGAGGGACTCGTCAAGCTCGATTCCACCGGCAAGATCTTACCCCTGCTGGCCAAGTCCTGGACGGTGTCCAGCGACCACAAGACCTACGATTTCCAGCTCAACTCGGGCGTCACCTTCTCCAACGGCGACAAGTTCACCGCCGACGACGTGAAGTTCAGCATCGACCGGGTGAAGAGTAAGGCCTGGACGATCTCGCTCAAGGGCTACATGGATGTGGTGAAGTCGGTGACGGTCGTCTCGCCTACCGAGGTCAAGGTCATCCTGAGCGCCCCCAGCAACGACTGGCTATTCCGCATGACGACCCGGATCGGCGCGATGTACACCCCCAACGGAGTCGCCGATCTGGCCAACAAAGCAGTCGGAACCGGCCCGTACGTGGTGACAAAGTTCACCCGGGGTGACTCGATTTTGCTGACTCGCCGTAACGACTATTGGGGCCCGAAGCCTGCGCTGCAGACCGTCACGTTCCGGTACTTCAACGACCCTAACGCCGAGAGCAGTGCGCTGCTGTCGAGTGGTATCGACGGGATTATCGACGTCGGATCACCGGACTTGCTGTCGCAATTCAAGTCGAACAAGCAGTTCGTCATCATTCAGGGAACCACCAATGGTGAGGTGGTGCTGTCCATGAACAACGCGTCGGGCGTCTTCACCGACAAGCGCGTCCGGCAGGCGGTCTGCTATGCGATCGACCGCAAGGCGCTGATCCAGGTGGCTAATGCCGGGTACGGAACGCTGATCGGCAGCATGGTCCCCCCGACCGACCCCTGGTATCAGGATCTGTCCAACAACTACCCCTACGACCCGGCGAAGGCGAAGGCGCTGCTCGCGGAGGCCGGGAAGCCGAAGATCACGATCCGGTTCCGGGTTCCTAACCTGGACTACGCACTGCCGCCCGCGCAGGTCGTCAAGTCGGATCTCGCCGCCGTCGGCATCACCGCGAAGATCGACGTGTTGCAGTTCCCGGCCCAGTGGCTGGACCAGGTCTTCACCAAGCACAATTACGACATGTCGGTCATCGAGCACGTCGAGGCCCGCGACATCGCAACCTACGGGGATCCAACCTACTACTGGGGCTACAATAATCCGACCGTGCAGCACTTGCTAAAGGCAGGCGATGCTGGCACACCAGCGCAGCAGATCACCGACTATCGGCAGGTCGCCTCGATCCTCTCTGCCGACGCGGTCAGCGATTGGCTCTACCTGTACCCCAGGCTCAATGTACTCCGGGTAGGGCTGCACGGTGTGCCGCCGAATGCCCTCAGCGAGGCGCTCGACGTGACCGGGCTGACCTGGAGGTAGAGCTCGGTGTTGATCACGCGCTTGTTGTCCCGCATGGCGATTCTCTTCGGGACGATTGTCGTGGCGTCGATCATCCTCTTCGCTCTTCTCGCAGTGTTGCCAGGCGATCCCGCGCAGGTGGCGCTCGGTGTCAACGCCTCCCCCGCGGCCCTCAAACAGACCATGGCGGAGTTCGGGACGGACCGACCGCTGGTCATCCAATACCTGTCATGGTTCGGCAACTTCTTGCACGGCTCGTTTGGTCGTTCGTACCTGACTCACGCGGAGATCGGACCGCAGATCGCCGACCGGGCGCAGGTGACGGCGTCGCTGGTCGGTCTTGGGATCGTCGTTGCGATCGTGGTTGCCGTGCCGCTTGGCGTGGCCGCTGCGGTGATGCACCGGAAGATAAGCGGGACGCTGCTCAGCGGTATCACCCAGGTTGGTATGGCCATCCCCAGTTTCATCGCGGCGATCCTGCTGATCGACATCTTCTCAGTCCGCCTCCATTGGCTGCCGTCGGGTGGCTGGACGCCTCCGGGGACTGACATCGGAATGTTCCTCAGGCAGATAAGCCTGCCGGTGCTATCTCTCGGGCTGATCGAGGCCGCCCTGCTGAGCCGTTACGTTCGCTCGGCAACTCTGAACGTGCTGCGCGAGGATTACATGCGCACGGCGCGGGCGAAGGGTCTGACACTGGGGCGAGCTTTTCTGAGGCACGGAGTGCGCAACGTCGCGATTCCTGTCGTCACTGTCCTGGGGCTGGAAATGGCCGCGCTGCTGGTCGGTGCGATCATCATTGAGAGCGTCTTCGTCATGCCAGGGCTGGGCGGGTTGCTCCTGGATAGTGTCTCGAATCGGGACTTGCTCCTGGTTCAGGGCATCGTGATGATCCTGCTCGTGGCGGTGCTGGTCGTCAACTTCATCACCGATGCCGTCTATCTCCTGATCGACCCACGCCTTCGGAGCCGGACATGATCGCCGCAGCACTGATCTCGACCGTCAGGGCGGCGGCTGGCACGCGCTCGGGACGCCGACGGTTGAGTCCCACCTTGTGGACTGGTGCCACGCTGGTCGCACTAGTCCTCCTCGCCGCGGCAATCTCGTACGTCTGGACCCCGTACGACCCGGTCGTTGTCGATGCGTCGAGTCGGCTGCTGGGGCCGTCTGTGGCGCACTGGCTGGGCACAGACGCGCTGGGCCGGGACGTATTCAGCCGGATAATCGTCGGTGCCAGGACCACCATGTTCGTGGGCGTCATCGCTGTCGGTGTCGGTGCAAGCTTGGGCATACCGCTGGGCGTCTTCGCTGCGATGAGCGGTCGGTTCGGCAGTGAGACCATCATGCGTGTGGTCGACATCATGCTGGCCTTTCCGGCGCTGTTGCTGGCGATTCTGTTCAGCGCGGTCTGGGGCGCGGGCACCCTGACCGCGATGCTGGCGATCGGTATCGCGGTCGCACCGGGATTCGCCCGGCTGGTCCGGGCCGGGACGCTTCAGGTCATGTCCACCGAGTACGTTCTGGCGGCTCGGGTCGCAGGCAAGAGCGAATCGATTATCGCAGTGCGGCACGTGCTGCCCAACATCACCACCATGCTGATCGTCCAGGCATCGGTGTCTTACGCCACCGCGGTTTTGGCCGAGGCCGGCCTGTCGTATCTCGGCTTGGGCACCCCGCCGCCGACGCCGTCCTGGGGACGGATCTTGCAGGAGGCACAGACCGTGCTGTTCAGCGACACACTGCTATCACTGTGGCCGGCTGCCGCGATCGCGGTGGCGGTATTGGGCTTCAACCTGCTGGGTGACGGACTGCGTGACCGTTTCGACCCGCAGTTGGACGATCGGCGGTGACCCTCATCTCGACCAACAGCAAGACGAGAAGGCATCCGGTGGCGGGTCGAGACTACCTGCGAACGTGGGGTGAGTTCGTTGAATGGTTTCGCCTGAATCGCAGACCGCATCGGTGAACGAGGTCCTGCGCGTCGAGGGCATGTCGGTCGCGTCCTCTCGGCACCGACTGGTGCATGAGATCTTCTTCACCCTGCAACGCGGTGATCGCGTCGGTCTGATCGGGGAGTCCGGTTGCGGCAAGTCGCTGACTGCGCTGTCGTTGCTGGGTCTGCTGCCAGAAGGTGTCCGCGCGTCAGGCTCGGCGGTCTTCGGCGAGTCGAAGCTCGATCTGATAGGAGCCAGTGAAAAGCAACTCGCCCAGCTGCGAGGCCGCGAGATAGCCATGGTGTTCCAGGAACCGATGAGCGCGCTCAACCCGACGATGCCGGTGGGTAAACAGGTCGCCGAGGTTCTGCGGATCCACCGTACGGTCACCAATCGCAAGGCTGCGGACGCAGAGGCGGTACGGCTGCTGGATCAGGTCCGGCTGCCCGATCCGGCGCGAGCGGCGAGGGCCTATGTCCATCAGCTCTCCGGTGGTCAACGCCAGCGGGTCGTGTTGGCCATGGCGATGGCCAACAGGCCTTCGCTACTGGTGTGTGATGAGCCGACCACAGCTCTGGACGTCACCGTTCAGGCGCAGATGCTCGAGTTGATCGCCGGTGGCGTCACTGAGAACGATTCGTCGTTGCTGTTCATCACCCACGATTTGGCGGTCGTGTCAAACATCTGTCAGCGCGTCATCGTCATGTATGGCGGACGCGCAGTCGAGAGCGGCGACATCGAAGCGGTGTTTCGCCGCCCGCGGCATCCGTACACCCATGGTCTGCTGGCTGCCTCCGACCTCTCCGCGGTCGACGAGCATGGAGGGCTCCCGACCATACCGGGCAGCGTCCCTGCCGCAGGCCAGTTCCCAGAGGGCTGTGTGTTCAGAAACCGGTGCCAACGGGCCGATGACGCCTGTCTGAGCGAGCCGCGGCTCACCGCGCACGAGGCTGGGTCAGTCGCCTGCTGGCACCCGTTGCTGGGGAACACGGCGTGACCGGCATGGAAGCAACTGCCGAGCGACCGCTGGTCGAGGTGCGCGACGTCTGTCGTACGTTCGGCCGTACACCGTCCAAGTTGCGATCGCGGGCTCGACAGGTCTTCGCGCTGGGCGGAGTCAGCCTTGAGATCGCGCGAGGTGAACGGTTCGGTGTGGTTGGCGAATCGGGATCCGGGAAGTCCACGCTGGTCCGACTAGTCGCGGGTCTGGATCAGCCGACATCGGGCGCGGTGTACTTCGACGGTCAACTGGTGTCCGGACGCAAGGAGCGCCATCTCGGATTCCTGCGCCGCGAGTTGCAGGTCGTGTTTCAGGATCCGATGAGTTCACTCGATCCCCGGATGAAGACCCGCCAGATCATCGCCGAACCGCTGGTGGCAACCGGAAAGGCCGACAGTCTGAACCGGGTGTACGAGTTGCTCGATGCGGTCGGCCTGTCCCGGGCCGCGGCTGACCGCTACCCGCACCAGTTCTCCGGTGGCGAACGACAACGGATCAGCATCGCGCGCGCGCTTGCCCCCAGCCCGTCCGTGCTGATCGCGGACGAGGCAGTGAGTGCTCTGGACGTGTCGGTGCGGGCACAGATCCTCAACCTGTTGGTCGACCTGGTCAACGATTTCTCGCTGACCATGATCTTTGTGGCCCACGATCTCGGGGTCGTGCGCCGGGTCTGTGACCGGGTCGCAGTGCTGCATCACGGCAATCTGGTCGAGGTCGGAACGGCGGAACAGATCTACTCCGATGCCGCCCAGCCCTATACCCGTGAGCTCATCGCCGCGACACCCGTGCTCAGGCATGTAATGGAGGGGGAGGGCCCTGCCGATGACCTTCGGTTGGACAAGTTGAACCCGGCCGGGGCACGCTCCGGCGGATCTGAGGAGTAGTCACGGTGAGCGCAGTGAATTTGCCGTACCCGTCCGGCCTTCCGGTCGGTGACGGGTGGCTCCCGACTTGCGGCTCGGCCGAGGTCGTCTTCCCTTATGACGGCTTGACGATCGCGGGTACTCGCCGGGGGGCGTCGAGGACGGCTTGCAACCGACCATGCTGCTCGACGTCGCAGACGGTGAACCGCTGTGGGACGAGGAGGTGTTCGGGCCGGTCGTGTGTGTGCGCAGGATTGCAGACGTTGAACGCGCCTTCGATGAGGTGAACCGGTCCCGGTACGGTCTGCACGCCAGCATCTGGACCGCGTCGCTGGGCTACGCCTTCGCTGCGTTGCGAGGTCTGGACGTTGGTGGCGTGGTGGTCAACGAACTTCCTGGTTTCCGCTCGGACACCATGCCCCACGGCCCTGTGAAGGATTCGGGAACCGGTTGCGAGGGACCCAGGTACGCCATCGAGGAGTTCACCGTGACCCGGATGGCGGGGGATCCGTCCATGACCTCCGTCGAGCCTGAGCACAGCGAGGGGGCGGCGCTGGATTTGCTCGATCGTGCCGCAACCAAGACGTTCGCCGCCGACGTCGGCCCGGTGGATGCCCTGGTGTTCACACCGGCTGCCAACGTGCGCAAACATGTGCTGACTACAGGGACGAGAAATTCGACCGCATGGTTATGCTGAACCTCACGGCGTCGTTCCAATTGATCCGTACGTTCGGGCCGGCGATGGCAGCGCGGGGTAGCGGCAGTATCGTCGGGTTTTCCTCGATTCGCGCCCTCACCATTGAACCGGGACAAGGCGATTATGCAGCGACTAAAACCGGCCTGGAGATGCTCGTCAGGACCGCCGCCGCCGAGTACTGCCCGAGCGGTGTACGCGTCAACGCGATCCGGCCCGGGGTGGTCGAAACCCCGCTGACCAGGCAACTGCGCGACAACCGAGACTGGTACGACGCCTACGCCCGAAGGGTCGCTCTGGGCCGATGGGCCAGGGCACGTAAACTTGCGGCGCGGTGGTGTACCTGGCGTGTGACGCGAGCACGTTCGTCACCGGTTCCATCGTCACGGTCGACGGCGGTTGGACCGCGCAGGACGGCCGCTACGACCCGCCCCTCGGCTGACGATCTGAGCAACTCGCGGAGACCTGTCTCCGCCTGACAGAGGGAGATTCCGGGATGGTCCTTTACGATCCGCGGCCCGAGCAGGTCATCGCCTCGGCCGCCCGCCGTGGCCTGACGTTGTCGGAGTCCGAGGCCGCGCTGTTGATCGAGCTCGGGCGAGGCACCCTTGCCGGATGTGCGCGGGTGGCGGCGGAACCGGCACAGAGCCTTCCGGTGCGCTATCCACGACGCGGCGGGAGCCGGCCGAGACCGGAGGAGAATCGGCTGAATGCCTGGGCGTGGCGATGTGATGTCCAAGGCGCCGACCAGGGCGTGCTGGCCGGCCGGACGGTGGTCCTGAAGGACATCATCCCGGTGGCTGGGCAGCCGATGAATGCGGGTTCCGCCATCCTTGAGGGCCACGTTCCATCCTTCGACGCCACCGTGACATCGCGGGTTCTCGACCACGGTGGGCGGATCGTCGGCATCGCCGCCACCGAGGACATGTGCCTGTCCGGGGCCAGCGTCTCCGCGGTGACCGGGTACGTGCGCAACCCGCGGGATCCGTCCCGATCGGCCGGTGGGTCCTCCAGCGGGGTCGCTGCCCTGATCGGTAGCGGTGTGGTCGATGTCGGGATCGGCGCGGACCAGGGCGGCAGCATCCGCATTCCATCCAGCCTGTCCGGCGTATTCGGCATGAAGCCCACGTACGGGCTCATTCCATACACCGGCTGCGCCCCGATAGACCCGAGCCTCGACCATCTCGGACCGATGGCTGGGACGGTGGAGGATCTCGCTCGGCTACTGCAGGCCGTCGCCGGTTTCGACGAGGGACTCGACCCACGCCAGCGCGCCGACATGGGTTCCGAGGACTACCTGGCCGGACTCTCCACCGCCGACCCGACAGGCCTTCGGGTAGGTCTGCTACGGCAGGGCTTCGACCACCCCGGCCTGTCCGATCCGCGGGTCGATGACGCTGTTCGCTCAGCTGCGGAAGCCCTGGCCGGACTCGGTGCGCAGGTACGTGAGGTCGATGTCCCGCTGCACCGTCGGGCGATGGACATTCATGGATCGCTGCTGCTACAGGGTGTGGCTCAATACATGGTCGGCAGTGGTGGCGTAGGTCCGATCGGTAAGGGCTTCTACGACGAAGCCGTCGGTACTGCCGGCGCTGCCGGCATGGCCCTGCACGGTGACCAGTTGTTCGCGAGCGTCAAGTTCGCCGTCGGCATCGGCGGATACCTGTGGGATGCTTACGGTGGCTCCTATTACGCCAAGGCGCAGAACCTCGCGGTGTCGCTGCGTCGCGAGATGGATCGCGTACTGCGAGAGGTGGACGTTCTGGTCATGCCGACGACCTGTGTACAGGCACCGGAACTGCCCGTCGACCCGATCCCCGGTTTGGATGCTGTGCAGCTGGCACTCGATCCGGCGCTGATCTCCAACACCTGCGCCTTCAACCACACCGGGCATCCGGCACTGTCCGCTCCGATCGGTCCCGTCGGCAACCTGCCGGTTGGTCTGATGCTCGTCGCGCGGTGGTACGACGAGGCCACCCTGCTGAGAACCGCACGGGCTTTGGAACAGGCTGGCGCAACGTACCGGCCGGGGACGGGGGAGTCGGAATGACGGCCACTGTTCCGGACGCCGTTGCGCTCACCCAGGAGCTGGTGCGGATCCGCAGCGTGGACGATTCGGACAACGACGGGGCCGAGGCCGTGGTCGCCGCCCGGGTCGCGGAGATCATGCGGTCATTCGGCTGGACGGTGGACGTCGTCGAGGTGGCGCCGGGCAGGCCGAATGTGGTGGCGATCATCGAGGGCGGCGGCGGCGATGGGCCAACCCTGCTATTCGAGGGACACACCGATGTAGTTACCGAGGGATCGGCTGACACTTGGACGGTGGATCCCTACGGTGGCGACATTGTCGATGGGCGCCTGTACGGTCGCGGCTCGGCGGATATGAAATCCGGTGTCGCCGCAATGATCGTCGCCGCACGTCGGGTGCAGGTGGCCGGGCCCTTCCCAGGCAGGATCGTCGTCGCCGCCCTGGTCGACGAGGAGGGGATGATGCTCGGCGCCAAGCATTTCGCGGCCTCACCGCTGGCGTCGACGATCGATGCGGCGATCGTATGCGAGCCCGAGGGGGAAGAGATATGCACCTCGGCGAAAGGTGCCCTTCGACTGTCGATAGCGCTGTTCGGCGTGATGGCACACGGCGCGATGCCACGTCAGGCCAAGAACCCGATCCTCTGCATCGGCGAGATCCTGGCGTCCCTGTCGGAGTACCAGGGCGAGTTGGCCGCCGAACACGGTGAACACGAGCACCTCGGGTCGATCTACATCACGCCGACCGTGGTGCAGGCAGGCTCGCCCAATCAGATCAACGTCATTCCGGCTTTTGCACAGATCGCCATGGACATCCGCACCATCCCCGGTGTGGATCATGGTGGCATCGTCCGGCGAGTCACCCAGATCGCCGACCGAGCCAGCGCGTCACAGGGCGTGCGCTCGGAGGTGCAGGTGGTGGACGACCGTCCCGCCGTCGAGGTATCGGAGGCCCATCCGCTGGTGAAGTCGATGGTCGTCGCCTACGAAACGGTGACTGGTCAATCGGCCAGGTTCGGCGGGGTGCCCGGTACCACCGATGGCACGATTTTGGTTCGTGACGCAGGGATTCCCAATGTCGTCTACGGTCCGGGCGGTAAATGGATTGCCCACCAGTCCGACGAGTTCGTCGAGATCGCGGAGATCTCCGCAGCGGTCGAAGTATATGCCCGCGCCGCGACACTCTTCTTGGCCGGAACCGATCGGTGACCGCCCCCGGCCCGACAAACGGGTTGTTGGATGTAGCCGGCCTGTCCATCGGACAGCACACGCTCTCCGGGGAGGGCTGGCTGTCCGGTGTGACGGTGATCCTGAGTAACGACGGTGCGATGACCGCGGGCGTCGATGTTCGCGGTGGAGGCCCCGGTACCCGGGAAACGGATCTGCTGGATCCGACTGCGACGGTGCAGCAGGTCAATGCGATCGTGCTGTCCGGAGGCAGCGCCTACGGTCTGGCCACGGCGGACGGGGTTGCAGATGAACTCGGTGCGCGCGGGATCGGTTTCTCTGTCGGGCCCACGCCCGACCAGGTCGTACCGATCGTGCCGGCCGCAGTGGTATTCGATCTCGGACGCGGCGGACACTTCGGCCTACACCCCGGGCATGAAGTCGGGGCGTCTGCGGCCCGGGCTGCGCTCACCCAACGCCAATCGCTGGTTCAGGGCTGTGTCGGCGCGGGCACCGGAACGGTCGCCGGCGGTCTCAAGGGCGGTATCGGTTCGGCCAGTACCGCGCTGCCCGACGGTGCCATCGTTGCTGCGCTGGTCGTTCTCAACGCAATGGGGTCGGTCATCGACCAGCGCACCGGTGAGCTGCTTGCCGCCCGCTACCTGCTTGATGCCGAACCCCGACTGAAGCGCCCTGAATCGGCGGAACTACAGGCCTATCTGATAACGTGCGAGTCCCTCGAGCTGCCGTTAACGGCTACCCAGAACACGACGCTGGCGGTCGTGGCGACCGACCTCGTGCTGACCAAGGCGCAGTGTCGCCGGCTTGCCGGTGCCGGTCACGACGGTCTGGCCCGCGGGGTGAACCCGGTGCACACGCTCTTCGACGGCGACACCATCTTCGGTCTGAGTACCGGACGGCGGCCAGCTCCGGACAACACGGCGCAGTACGGGTTGATGAGCGCGGCTGGTGACTGCGTGACGCGTGCGGTGGCACACGCACTGCTCTCGGCGACGTCGATCACCACGCCCGGTGGATCCTGGCGCAGCTACGCCGACTCGTTCCCATCGGCGGTATGAACCTCGGGCACGCTGCGCAATCGCTGCGACAGTACGTCTGGATTTGTTTTCACTAGGCCGAAAAATACGAAGGAGGCAATCTGATGGCAAAAATGACAACGCAGCAGCTCCAAAGCATGAAAGTTGATGGCATTAAGATTAGCATGACAACGGCATACGATTACCCTACAGCACGACTGGTTGACAAAGCCGGAATTGAGATAATTCTCGTAGGCGATTCTTTGATGATGACCGTTCTTGGTGATGACTCTACCGTCGGTTGTACCATGGAGCAGATGATCCACCACATCAAACCGGTTGTCTTAGGCGCTCCAAATCCACTTATTGTCGGCGACATGCCATTCGGGTCATATAACGTCTCGACAGAGCAGGCAATAGCTAACGCAACTCGACTAATGAAGGAGGGTCGCTGTGATGTTATTAAGCTTGAAGGCGGCCGCGAAGTCGCACATATTGTTGCGGCCATCGTGGCCGCCGGTATTCCGGTCATGGGTCATATTGGTCTGACTCCACAAACTGTCTCTAAGCTAGGCGGCTTTAAGGTGCAGGGCAGAGGTGAGACTGCTGCAAGAGCTTTGGTTGATGATGCGCTAGCACTTGAAGCGGCTGGTGTTTGGGGAATCGTTTTGGAATGCATGCCAGAGAACGTTGGTAAGGCGATTACTGAACAAACTGCATTACCAACCATTGGCATAGGCGGGGGCAGGTACTGCGATGGACAGGTTTTGGTATTTCACGACATGATGGGGATATTCGACAGGTTCACACCGACGTTTGTAAAGCAATATCTGAATTTAGGGCCTGACATTGTGGAGGCCTTCGAAGCTTTCAGGAGCGAAGTGCGGTCTGGAGTTTTCCCAGAAGCTCGCCATGTCTTCGGTGCGATTTCGGAGAGCGAGGTGGACTGAGAACGTGGGACTTCCCTCTCTGCCAAGATAACGTGAGACGATCATGACCGAGGAATTTGTGAGCCTGAAGGGCGAGATCGGGGCACGCAGATGTCATTGTTGCAGAGGAAGGATGGCCAAGGGAACCTCGTCGGCGGCCCGGAAGCCCACCTCTCCACCTGGCGCGGGCAGCACGACCAGGGCGCCCTGGAGGCACTCTCCCGGTCCCGGGGGCGTAAGCCGGCGAAACACCCTTGCGGCGGAGAACGTGGAGCTACGCCGGCGCCTCACGCGCAGCGAGACAGAGCTTGAGAAGGCCCGCCGGGCGCCGGGCGCCGCGCCCGCCACCATCTACCGTCGCCGCCGGCCGCCGGGGCCGCCGGCCGAGCAGCCGCGAGGGATGCCCCGAAGAGCACTCTCGTCAAGTGAGCGCGAGGTGGTCCTCGCCGAGCTGCGCAGCGAGCGCTTCGTGGACTCCTCCCTGGCCGCAGTCTGGGCCACGCTCCTGGGACGTGGGCCTCTACCTCTGTTCCGAGCGCACCGTGTACCGGCTCCTGTCGGGCTACGGCGAGGTGCGGGAGCGCCGCGACCAGCTGCGGTGCCCGGCTATGAGCGGCCCGAGCTCCCGGCCTCTCGCGCCAACGAGGTCTGGAGCTGGGATATCACCAAGCTCGAGGGCCCGGCCACTTGGACCGACCACTACCTCTACGCCATCCTCGACGTCTTCTGCCGCTACGCGGTGGGCTGGACGGTCCGGCCACCGCGGATCAGGAGAGATTGCGACATCCCTCATCGCCCAGACCGTCGCACAGCGGAAGATCGCCCCGGCGACCCTGACCGTGCACGCCGACCGCGGCAGCTCCATGATCTCCAAACCGGTGGCCTTCCTGGTCGGCGACCTCGGCGTGACCCCGGCACATAGCCGGTCCTACACCTCGACCAACAACCCCTACCCCGAGGCGCACTTCAAGACGCTTAGGTATCGGCCCGCCTTCCCGGCCCGCTTCGGCTCCATCGAAGAGGCGCGGGCCTTCTCCCGCGAGTTCTTCGAAAGGTACAACCCCGAGCACCGCCACTCAGCGATGGGCCTCATGGCCTCCGCTGCCCTCCACCACGGGCACGCGAAGGCCGTCCACGAAGAGCGGGCTAGCGTCCTCACCCAAGCCTATGAGCGCACCCCGGAGCGCTTTGTCGCGCGGCCGCGCCGGACACCCGCGCTGCCCACGGCCGCGTGGATCAACAAACCCGACCCAGAGGGGGATGCTTACTGAATACGAACGACGACCGCCTCACTGGGCTTCACAGATTCCGCTTGCGCGGCGGCAGAGGATCAGAGAGAGCGGAGGGATGGGCGGTCGTGCTGTCCGGGGCCGCGAAGGCAGCGGAGAACGGTGGCGGAGGGAGGCTGAGTGGTGGTCGAAGGGCGGCGATGAGAAGAGCGGTGATGAGACGGGAGGGCAGGTCGCTTTCGGGAGACATGTAGGTGAGAGAGAGGGGTGAGGTCGTGAAGATTGCAATCGTTGGTGCGGGGGCAATGGGGTGTTTGTATGGAGCAAAGCTGTCGACGACGGGCAATGAGGTGTGGTTGCTCGACGTGGCAGAGGAGAACGTTAAGGCAATCGTAGAGAACGGTGTAGCAGTGGAGGACAATGGCGATTGGACGGTGTACAGGAATTTGAATGCAACAATGTCGCCAGAGGATGTTGGACCGGCAGAAATGGCGATAATCTGTGTGAAATCCAACTATACGAAGGAAGCAATTGTAGGTAATAGAGACGTGTTCGGGCGTGGATCAGTTGCGTTAACGCTACAAAATGGGCTTGGAAATGTAGAGGCAATCAGTGAGGTCATAGGTTCTGAGAATGTAATCGCGGGAACGACTGGCCACGGCGCGACGGTGCTTGGGTGTGGGCAGGTTAGGCATGCCGGGCGTGGAAAGACAAGCATCGGAGAGCTGGACGGGAGGATGACCGGAAGACTCAGAGAGATAGAGCATGTCTTAGAGGAGGCGGGATTTGAGACAGAGTGTTCGATAAATGTGATGGGGATACTTTGGGATAAGCTGCTGGTCAACGTTGGGATCAATGCGTTGACAGCAATTTGTCGGGTAGAAAATGGGAGGATAGCGGAGTCAGAGGACCTTGCGGGGTTGCTGGAGGCGGCAGTGAGGGAGGGTGAAGAAGTAGCGAGAGCGAAAGGAATTGTCTTGAATGTTGATGATGCGGTGGTGCACGCAAAGGAGGCGTGCAGAGCGACTGCGATGAACAAATCTTCCATGCTTCAGGATATCTTGAACGGCAGAAGGACAGAAATTGAGATGATCAATGGTGCGGTCGAGAGAGAAGGGAAAGGGGTGGGAATCAAAACGCCAGTCAATATGGTGCTTACTAGGCTCGTGAGATTCGAAGAGAGACGATAAGGATGTTCTGTGTTGTGCTGGTGAGCGTAGCGGCTGTGCTGGGAATACCTCAGACTTCGCTGGCGAGTAAGCTGGAGGATCATCGAAGCGCGAGTGGCTGCGCGGCAGTGCGGGCAGGTGCGGGGCGTGTGGGTGAGATGTCTTCTACATGTGGTGTGACGCGCGTTGGGGCGAAGCGGTCGCTGACGGCCCTGGCCGAGTCGGTGATCGGCCTGTTCAAGACCGAGGTGGTCCGCTACGAGGGACCGTGGAAGAACCTAGTACCTACTTCCATAAGTGCGCGTACTTCTGCTAGCATGGTCCTCAGGAGGTGGGCTCATGCTGCAGATCAGCACGCAGGACCAAGAGACGCTCGAGACATGGCTGCGGGCCACGACGACCGAACAGCGGCTCGTGACCCGCGCCCGTATCATCCTGGCGCTCGCGCAGGGGGGCACCAACAAGCAGGTCGCGAAGCATCTGGAGCTGCGCGCGGCCACCGTCAGCAAGTGGCGCGGGCGCTTCGCACAAGAGGGACCGGCAGGGCTTTCCGACGAGCCGCGCTCCGGCAAGCCGCCGACCTACACGCGTGAGACCGAGATGCGGGTCCTGAGCACGCTCGACGCAGCGCCGCCGGAGGGACATGCGCAGTGGAACGGTTCTCTGGTCGCCGCGGCTTTGGGGGACGTGTCGAGATCGCAGGTGTGGCGCATCCTGCGCGTGCACGGCATCTCACTGCAGCGCCGGCGCAGCTGGTGTGTCTCGACCGATCCCCAGTTCGCCGAGAAGGCCGCCGACGTCGTGGGCCTCTACCTCGACCCTCCCGAGAACGCCGTGGTCATCTGCGCATGCGAGAAGCCCCACATCCAGGCCCTCGAGCGCGCGCAAGGGTGGCTCAAGCTACCCGACGGACGTGCGCTGACCGGTTTCTCCCACGAGTACAAGAGGCACGGCACCACAACGCTGTTCGCAGCGCTCACCGTGGCGACGGGCATGGTCAAGGCCGGTCACTACAAGCGACGGCGTCGCGTGGAGCTCCTCGATTTCATGAACGGTGTGGTCGCCGAGTACCCGGGCCGGGAGATCCACGTGATCTTGGACAACCTCAGCACGCACAAGCCGAGGCGCGACATGTGGCTGACCAGGCACCGCAACGTGCACCTCCACTACACGCCCACGCACGCGAGCTGGCTCAATCAGATCGAGGTGTGGTTCTCGATCCTCTCCAGAGCCGCGCTCAAGGGCAGAAGCTTCACCGCTCCCAAGGAGGTGCGGGAAGCGATCGATGCGTTCGTGACCGTCTACAACGAGAACGCCCATCCGTTCGAGTGGCGCAAGGCCGAGGTGCACCAAACGACGCCCGAGCCGAAGTACGCTGATTTATGCCGCTAAGTACTAGTGGAGTACCCGGCAACGTTCGCCGGCTTCGATTGACAAGGGCCATCGTCTCGGCCGCCGAATGCCTCCGTCGAGCTTCTCTCGACGAAAGGAGCGCTCATGGCGGCCAAGGTGGTGCTGCGCGAGATCAGCAACGAGGAGGGTAACCGACTGCTGCGCATCGTGCGCCGCACCTCGGGCTCGGTGGTCACCTGGCGGCGGGCGCAGATCGTCCTGCTCGCCGCCCAGGGACAAACCCCGGCGCGCATCAGCGAGGTCGTCTTCACCGACCCCGACACGGTGCGCGAGCTGATCCACAACTTCAATCGCGACGGCTTCGAGGCGCTCTACCCGCGCTACCGCGGCGGCCGCCCGCCGACCTTCACCCTGCCGCAACGGCGGCAGATCAAGCAGATCGCCCTGTGCGACCCGCTCGACCTTGACCTGCCGTTCGCCACCTGGAGCCTGGCCAAGCTGGCCGACTACTTGGTGGCCGAGAGGGTGGTCACGGACATCTCCCACGAGGGCTTGCGACAGTTGCTGGCGGCCGAGGGTGTCCGCTTTCAAGCGGTGAGGACCTGGAAGCAATCGAACGACCCCCAGTTCGCCGCCAAGCGAGACCGCATCCTGGCCCTCTATGCGGCGGCCGCGCGCGGCGAGGCGCTGGTCATCTGCCTCGACGAGCTCGGGCGCTGAACCTGCAGCCGCAGCCCGGCGGCAAGGCCTCCGGCGCCGCGCGCCAAGCCAAAGCGTATTCGCGCCACCTACACCCGCCCCCATGGCGTGCGCCACCTGCTGGCCGCCTACGATCTCTCGCGCGGGCGCCTCTACGGGCACATCAAGACCCGCAAGGGCCGGGTCGAGTTCCTCGCCTTCTGCCGCTACGTGCGCTCGCTCCATCCGCCCGGGGTGCGCTTGGCCTTCGTGCTCGACAACTTCAGCCCCCACGTCGGCGAGACGGTGCGCGCCTGGGCGGCGGCCAACAACGTCGAGCTTGCCTACACGCCCTACTACGCCTCTTGGCTGAACCTCATCGAGGCGCAGTTCCGCGCCCTGCGCTACTTCACCCTGGCCGGCACCGACCACCCCACCCAGGCGCGCCTCATCCGGCGCTACATCGCCTGGCGCAACCGTCATACCAGAGACCCCCGTCTGGTTCATCTCGTCGACACGGCGAATGTTGCCTGATGCTCCACTAGACGCGGACGAGTACGCCACTCTGGAATGGGGTCGACTGGTTCAACCACCGTCGACTTCTGGAGGCGGTCGGCTACATCCCGCCGGCGGAGTACGAGGAGGAGTACCATCGGCGAGCCGCTCCACGAGACGACGAAGCACGCATACAAATGAGTCTCCACTGAACCCGGGGTGCCTCTGTGTTTGTCAAGCGATTGCCGCGGGGCTTTCGGCCGACTTTTCGTGCAGCCGCTCGTCCACCAGCATCAGTCGCCAGACGTGGTCCGCAAGGCGTCGTTTCAGGCAACGCATCGCCTCGTTGCGGGTCTTGCCTTCAGCGATCTTGCGGTCGTAGTAAGAGCGCCCGATACTGTGCGGCATCCGCATCTGGGTGACCGCCGCACCGCCACCAGATGCAGTGCGGAGTTGAGCTGCCGGTCGCCGCTGCGAGAGAGCCGGTGTCGGGCCCGATCACCGCTGGCCACCTCGATGGGAGCAACCCCGGCGTAGTTGGCAAACGCCGCGGCGCTGGGGAACCGTGACGCCCGCCCCGTGCGACCGAGTAGCCGAGCGGCGAGCACCGGGCCAACACCCTGCACCTGCTGGAGCCGAGTGCCGCGGGCACGGAGTGCCTCGGCCATCCGCCTGGCGATCTGGGCCAGCCTAGCGTCAGTGGCGCGGATCTCTAAGACCAACTCGCCGGACTTCCGGAGATAAGAGGCACACGAAACGCCAAGAAAGTGTAAGCGTTCAGTCGGTCCCCCGCTGAATCAGGTGAGCAGCGGGATGGGGTCGCCGCGAATCTTGGCGGCAAGCACGTCGCTGAGGTAGGCAAAGAGCGAGCGGCGCTGCAGGCGGCAGGTAATCGAGGCCGAGAGCAGTCGTTCGACGATGCGCTCGCCGCGCTCGGATTGGCTGCCCAAGGAGAGCTTGCGGTAGATGACCGCGCCGCGGAGGCCACGCTCGGCATGGTTGTTGGTGGGCTCGACGCCGGGCACGCTGGCGAAGCTCCACAGCGCCGGCCAGCGCTTGAGCAGGTTCTTCGCGAAGCTGCGGTGGCGGCGGTTGCGGGCGCTCTTGCGCGCCGCCTCCTCGAGCAGCGCCCGGAGCTCCTCCTTGAGCGGGCCGATGCGCTCGCTGAGGCGGTTGCGGTCAGCGTCCCCGCGGAACTCACCCCAGGCGGCGAACAGCCCTGCGGCGATCTCGAGGCCGGCCGCGCCGAACTGCTTCTGGGCGCCGAGGCCCTCGCTGTGCGCG
>Ga0209538_1000645_pt1 | contig 19988 bp, 15 predicted proteins | sample BarGraNGADG00211_2_FD_184492 | JGI IMG/M metagenome (GOLD analysis project Ga0209538, IMG submission 184492) | Arctic peat soil microbial communities from Barrow, Alaska - Barrow Graham LP Ref core NGADG0004-211 (SPAdes) (version 2) | ecosystem: Environmental > Terrestrial > Soil > Wetlands >... | reverse complement strand
CAGCCATAAAATTTAAGATTTTCCGAATTTCCTTCTTTAAGTTGAACATCCATAATCGACGAAATACGCTCGCCATAGGAAGCAGGAATACCTCCTTTGAAAAGTGTCACGTCTTTAACAGCATCGGGATTGATCATGGAGAAGAAACCGAACAAGTGCGACGTGTTGAAAACTGGCGCTCCGTCCATCAGGATTAGGTTTTGATCGGTGTTTCCGCCCCGGACATTAATTCCCGACGACATTTCGCCAACACTTTGTACTCCGGGCATCATAATCATGGCTTTAATGATGTCAGCTTCGCCCATCATTACCGGAAGTTCTTTTATCATTCTGGAAGTGACTTTCACCATGCTCATTTGTGCTTTAGTTGCCTTGGAGTCTTCGCCGGTGATGGTAACTTCATCCAGATTATGGCTTTTTTCAAACAGTTCAAAATCGGCAGCACCACTCTCAATCAGTTTTATTTTCTGATTTTGAGTTTCATATCCCATGGATGTAATCCGGAGCGTATATTCGCCGGTTGGCAGGTCCAGTTCATATTTCCCTTCTGAATTGGTGGTAGTTCCGGAACCTGTTCCCGGATGAAAAATGATTGCTCCAACGATAGGTTGGCTGTTTTTACCATCCAGTATTTTCCCTTTAATCCGTGCAGTTGAGTATCTTCCGTCATTCAAAGGGTCGCCAATAACCAGAACCTGAGGTTCATCAGTGCCTGTAACATTTTTTCCATCGGTTCCTTTCGGGAAAACCACAACTGAATTGTTCTGGAAAAACCGGAAAGTCAAAGGCTGCTTCTCAAAGATTGAATTAAGTACCTGAATCAACGGCATTTCCTTAAACTCCTGACTAATTGTGCAGGATTTTATCCATTCAGACTGGTAATAAAAACGAATAGAATAATCTTTTTCAAGGGTATTGAAAAGCTCCTGAAGGTTGGTATTCTGAAATTTTCCACTAATTATTTTTTCCTGAATATTTTGAGCCGAAATCGAATGATTAAGAAATACGAGAAAGGCGAAAATAAGAATGGCTTTCAGAAGATTCGATGGATTACTTTCTTTCACAGATTGGTATTCTGGTGGTTTGAATTGTTGATTGTTGTAAAATTAGGTATTTATTGCAAGCTTGGTCGAATTATGTTTTAAAACTTTCTGGAGATTTTAAATTGAGAGCGAATTTGTCTAAAAATGGGAATCAGGAAGATTAATTGTTGATCGGGAATTAATTCCGCTATTTTTGATTTCAGAATTCAGACAGCTCATGGAAAACTCAACCATTCGAATAACCGAACGAATCAAGGCCAAAGCCAAGGCCCTCGGTTTCCTGGATTGTGGCATTTCGGAAGCTCGGTTTCTGTCTGAAGAAAAGTATCGGCTACTAAATTGGCTTCATTATGAGATGCATGGAGAGATGTCTTATATGGCCAATCATCAGGACAAACGGCTCGATCCGCGCCTTTTGGTCGATCATTCCAAATCGGTGATTTCCGTATTGCTGAATTATTTTCCTTCTGAGAAACAGTCTGATCCGGAAACTCCGGTGCTCTCGAAATATGCATTCGGCACTGATTACCATTTTGTAATGAAAGATAAGCTTGGTGAATTACTGAAGTTTATTCAGGATGAAATTGCTCCCTGCCAGGGCCGATGTTTCGTCGATTCGGCGCCGGTTTTGGAGCGGGCATGGGCGGCACGGGCAGGTTTGGGATGGATCGGCAAAAACACCAACCTGATTTCAACCGAACACGGCAGTTTCTTTTTTATTGGTGAATTGATTATTGATCTGGAATTACCTGCTGACGACAAAATGGTCCGTGACCACTGCGGAAACTGCACCCGCTGCATCGATTCCTGCCCCACACAGGCAATTATAGCTCCGTTTGTTTTAGATGCCAGGCGCTGCATTTCGTACCAAACCATCGAAAATCATGGTGAGATTGATCCGGCGCTGAAAGGTAGATTCGAAAACCGGGTTTTTGGCTGCGATATCTGCCAGGATGTTTGTCCCTGGAATTTAAAATCGGAAACTCATCAGGAACTTGCCTTTTCTCTTACTCCCAAACTGATGAACCTCACCAAAGAAGAATGGAACGACATTGACAAATCCTTATTCAATAAGCTGTTCCGAAATTCGGCTGTAAAACGAACAAGGTTTGAAGGACTGAAAAGGAATTTGAAGTTTTTGGGAGAAGATTAAAAACAAAGGGAAGCAATTTGCTTCCCTTTGTGGTGCCACCAGGAATCGAACCGGGGACACATGGATTTTCAGTCCATTGCTCTACCAACTGAGCTATGGCACCATTTTGAGTCCGGTGCGGACTTTTTTGAAGCTCTTCGTCGTCGCTTTTGGCTATTCCGTTTCGCTTTCGGGTTGCAAATATAGTTCAAATATTGAAACTACAAAAAAAATCGAATTCATCTCGTGTAATATTTTACCTGAATGTTCCGAATCCTTTCAATTTCATCCGGAAGTAATTTGTTTTTTAATTGTCGGATGTAACTCACATGTTATTGAGAATTATTTACATCTGTAGTTGTGTCAACAACAACATGTTCGTTTCATGTGCTTATACTTATAAAAAAGTTCATACTTTTGCAGACCAAAAATTAGTATAATTTTCAGGAAAATGATGCAAACATTCGTTCTAAAGAATGGAATCCGGATTATCCATCAGGAGGCGAAATCACCCGTTTCCCATTTTGGTGTGATGATCAATACCGGATCGCGGGATGAGACGGCAGACGAACAGGGCATCGCGCATTTTATTGAGCACGTGATCTTCAAAGGCACAAAGTCGCGGAGATATTTTCATATATTAAACCGAATCGAGGATGTCGGAGGTGAACTGAATGCCTATACCACCAAGGAAGAAACAGCGGTTTACGCCACTTTTTTGAGCGAATACTACCAACGTTCGATGGAGCTGATCAGTGACATTCTGATCAACAGTACTTTCCCGGCAAAAGAGCTGGAACGTGAAAAAGAAGTGGTGATCGAAGAAATAAATTCCTACAAGGATAATCCTGCAGAACTGATTTTTGATGAATTTGAAGAAATTTTGTTTGATGGCCATCCCATCGCACGAAACATTCTCGGGACTCCTGAGTTGCTTAAAACCTTCAGCAAAAAAACGATCCTGAAATTCATGGATGAAAATTACCATACTGATCAGATCGTCCTGAGCTCGGTTGGCAATCTTTCGATGGCGAAATTCATCCGGTTGGCTGAAAAATATTTCGGTCACCTTCCGGAAAAAATACGCACCAAGCCGAGATCGAACATTTATAATTATCAATCAGAAAGGCGTGTTGTTCAGAAAGATACCTTTCAGGCGCATTGCATCATTGGCAATTTGGCACCCGATATTTTCAGTCCGAAGCGGATGTCAATGGTTTTGCTGAATAATATTCTGGGTGGTCCATCGATGAATTCAAGGCTGAATATGTCATTGCGGGAGCGTAACGGCATGGCTTACAATGTGGAATCAGGCTATACCGGTTATTTCGATACAGGTGAGTTCAGCGTTTATTTCGGAACCGACAAGGAAAACATGGATCAAGCACTTCACTTGGTGAACAAGGAATTCCGAAGAATAAAGGAAATTCAGATGGGTATTCTTCAATTGAGCCGGGCCAAGAAACAATTGATCGGACAATTGGCTATTTCGACCGAAAACAGAGAAGACCTGATGCTTTCGATTGGGAAAAGCTATTTATTTTTCAACAGGGTGGATACACTGGAAACCATTTTTGAAAAAATTGAACAGATTGAAAGTCCCGATATCCTTGAAATTGCCAACGAGATATTTGATGAATCGCAGAACAGCATTTTAATTTACCAATAAAATGACTGATCCGGTTTTACTCGAACAATACATTTTAAACCACACTTCGCCCGAGGATGATTATTTGAGGGAACTCGACCGCGAAACTAATCTGAAGATGATTCGCTCGCGCATGTTGTCGGGCCACCTGCAAGGGCAAATCCTCAGCATGATCAGTTGTATGATCAAACCGCGCTGTATTCTGGAGATCGGCACGTTTACCGGTTATTCCGCTTTGTGCCTTGCTAAAGGTCTTGCTGAAGGAGGGCAGTTGCACACCATAGAAATCGATGACGAAGTGGAAATTCTCGCACAAAAATACTTCCGTAAATCAGGGATGGCAGACCGTATTTTTCAGCACATTGGTGATGCCACGCAAATCATTTCATCTATCAACCAAATGTTCGACCTTGTTTTTATTGATGCTGATAAGCGTGAATATTGCGAATATTACAAACTTGTTTTCGATCAGATTCCGGTTGGTGGTTTCCTGCTGGCCGACAATGTATTGTGGGATGGGAAAGTCGCCGACCCGGATGCAGCCAGCGAAGATCAAACCCGCGGTATTCTTGACTTTAACAATCTTGTTCAGAACGACCCGCGCGTTCAAAATGTTATTCTTCCGGTCAGGGATGGAATTATGCTGATTCAAAAGATCTCAGCCTGGTAGGATGTTTTATCGGTTGAAAACGGTACTCCGGGATTACGCAATACGCCATATATTCTAAATGAAATTGATCAATTGCCTGTTGCGCAGGATGCTCCAATATTATTGCAGCAGAATTATCCGAATCCGTTCACTGAAGGTACATACATCAGTTTTGAATTAGACAAGCCGGGTAAATCCAAGGTCTCGGTGCTGGATGTGAATGGCCGGACCATCCGTGTTTTAAGCGACGACAGTCAGCTTTCAACACTTCATTCGCTATATTGGGATGGCACTGACGATTCAGGAAAACCGGTAGCTTCAGGTGTCTGTTTTTACAGGCTCGAATGCAGCGGTTTCAGCCAGATGAAACGAATGGTGAAGATGTAAAATAAGAGGAAAAAGGAAAGAGGAAAAAGGAAAAAAGAGACCGTCCCAATTTGAATTTGAGACGGTCTCTTCGGTTTTTGCAGTAATCTGATTGCTACTTTTTATTATACGTCAGTGATTTACCTTTTGCGAAAGCAATTATTCTTCATCGTTTTTATATGCCAAATATCCGATTTTATTCTTTGGTTTATTTTTTAAGCTTGTCATATCTGTAAGAGCCTGATAAATATCGCTGAACTGTATATTCGTTTCAATCATAAAGCTTTCCAACTTTTGATTGAGCTCTGCATAGCCTAAGACGTACTGCCTGAGTGCAATAAAGGCCCGTACAATTTGTATGTTAATTTCAATTGCAATTTCACTTCGGAGTACACTTGCCAGCATGGTAACACCATGTTCTGTAAATGCAAAAGGGAGTTTTCGTGTTCCGCCCCAACTTGAAATCACATTTTGTGACATCAAGTTGTCGAATTCCAGTTTTGAAAGCTGAAACATGAAGTCAGCCAGGAATCTAAGCGAATTCCTTTTTACAGCCTGGTTAAGCGCTCTTGTCTCAATGTCATAAAGTCCCGCCAGGTCAAAATCAAACATTACCCGCTGTCTACGTATTTCGTATATTTTATTTTGAATTACCTGTAAATCCATAAAAATGTTAATTCTCGTTTTTTCAGATTATCATAAATACAACATGTTTTACATCATGCAAGCAGTAAAATTGTGTCTGAAACAGAATTCAGGATTGGATACTAGTGTCGTGTCAACCAACTCTTGTCGCAACGTCATGCCGAACGTTCGACTGAGCTCACGTCGAAGGCTTGTTTCGGCATCTCTTCGTCGATGAGACCCTGAAACAAGTTCAGGGTGACGAGCCCTCGACAGCTTAATGTTGACATGACACTAGTTAGCAATTCCTTCATTTTTTACTTATTCGTCAAGGCTTTTAAAATGGGTTCAACCCATTGATCTTTACCAATATCATACAAAATAAAATCGCTGTCGAATTGCCAGTATGCCCAGCTAAAGTTTAATTTTTCGGCAGTACGCGCTATGTAAGCCGTGTAACGGGCGCGAGATGCCATGTCAGCTTTATCGTACGATCCGAACTCGCCCAGGAAAATCGGTCTGTCGTTCTTTTTTGACCAGTCTGCAGCAACTTTCAGTTTTGTGTCAATTTCTTCTTTCTCTTCTTTCGTGCCTGTCCATGTAATTCCGGTTAAGTCTTTAAAATCTTTGGCCCATGCAGCGCCCTGATGGGTAAACTTCATGGGGTGATAAAAGTGCACGGTTACAATGATGTTTTTGTCTTCTTTGGGCAGCACAAGAGTCGGTAAAGTTTCAATTCCATTCCAATTGCCCGGACCAATAATCAAGGTACGGTTCGGATTGGTCTGTCGGATTATTTTTATCGCATCAGCCAGGTAGGTATTCCAGAGTTCAACGGTAAGTTTGCGGTTGGGTTCGTTCAGTATTTCAAACAACACATTGCTGCCCTGATCTTTATATCTGGGGGCAAGCTGACGCCACACCGAAAGGAACATTTCTTTTTTAGCTGCCGGATCATCGGCCATGGCATTGAATTCGTGCATATCCAGAATGACCATGAGTTTGGCTTCAATTCCTTTTTTAACAGCCCAGTCCAATGTCTCCAACCATTTTGGATCAATCGTAAAATCCTTATCCATGTGTGAGAAAGGTTGCAGGTTGACACGTACATTTGAAAAGCCTGCGTCTTTGATCATTTTGAAATACTTTTCTTTGAAACGGCCCTTGGTGTGATCTTTCCAAAGTGCGTTATCATAACCAATGATATTAACTCCTCTGCCCATCTTTCCACATTGCTCTTTAGCCGAAACCGTTTGTGAAAAGGAGTCGTTTTTTATCGAAAAGAGGACAAGCAGAATTGCTGTAATCAGTACTAATTTTTTCATAACAGATTGTTATTTTTGATTTTAACCCATTGAATCGAGCCTGAAGAAAGGCTTCAACACATTCCATTCCGGTGCAAACACAAAATTTTATTTGTTTTTTACCAGAGCATAAACCAACTCAATTCCATTCCCGGTTTTTAAGTTGCGACTGTATTTTTTGTCGATGGCATTGTTCCAGTGTTCGGTAACGCCAAGGCTGGTTAATTTGGTCCCATCACGTTCCGGATCATAAACTGTTCCTGAAGGAGGATTGTTGGCCAAAGCCATTTCTTCCAGATAGTAATCGCTATACAACATTTCAGGAGCATCAGGCCATTCGTTGATGGCAAAATCGAGCCCAACAGTATCGATGGCCACGCCATCCTGAGAAGCCAATAAACTACATGGCCAGTTGTTGTTAAAAGGAGCAAGTTTCCATTTGAAAGCAGGAACCTGATTAACGAATTTATTGCCATAAATACCATCAACTAAAAACAACATGGTTTTTCCGCCCAGGTCTTTATGTCCCATGAAATCAGGATAAACAGAATAGGTTCGTTTACCATCTTTACTTTGACTAAAACCGCATCCATGGGTATTTTTACGCCAATCGGTTTCGATGCTGGTACAACCAAAATAGTTTTTTGCACAAAGTGTTACTCCCTGACCAACATGTCCTTTTAAAAGTGCCAGATTGATAATGTAGTTTGCATCTACCATACAGGTTGCCAATGCTTTGGTTTGTCCGTTGAAATCTGAAGAATAGAGAAAGCCATTTTCGGTAAAACTTGCTTTTTCACGTCCGTCGCCGCCATCGTGATCAACAAAATGAACTTTTGGGAAAACAATATGGCATTTATCGAAGATGTTGTTTGTAATGAACCGGCTTGGATCGGCAATAGTTATGTTTTCTTCCGGAACTCCACCTTCTTTAATCAAGCTGGTTAACAAGGATAGTATTACCTGCGGATTTGCATTGATTTCATTGGTGTTTTCGTGTGCCGAAGTATTGTTCTCATTGATTTTAACGGTAATTTTTTCTCCAGCCCGATAGCCTGTGTTCTTATTGTGTTTGGTTTTATTGAAATACATGAAAAGCTGATCCCATGCCTGTTTTTCATTTGGTTTGTTCGTCAGGCTGAAAAGTGTCTGTGCAAACAGCTTGTTTGTTTCTTCCTGATTGTTGAAACGATCTTCCCACCAAAAACCGGTTGTTCCATCCCACGATGCAATTTTGGGATTATGTCCCCATGCAACCCTGCCGGGAAAATTACCTTTGGCAACTCCAAGCGGAATGTTTGGTTTGTACCAGATTTCCAGATTTGCTGCTTTTGATTCTTTGGATGATCGGGCCATAAAAACGGAAGTGGAAACAATTCCAAGAACCAGAAACAGGCCGGCAGCAATGTATTTAGCCTCGAAAAGTTTGTGTTTCGCTTTCTTGAACGCAAAAGCTGCGCCCGTTATGGCCAGCATCCAAATTACAAAGCTCGACATAATTGGAGCTGCCACCTGCATACAGGGATAAGTCGCTCTCGATGGTTTCGGAATTACCCGAATCAGGAACCAAATGGTGGCCAGCACAGAAATAAGGATGTAAACCATTTTCGCCGGAACCCGCATTTTCTTTAAGAAAATCACCGTTCTTTTTATCCACTCAGGGAGTTTTTGAAATCGTTCTTCTTGATTCATCTGATGTATTTTAAAGTTAATTGATCTGTTTGTTTACCAGTTTGAAATTGATATAGTCGTAGTTCATGTCCCCAACATCAACCGTATGAAGGGTGATTGTTTGAATTCCTTTTTTCAGCTTAATGCTGGCTATCTTATCGAGATAATTCCAGTGATGCCACTGTCTCCATGTCACGGGTTCAGCAGCCACAGCGGTTGAAGTTATTAATATCGGGCCAGTTACATCCTTGTCATTCACCGAGATTGAGATCTTCCCGTTTTTGTTTGATGTGTACATGATTCCCAGTTCGTAAGTTCCGGCCTTTGCAACGTTTACAGTATATTTGGTCCATTCTCCCGGCTTTGTCCACCCAATATAAAGCTGGTCTTTAATTGGTTCTACGAAGTTGTATGGATTGTTGTCGATAGCCGGATCGCGAAATTTTGTATATGAAATATCCACCGGTTCATGCATTCTAAATTCATTCAGGTAAGTTCCATCAGCAGGATTCAGTCCGCCGCTGCCCGAATTTATGGTGTCGGTATCGTGAAAGGCAATGCCTTCGCCGCCCAAATCGTAATATTCGCATTGAAGTTTACCGGGAATAGTCTGGGCACCGCCCTTATAAACCGTGTTGCTAAAGGGTTTCCCCTTATACTTCTCTTTTGAAAACGACTGAAATGCAGAAAAAGAAATGAAACCTATTATTGTTAGCCGAAGCAAAATGCTGTTAAAATTGCTTTTCATTGAAATGAGTTTTTCCGGATTGACTTCTTTGTTTTTATAATCAATTTTCAAACTTTAAATATCCTGATTATTTCTCAAGTTGCAAGACTAAATACGAATGAGGTTTCAATTCCAGGTTCAGAACTGTTTTGCTAATTGGTGGTTGACGCCGTCCCTGAAAATATTCTTTCTTTTCTCCTGAAATTTCTTTTCCTGAAATCAGATCCGTGGCTTTGGTAAATCCTTCTGCCAAACGAAGTTTCACTTGTCGGGTTTGGTCGGTAAACGATTCCACGATGACCGTATTATTATCGTAAACAAACAGGCTGGTATAGCCAGGAGCTTCGAGCAATGCGGGCATATTGGGTGTTAGAATTTCTTTAATTTTAGACAGGACATCAACCGGAAGCTGATACAAATCGATCACATTGTCCGGAATCGTCAGGACATAAAATTTCCCTTTGGAATAATCGCCCCGGTGCAGAATTGGCCAGCCGTTGGTTCCGTCGAAAGCTGAAACTATTTCCCACGAGTCGTTGGTGATGTATTTAATTTGCGGAATAATCATCGCATGATCAGAAAACGAATGTGGAGCCCACGCAGCGGCAAATTCCTTGACTGAAGCTTTCGCGTCGGTTACCCGAAGTTCAACAATGTCGCTTAATCCTTTGTCCTGCATAGCTTTCAGAAAGCCTGACGTTACCATGATATCTTTCCCGGCGATCAGTTGCTTTTTAATTTTGGCAACAATTTCGGGATCGAATTTGGCCTGTTCCGTAAGGAAAACAATCGGTTCGTTCTCCGGAAATTCAGGAACAATATCCATCGGGACACCAATCATTCCCATATAATTCTGGAGAAAATCTTCACCAACGGAATGGAAAGGTTTGTAGCTTTTCACGCCCATCGGATTTCCGAGTTGTCCCAGGAATTTGTCAATGGATTCGAAGGTATAACCAGCAGCACGGGCAATGGTGGTTGGCTGCACCATTTTGCCGTTTTTATCCGGAATTGGCTTCATCATTTCATCGTAATTGAAACTGCAAGTTTCGTGATTTTGCCAGTCTGCACGGTCAGTTTTCAGCAATGGACGCTGCAATTGACGGATATCGAAAAGGGTAATTTCCGGAGCTTTGGCAAACATAGTCAGCCACAGTTGTTCGGCATAGCGATCCATAAAAGTCAGACCGCCCGGATCGACCCAGCCACCGCCGTTTTTCCCCGGTTTGAGGTTGTCGAAATACCTGAAAACCAAATAACCCAAATACGGTTGAAGATGCTGGTTACCCGACGGATCGCGGGTTTCAGTGCCGGTGTACAAACCGTCAAACAATTTCGGTTCAGTTTCAAGATTGAAGCCGCAACCCTGGAAATGGTCGTACCAGTTGGGATATTTAACCACAACTTTTATTTTCGGATTTACTGCCTTTGCCGGATCGATGATCAGTTCCTTTGCCGCTTTGGTCATGAGTTCCAGCCGGAAATCGGTCCAGCTTTTAGTTCCTTTGGCCTTCACACATAAATCGCATTTGCAGTTGATGAAGAAGAAATCATCCAGAATCAGCTCGTCGAAATGCCGTGCCGTAAACTCAACAATTTCCTTAATTTTTTTCCGGTGTTCTTGATTGGAGTAGCAAAAGGTCTGGAAGTTATTGCCTTCATTCACCGTTAAGGTTATTCCTCCGGCAGTTTCGATTCCACGGCTTTCGAAAAACTTCTTGGCTTTGATCAGGGTCGCTTCATCAACAACTAGTAGATCGCGGTGAGTTTCCAGGTATATTTTATCAACCTTAAGCTGCTGCGAAATTTCGTCCCAGATAGGTTCAATCCAGTTGTTGTCGCCCATTTTTACAGTTTCGTAGGCTCTGGAATAGACGGCTACTTTGAAATTTTTATAATGATCGCCAGCCAGTGCGACAGGTATCACCAGCATCAGAAATGCCAGTGAAAGGAAAATATTTTTTATGGATTTCATTTGAAATAAATTAATGATGGAACAGTTATTAAACAGTAGGGTCAGGGCATGCCCTGACCCTACAATGTTGCTATTTCCCAACAAACCCGGCCAGTGCATAAACCAGCGCGGCTTGCCAGTTAATTGCAATTTCGTTGGTGGTATAATCTTCCTGTTTATCGTTCCATGCAGTTGCTTTACTTCCGCCCCCAACAATGTATCCGGGCCAGGGTTGCACTTCTTTATCCGAGCCTGAACGCCTGTCGTGCGGGTTCATTGGCGGATTAATTCCCAGTCCGGTAACAAACGAACGGTTGTAGTAATTACGTCCAAAGATGTGGGCAATGGCATCCTGTGAAGTTTGAATATAAATTTTATTAGGAGCTATTTTGTTGGCTACCTGAAGGTTTAAAACCTGGCGGGCAATTCCACCGTTACATCCCCAGTAATAACGGCCACCCAATGGTCGTCCGTAAGCATCGGCTGCGCCTTTCAGTGCAATGGTATTCGCCACATCAACAATATTTTTTTTGATCGTTTTCAACGTTTCAGGATTCTTCCCCGATCGTTTTGAAAGCACATATTCGAACATACCTAAATTGTTAACATTACCCCAATCCCAGTCTTCATCAACTTTGAAACTCCGGGCTTTGGCCTGTGTCTCAAAGTCGTTCAAAAATTCTGAATTTCCGGTGGTTTCCCACATCTCAACAGCAGCCCACAACCGGTCGTCCGGATCAGAAGTTTGATAACCCCCGGTTTTAAATTCGCCCTGAACAAATTTTTTGTCGTCCGGATTTTCTTTCAGGAACTTGTAGCTTAACTGAGCGGCTGCCAGGCATTTCTGCGAGTAGGCTTTGTCGTAAGGTTCGAAATAGCGGGAAGCCTGTGCCATCATGGCTACGAAATCGGCCATGGCGGCCGAGCTCCAGTCGGTGAAATATCTTTTTTCCTTGTCTTCTTCCGGTTTGCAGAAAGGTTCGAAACTTTTGCGGGTCAGTTTATGGGCAACTTTTCCGGAGCCATCGGTATATTGCATGGTTAACAACCAATCTGTTTCCCATTTCATTTCTTTCAGGAAATCAGGATAACCGGCAGCAGTTTCAGGAAGGTCGAGCGAAAATTTCTTCAGGTTGTCCTGAAACTGGTCCCAGGCCATAAACATCATGCCAACAGTTATTCCTGCATTGACCACGTATTTGCCATAGTCTCCGGCATCGTGCCATCCTTTGGTTCCATCGCGGCGTTCGCCAGCTTTGCCCTGAAAATCTTCGTAGCCGTCGTCCAGATGGCAGGCTTCGTGAGCATAATGAATGCCGTTGTGGTCGCCTTCGACAGCGGTGCCGCAACGCCAGAGATAAAAAGCGCGCATACTGGTATAAAAAGCCTGATTATAAACTGTTGGCGATATTTCAAATTCAACCGATTTGCCTCCATCGGGAGTTTCCAGAAAATACTTCCCATTTTTAGTGAATTTGGAAAAGTCGGCCACCGCAACCGATTGGTTTACATCTTTCTGAAAAACAGGGGCTGAAACGTCGCCTTTAAAGACGATGGCCTGATCGGAAACCTGTTTGACAACAAACGATTTGGATTCGCCAACGATTGATGCTTTTTTAGATGATTGAGGCAGAAATCCAAGAGAATTAAGGTGAATGCTGCGATCCTGAGCAAATGCTGAGGTCAAAAGACCGGTATAAAAAACAAGAATGACAAAGAGGAGTTTTTTCATTTCAGTAGGTTTTAGGTTTATAGTTTATTGTAGTTAGTACAATATGGTATAAAAGTAATGCAATTTTGGATTATTGTGAAGTATTTTTCTTTTTAAAAGTAGGATATGGCTTATTCTTAAAAGTTTAATAGCACGTCATTGCGAGGCACGAAGCAATCTCATAATATTGGCAATCTGCGTGTTAAGATTGCTTCCCCTTTCGTTCCTCAGGGTCGCAATGACGAAAAACCTCTTTTCGGAGAGGACTCAATTTCAAATACGTATTCCTTCTTTTGAAACATTTGAAAATAGCTGCGAAACAGCTTGTTTCCCAATCCAATCTTTTTTGGAATATACCAGCAGGGAGATAATTTCCCCTGAATCGAGTTCAAGTTCAACAATCGGATCCCTTAACTCAGATTCGTAATCGAAGGTAATTTTTTCGCTAGGCGAAATTACCAGAATATCCCAATCCGAATCTTTTCGGTTGTCGCCACGAGCCCTAGAACCGTAAAGATATATTTCGGCGTTTGGGTCATGCCCGGTTATCCCTTTTCTGATTCTTTTAAGTATTTCAATCCGTTCCATAAAACAAAGATATTCAAAAAACTGATTGTCTTTTCTTCAAAGAAAACTCTTTCTGATTATCGTAATTTCGATTTTTAGCTCTTGTTGTAAAGCAATCAATTCTTCCCCGTTTTGGGAAGATCTAAATATCCATCCATTTTTTAGATCATAACACTACAAATTCTAAACTCCAAGACCATGAATGCTGCGATCCTCAAAATTTTCCCTTTTCCTCTTTTCTTTTTCCTGGTGTAATTATACCAACTCAACCGTCACTTTTTTAAAGAACCGGTTTTCGAGTAACCTTACGATTCGCTTGACCACAGCTTTGCGGATTTCAAGTTCCACCGGCTGATCGGGATCCTGATGCGCCCAGTTGATGCGGGTTCCGACAATAATATGGATGATGTCGTGTTGGGTAAGCAGCTTCACGACTTCTTCCGGAGGACTGTCGCCCAAACGGATGTTGGTGGTGTAAGTTTCCAGAATTTCTTCAACCCGGCCCAGGGTTAGGATTCCTTCCGTAACAATTTCAAAACCTTCCATTTTTGCTGCCGGAGGTAAGATTTTTTCTGAAAACCGGTGCTGGATAGTAATGTCGATATTCATTTCACGGGCAATGATTTCGGCGGTTGTGCCTCCGCAAATGATTTTCTTTCCCGGGAATTCCTGGATACGCTTTACAAAATCAACATCTTTAATTTTATAGAATGGCGGACCAGTAATCAGCATAAATTCGCGGGGTTGTCTGAAGTAAACCACGCCGCAACTGGCATCGTCACGTATTTCGAACGAATCGTTCATCGAAGCCTGGTTCAGGATTTTTCGGGCAAGTTTGGTCGCCGACATCTCATATTCCCGGGAAATCTGATTTTCGGCAAACCGGGCAATATTGTCAAGTCCCCAGCCGGTAGGATACTTTTTTGTACCTAACCCAGACTGAACAATTCCATCAGTCATAAAAATAATCCGGTCTTCAAGCACCGGTGTAAATTCCCTGATACGCAGTATTTTGCCGGCATTTTCTTCGCCTCTGATCGGGATATGAAATTCTACCGGATTGAATATTTGTCCTTTCCTAAAAAGGATCGAACGCGGATTATCGTAGTTAATAATCCGAACCTGCGCGGCCTCTTCAATTTCGATGATGGTGAAAGTGGCATAGCTTTCCTTCCCGTCGCGGCTTTTGGGCAGGGCCCGCATAAAAATGTTGGCTGCAACTTCAGGCCTGGTGTGGAAAGAGGTGTAATTAAGGGCCATTGATGCGGTGAGCGTAGCCAGAACATTAGCTTTTACACCATGACCGATTCCATCTGAAAGCACAAGTATCGTGCGCCCTTCGGCACTGATTCGCCTGGAATGGAAGACATCGCCGCAAACGATCTGCCCGTAACGGTTTAACTGGTGTAGGTCTACTTCAATGTGATAATCCTCACTCATCATCTCCGTATTTATACGATTCAATAATCGAATTGAGCAGCTCCTCGGTCAGCGAAGCATTGTCGCCAAGCAAAAAGGCAATTTTCTGCACGGTTTCCAGATTTTGTCTGTTTACCCGCTGTGCCCGGCTGATGATCTCTTCGCGAACGAGCGATGGCGCCGACATATCGCGCAACAAAGCTCCCACCACACGATGTTTGTAAATGGTCAACACCGAAACATGCAACAATTTATTTTGAATCTTCATATCACGTTCCATCATATTTTCGCCTGAAACAAGTGCTGACGAAAACATCTTGTAAATAACATCCGGAACCAGTTCTTTCAGATCGGCGCCATGTAATCCGGGGATAGTCTCGTAAAGTTCTTCAATTTCAGTTCCGAAAAGTTTGGCAAATGCTTCGTTCGAATCAATGACTTTAAATTCACTGTCGATAATAATAATTCCAGCCCTGATTTTGTGCATCATTGCTGAAGCTATAACTGTTGCTTCGCGGGCTTTTTCGAGTTTCCGCTCCGCTTTTTTCCGCTCGGTAATGTCGAAAATTGAACCGACAATGCCAACGGTTTCATTTTGATTGTTGCGGATTACTGCCTTGTTGAAAACCACATCATGCATCACACCTGAAGCATCGCGAAATTTAGCTTCGTAAATCTGATCGCCCGGACTGTCTAACAATTCCTGATCGCGCTGGGCATAAATCTCGGCAATCTCCAACGGTTGAATATCGAACACAGTTTTTCCGATAATCTGCGATTTGGGCAATCCCAACAGTTTTTCCTGTGCCATATTACACGCCACATAAATGCCATTCAGGTTGCGGTAGAAAATAGGAATGGGCAGAACATCAATAATCCGCTGTTGAAGTTCCGGATCGTCAATGAATCCCTGGTTGAACGGTTTTTCTTCGTAAATCATAGTGTTTAAATTTCGAACTTAAATTACAAAACCATTCGGGAATAATCAATTTTATTTTACAATTTCATATTTATCAATAAACCTGAGCTATTTCATTGTTGTTTAGTGTGTTAAAATCTTCTTAATTATCAATCTAAATTAGGTTTAAATAGTATAATAGTAGTATTTCCTGTCATTTTTTTTCGGAAATTAGCGAATGCTGACAAATCTTAGATATTGTTTGGTTTAAAGTATTGACATTTAGAGAATCATGTCACCTAACTTTCACTGGTCCAATAATCGCTTAAAATATGAATAAAATAAAAAATCTGGCTGAGCTAAAGAAGCTGCAATCCGAAGTTCAGGCAAGGATAAAACTGAGAGAAAAAGACGACAGTTCTGAAAGTCTTGTTCAAATCAAGGTTTCGATGTCAACCTGTGGCATTGCTTCAGGAGCTAAAGAAACAATGAATTTTTTCATCGAAGAACTCGATCATCAGGGTATTGATGCTGTAGTGACCCAAACCGGTTGCATGGGTTATTGCTATGCCGAACCAACTATTGAACTGACTATTCCGGGGCAGCAACCGGTAGTTTATGGTTTTGTAAACAAAACAAAAGCTCTGGAGATCATCGAAAAACACATCAAGCTTAACGAAATGGTCGATGGGATTATTCCGGTAACCTACACAACTATTGATAACTAAATCAATCAAACGGACAAATATGGCCGAATTCAACATGCATATTCTTGTTTGCGGTGGCACCGGATGCAAGGCTTCACAAAGTGAACTCATTAAAACAAATTTCATTAGCCGGCTCAATGAATATGGCCTGGCCGATGAAATTCAAGTGATTTTAACCGGATGTTTTGGCTTTTGCGAAAAAGGCCCCATTGTTAAAATCTTGCCTGATAACACCTTTTATACTCAGGTTTCGCCTGAAGATGTGGCCGAAATTGTTGACGAACACGTCATTAAAGGGCGCAAGGTTGAACGGTTGTTATACAAGGATCCGGAAACAAAAGAATCGGTAAGTGATTCGAAAGGAATGGATTTTTACAAAAAACAGATTCGTATTGCACTTCGTAACTGCGGGTTTATCAATCCTGAGAACATTGAAGAATACATTGGTCGTGATGGTTATGCCGCTCTCGGAACCTGCCTGAGCGAAAAAACTCCGGATGATGTGATCCGGATGATTAAAGATTCCGGATTGCGCGGACGTGGCGGCGGTGGCTTTCCGACCGGATTGAAATGGGAACTGACACGGAAATCGGTCAGCGATCAGAAATACGTGGTTTGTAATGCCGATGAAGGAGATCCGGGCGCATTCATGGATCGTTCCATTTTGGAAGGTGATCCACATTCAGTCATTGAGGCCATGGCCATTTGCGGATATTGCATCGGCGCCGATAAAGGTCTGGTTTACATCCGTGCCGAATATCCGCTGGCTATTGAGCGGCTGAAAATTGCAATCAGTCAGGCGCGTGATTATGGTTTACTTGGAGAAGATATTTTGGAAACCGGATTTAATTTTGATATCGAAATCCGTTACGGCGCCGGAGCATTTGTTTGCGGAGAAGAGACTGCACTGATTCATTCCATGGAAGGGAAACGCGGCGAACCAACAGTCAAGCCTCCATTTCCGGCCGAAAAAGGATACAATGGTAAACCGACCAATGTGAACAATGTGGAGACTTTTGCCAATATTCCTGTGATCATTAACAAAGGCGCTGCATGGTTTTCATCAATCGGGACAGCCAATTCGAAAGGCACTAAAGTATTTGCCCTGGCCGGTAATATCAACAATGTCGGTTTAATTGAAGTCCCGATGGGAATTACCCTTCGCGAAATTATTTACGATATTGGAGGAGGAATAAAGGATGGACGTGAATTTAAGGCTGTTCAGACCGGAGGACCTTCGGGCGGTTGTCTCACCAAATCGTTCCTCGATACTCCCATCGATTACGATAACTTGTTGGCAGCTGGTTCAATGATGGGGTCAGGTGGTATGATCGTTCTGGATGATTCGAATTGTATGGTGGCAATCGCCAGGTTTTACCTTGAGTTTACGCTCGATGAATCGTGTGGAAAGTGCACGCCATGCCGGATTGGCAATAAACGACTGCACGAAATTCTGGTTAAGATAACTGATGGTAAAGGTACTCCTGAAGATTTAAACAGACTGAGAATATTGAGTAATGTAATTAAAGATACCTCACTTTGCGGTCTGGGTCAAACTTCGCCAAATCCTGTGCTTTCAACGCTCGACAATTTCCACGACGAATATCTGGCTCACGTTACCACTGCTTCATGTCCAGCCGGGCAGTGCAAAGCTTTGGTTCACTATACCATTGATGCTGAAAAATGTACAGGTTGTACACTTTGCTTCAGAAATTGTACTGTTGGAGCTATTTCAGGAGAAAAGCGTTCACCACACTACATCGACCAATCGCTGTGTATTAAGTGCGGTGTATGTTTCGAGAAATGTAAGTTTGATGCAGTATTAATCGGATAAAAAGTACCTTCTATGGATATGATAAACCTTACAATAGATAAAAAACCGGTAGTTGTACGCAAGGGAACTACGGTACTGAAAGCTGCTTCGAGCATCGGAATTGATATCCCGACTCTATGTTACATGAAGCTGGATGACATGAATATTGAGAATAAACCGGGAGGTTGCCGTGTTTGTGTGGTCGAAGTCAAAGGCCGGAGAAATCTGGCACCGGCTTGCTGTACTGAAGTAACCGAAGGAATGGAAGTGAATACCCATTCAATCAGGGCTATAAATGCCCGCCGTACGGTGGTTGAACTGATATTGTCTGATCATCCGGCCGATTGTCTGATCTGTGCCAAATCGGGAAACTGCGATTTGCAGAACATGGCGAATCACCTGGGAATCCGTAAAATACATTATCAGGGCGAGCAATCAATGTACCGGGAAGATACCTCACCGGCCATTATCCGCGAAATTAACAAGTGTATCATGTGCCGCCGTTGCGAAACCATGTGCAACGATGTGCAGACGGTTGGAGTACTTTCAGCCGTCAACCGTGGTTTTCATGCAGTCGTGGCTCCGGCTTTTGAGATGAACCTCGATCATTCGGTTTGTACTTATTGCGGTCAGTGTGTGGCAGTTTGCCCAACCGGTGCACTCACCGAAGATGACCAGACCGGGGCTGTAATTCGTGCTCTTTCTGATCCTACCAAAACCGTCATTGTACAAACAGCGCCGGCAGTTCGTGCTGCTTTGGGAGAGGAATTCGGAATGCCTGCCGGTACGCTTGTCACAGGCCAGATGGTTGCTGCGCTGCGTCGTCTGGGTTTTGATTACGTTTTTGATACCGATTTCGCTGCCGACCTGACCATCATGGAAGAAGGAACTGAATTACTCAATCGTTTGTCGGCCTACATGGCAGGTGACCCAAATGTAAAACTGCCAATCCTGACGTCGTGCTGCCCGGCATGGGTGAAATTCTTTGAACATCAATTTCCTGAACTGAAGGATATTCCGTCGACAGCACGCTCGCCGCAGCAAATGTTTGGCTCGATAGCCAAAACCTACTTTGCCGATAAAATAAAGGTGAAGCGGGAGAATTTGGTAGTGGTTTCAATCATGCCATGCGTGGCCAAAAAATACGAAAGCAGTCGTCCCGAATTTTCAGTCAATGGAAATCCGGATGTCGATTTTGCCCTTACAACGCGTGAACTGGCTCGTTTGATCAATCTGGGTAACATTGATTTTAACATCCTTCCGAATGAAGATTTTGACCAGCCTCTTGGTGAATCAACCGGAGCTGCGGTGATTTTCGGAACAACCGGTGGGGTAATTGAAGCAGCAGTGCGAACTGCCTACGAGATTTTCACCGGAAAACCATTGCCACGTGTTGATTTTGAAGAGTTGCGTGGCATGGCAGGATTACGCAAAGCAACCATCGATTTCAACGGAACTCCGATAAACATTGGTATTGCCCATGGTTTGGGTAATGCCCGAAAACTGCTTGAAGAAATTCAGGCTGGAACTAGTAAGTATCATGCCATTGAAATCATGTCATGCCCGGGTGGATGTATCGGTGGCGGCGGTCAGCCTTATCATCATGGAGATGCTAAAATTTTGAAAAAACGCCAGCGTGCCATTTATTCTGAAGACCAAAGCAAAACAATCCGGAAGTCGCACGAAAATCCATATATAGCAAAGCTTTATGAAGAATTTTTGGGCGCTCCTATGAGCGAAAAGGCGCATCATCTG
>Ga0209538_1000642_pt1 | contig 20048 bp, 14 predicted proteins | sample BarGraNGADG00211_2_FD_184492 | JGI IMG/M metagenome (GOLD analysis project Ga0209538, IMG submission 184492) | Arctic peat soil microbial communities from Barrow, Alaska - Barrow Graham LP Ref core NGADG0004-211 (SPAdes) (version 2) | ecosystem: Environmental > Terrestrial > Soil > Wetlands >... | reverse complement strand
GGGGGCGGGGGTGGTGGTGGTTTACTGTATAGTTCGGCTTATGCTGTTACTCCAGGTTCATATCCTGTAACTGTTGGGACTGGTGGTACAGGCGGGGCTAATGGTGCAGGGGGTGCTGGAGGGAAAGGTAATAATTCTTCTTTTGACACCTTAATTGCAATTGGGGGCGGCGGCGGAGGGGGCCGAATTGATAATAATATCGTGTCAAAAGCTAGTTCGGGCGGTTCTGGGGGCGGCGGCGCGGGCACCATTGATGGTACTACCGGCCTTCCTGGCGCAGGGGCAGCGGGGACTTCTGTCCAAGGGACTGCTGGCGGCAATGGCACTTCTGATGCTACGGCGGGTAATGCTGGGGGCGGGGGAGGAGCTGGTGTAGCGGGTGGCAATGCTTCTGGGACGGGCGCTGGTGGCGGTACTTCTGGCGCTGGCGGCAACGGGGTTCAGTCCTCTATTAGCGGGACAGCGATATATTATGCCGGCGGCGGTGCCGGTGGGAGATGGGCTACGGGGGCCGTCGGCGCAGCAGGCCTTGGTGGGGGTGGTGCCGGTGGAGCCAGCGATTACACAGGTGGCAGTAATGGTGGCGCTAATCTCGGCGGTGGCGGTGGGGGCGGCGGCGGAGGATTTGGAAATGGTGGCAATGGGGGTTCCGGTATTGTTATTATCCAATATTCCGTTAGTACAACTAGCGCGACTTTTACCTCGAGTGGTACTTGGATCGTGCCGACGGGGGTTACTTCCGTACAAGTCTTAGTTGTTGCTGGCGGCGGTGGCGCGGGGGGAACCCAGAATAGTTCCTCGGCAGGGGGCGACGGCGGGAAAGTAATACAAAATAATAGTTTTGTTGTTACTCCCGGAAATAGTATCCCCGTGGTGGTAGGAAATGGTGGTAGCGGAGCAAATTTGGGGGGCAGTAGCACCTCAGGGCAGAACTCAAGTTTTGGAGCTATTATTGCTAACGGGGGCTTGGGAAGTGCTTCTACCTTATATAGTGGTGGATGGTCCTCTTCTGGTGGCACTGGCGGTAACGGGGTAGGAGCGGGCGGGAGAGCGGGGAGCTGGCAGGCAGGGGTCTTCTCTGCTATAGCGGGAACCAACACGGAATATGGGAGTGCCCACAATAATCAAGGGCTTAATCTTGGCAATGGGCAAAATGGTACCGTAAATACCGGGCAAGGCGGCTATGGGGTATGGAGTAATCCTAATGTTTATGGGGGCAACGGGGGTTCTGGTATTGTAATTGTTAGATATTCTACCGGTAGTATAACGAGTGTAATTACTACCCAATGGCTAACGGCGGGGGCAAAAACAGTTAATTTAACAATAACAGATAGCTTAGGGCAAACTGCCAGTGCTACTCCCTTTGGCGTTACCATTTACTCAGCGCCTACCGTTACGATTACGGGCCCCACCAGTGGTAAATTAAATACCCCCTATACTTATACCCCTACTATTGTAGGAGGTATGGCGCCTTACGCCTACAACTGGACGGGCACTTATTCTCAAACCTTTACCTCGAGTGGTACTTGGACGGTGCCGGCAGGGGTTACTTCCGTAAAGGTCTTAGTGGTTGCTGGCGGCGGTGGCGGAGCATCAGGTGGCGGCGGAGGCGGAGGGGTAATCTACAATAGTGCTTACTCGGTTAACCCACTGTCCCAGATTAATGTTATCGTAGGTGGCGGAGGTACTGGCGGAATAGCCGAACAAAATGGAGGTAACCCCGGAACTAATGGTGGTAATAGTCAATTTAATGGTTTAACCGCTGTTGGGGGAGGGCATGGAGGAACTAACGATAATACTAATAGTGCTAATAGCGGAGGCTCTGGCGGTGGAGGGGGTTCTACTAGTACGGTACAAACTTCTGGGGGGGCTGGGACAGCGGGGCAAGGAAATGCGGGAGGAACGGTAACTTCTTCTTACTTTGCCTCTCCTTACGCAAGTGCGGGGGGCGGTGGAGCTGGAGCGGTCGGAAATCCGCCTTCCTCAACTACTAGTTCCGGTAATGGAGGTACAGGAAGTGCCTTTAACCTAACGGGGGCTTCAACCTATTATGCCGGGGGTGGAGGAGGAGGAACTTGGAGTAATGGAACTCACGGCACAGGTGGCACAGGCGGCGGGGGAGCAGGCGCCTATCCTAATGGAGGAGCAGGCATCGTTAATACTGGTGGTGGAGGCGGAGGAGGGTGCGGAGGCGGAGCTGGAACTGGCGGGAACGGAGGGTCTGGCGTTGTCGTTATTTTATATTCTGGAAGTATAACAACGAGTGTAGCTCTTACCTCTAACGGTACTTGGACAGCACCTGCTGGCGTTACTTCTGTACAAGTCTTAGTTGTTGGGGGTGGTGGGGGTGGAGGATCTCGACACGGCGGAGGAGGAGGCGGCGGAGGGTTTACAGAAACAACGGCTACCATCGTTCCACTACAAGGTTACTCTATCGTTGTAGGTAGCGGAGGTACTGGCTCAACTGATGGTGCAATTGGAAATAATACCTCGATAAATGGCGCTAACAGTTCTGCGTTTGGCATTACCGCTGTAGGGGGCGGAGCGGGAAAAAGTAATATTGCTGGGAATACTGGTGCTTGCGGGGGCGGCGGGGGGGGCACCAATGCCGCCTCTGGACCTGGCTGCTTAGGGGGCATAGGCTCACAAGGCTATAACGGTGGTGCTGGTTGGAATAATGGAAGCCTCTGGCGGGGGGGAGGGGGTGGCGGTGCAGGTGCTGTAGGGCAGGACTCGGCTATATCAACGTTAGGGGCTGGTGGAGCTGGAAAGATAAGCATGATCAATAGTTCCGTTTATGCTGCGGGAGGAAAGGGCGGTTCGTATCCCGATGCAACGCAGGGCGTAGCAGGCGGAGCGAATACTGGAAACGGTGGTGGGGGCGCAGGGGGAGAGGTAAACGCTGGTGGTAATGGTGGCTCTGGTATTGTAATTATCCAATATTCTATTTCTACAACAAGTGCGACTTTTACTACCCAATGGACTTCTCCTGGAGCTAAAACGGTTAGTTTGACGATAACGGACGCGCTTGGGCAAACCGGCAGTGCTACCTTGGGCGTTACTGCCTACACAGCTCTGTATTCCTCCTTAAGTTCTATTAGTTCCGGTACCTTAACCGCAAAAACCTATAGTAGAACTACCGGCACCGTTTACTCCACTAAAGCCGCGTGGGATGCGCTATTTACGGGGGTAACGGATACTAGAGCCTGGACCTTACCGAACGTTGGCATATGCTGGAAAGCTACAACCGATGCAGCGCCAACCGAAGCCGTAAATCCGCCCTACCCCGTGCCCGCCGCTGGCGCTACTTATAATGGTTGGGGAGCAGAAGGTTATATCTTTATACCCCAAGATGGTAGCTATTCTTTCTGTGTAAACAGTGATGATGGAGCAGAAGTGATGGTTAATTCGACCATTGTTTCTAGTTGTTACAATCCAAGAGGGGCAGCAGCAACTTATGAATTAGCCATAGCTGCTACGCCTGCTACTACCGTAACTCCTATTTTCTTGACTAGCGGCTGGTATCCCTTTAGCGTTAAAATGGAAAATGGAGTAGGCGGCTATTCTGCGGCGGTTGGTTGGAAGAAACCCAATGATGTAGTTTATTCGACCATACCTGCGAGTAATTTTGGTTCAACTATTAATTGCAAATTAGCTACGGATTACACTTATACCCCTACTGTTACCGGAGGGTTGGCACCTTACACCTACCAATGGACGGGAAACTATTACAAAGCTTTTACCTCAAGTGGTACTTGGACCGTGCCGGCAGGCGTTACTTCCGTAAAAGTTGTCGTTGTTGCGGGAGGAGGCAGCGGAGGCTCTGATGTTGGTGGCGGTGGAGGAGCTGGTGGTTATGTCTATACTGCTGCGTTCCCTGTTTCCGCTGGTGCTTCCATCCCTGTCACGATTGGGGCGGGGGGAACAAGAGTAGGTACCGACAATGCCGGGAACAATGGTCAAGATTCCGTATTCTCAACCATTGTCGCAAAAGGTGGCGGAGGCGGAAGCGGCTATGGGCAAGGAATTTCTGGTGCTTCGTTGGCAACAGCAGGGGGTTCTGGTGGTGGTGGGAGTACCAATGGCTTGACTGGTGCGAACGCATTGGGAACGCAGGGTAACAAGGGCGGAAACGGATTGAGTTCCGGTACAATTATAGCTGGTGGTGGAGGCGGAGGATCCAATGCCGTTGGAGCGAATGGGGTATCTGGAAGCGGCGGGATCGGTGGAGCTGGTATAGCAAATCCGATTACTGGAACCGTTCTTGCTGGTGGAGGCGGTGGAGGAGGGTATGCACCTTACTCACAAGCTGCTGGAGCTGGTGGAGCAGGAGGCGGAGGAGCAGGTAGTAATGTACCACAGGGGATAGCAACATCGGGTACTTCCAACACTGGTGGTGGTGGGGGTGGTTCGTCTGGTGGCGGTGGAGGGGACCAAAGTGGTACTGGTGGTTCTGGGATTGTAATTATCCAATATTCTGCTTGCACTACTAGTACCCTTACTACCCAATGGCTAACCCCAGGGGCTCAAACGGTGGCTTTAACCGTAACGGATGCCCTTGGCCAAACCGCCAGTGCTACTTTGGGGGTTACTAGCTACTCGGCGCCTATCGTTACAGTTTCTGGGGCTACTAGTGTCATAGCAACGCCAAACATGCTGGGCACCCTTGTTGATGGTTTTAATGGTTGGGGTACACCAACCACGGGAATTTCAGAATACTTCACTGCGCCCAATGGAGATACCGGAGTTCATGTCAACATTACTGCGTGCAATGGTGGCGTCAATTGGTACAGCAGCGGGGGTCCATTCCTTGCCTTGGCCTCAACGGTCTATACCGTGAGTGCCACGATAAAATACACAGGGACTCCCAATCCAAACCTCTTCTATTTAAGGCAATATCGGGCAGATGGTTCTCAGATCAGTGAGGGGGGACAGTATAGTTCTTACAATCAGGTTTCTTTGGGCAATGGCTGGTACCGGGCGTCTGCAACCTTTACCACTGCAAGCGACTGTACCTCGTTGTACATCCACGGCTATGAATACTATGTCAATGAAACTTGGATTTATGATCTTCAATGTGAGCAGGGAGCGGGTTATACCTATACTCCTGTTGTTTCAGGCGGCTTGGCACCTTACACTTATTCCTGGGCGGTGGAAGAAACAGTTATGAACGATCCTACGGTATTTACAAGCGCCAATGAATATGCGATGAAAGATCTAACCGCGATTGCAAGTGCTCATTTGGGGAGAACCGTTACTATCTCGGCGGATGTAAAAAGTGCGATCCCTGGCCAAATCAATTTCTATTCTTTAGGTGGTTATAGCGTAGGTTTCTACACCCCGATTATGAGTACCACTACATATCAAAGGGTTACCATGACAGGCGTTTTCTCCTATACTGCCGGCGACCCCAATGGTAATGTTTGTAGCCTCTCTTTCTATGGCGGGTATGGGTCCGGCGTAATTCCAACAGTGAGAAATGTGGAAGTAGATGTAGTAGACGCGGCGCAGCCCGGGGCTTCGCTTACTACCCAATGGCCAACCCAAGGAGCAAAAATTGTTGGTTTGACCGTAACGGATGCTCTGGGGCAAACCGGTAGTGCTACTTTGAATGCCACTGCTTACACTGCTCAGTATTTCCCCTTGGCGATCAATGCCAGGAATACGGCTGGAACAATCACGCCCAGCACGGAACTGAATACGTCCTACTACAACGGAGCCGTGTGGGTTGGGCAAGCGACAACCAATCTCTATACGCAGGTTCCTTTTGCCGGCATTTACAATAACTACGGGGTTCCTGCCACGATGACGACCTTGCCGAGCGAAACCTACCTCGGACAACCCATCTCCCGAGTGTCCATGACTCCCAATGCTGGGGCTATTGCTAGTTTCCAAACAGAACGGGGGTCACATGGCGTTTACGGGAACGGCATGACCTTCTTGGCGAATACCCCGTATGCTGTTAGTGTCTATTGGAGACCCATCAGTAACGCGGATACCTATGTCGGTCTGTGTGCTAGTAACATCGGGGGCTGGACGGACATTACCACGGAAGTCTTGCCGAATGGTTGGCGGAGATCAAGTGCTTTCTATGCTGCTCAAGCGACCGCCAAGAGTGATACTATGTACTTTAGTTTCTATTGTCCGTCTTTGTCGGTGGGTTCGACACACGTGATGGATTGGACTTGTCCACAACTGGAAGCGGGGAAAACCTTCTCTTCTCCTTTTGTTGTCGGAACAAGAGGGGTGAGTGTTCTCTATCTTCCTATCGTGAAAGCGCAGAATGCCAACTTTACGATAAGCATTCAGATGTTTGGAAAGGCCAACCCCGGCCCTTCGGATCTTTTCTGTGATGATGCCGATCGCTGGAACGGTCAGTTAAGAGCGAATGATACTGCATCTGTCGAGTTATTAGTCAGAGCAAATGGCCGGGGAGCTACCGCTAATCTCTATGGTACGCTGCCTGTTTCCTCCTACAACTCATGGAATCGCTACACCCTGGTATCGATCGCAGGCTATGGCACGAAGATCTATCAAAATACAACACTGGTGCTGGATGCTCCTGGGTACTATACTCAGTACAATTCCTTGTCCGTAGGCAGAAATGGTATGGGAGATGCAAGTGTGCAGGGTGCCCTGTTTAAAAATTTGCTTGTAACCGACCAGGCATTGACCCCTGCGCAAATAGCGAATGTCTGCAACAACGTCATGCCTTAGAAATGATACTCCGTTGCTGTCCGGCTGTGGCGGAAACTATTTGGCTTTGTTGGAGGGCTTGTATACAATGCAGGCGAGTTCTATTTTGAGAGCGGGAAGCGGGGGTGGGGCTACAACAATAAGAGTACTCTAGCCCTTGGGGGAACGGGATTGAGGCTTTAACAATTTAACTATTCAATTGTTTGTTGCGCTTGCTCAAGAGGTTAGTGTCCCTTGAGCAAGCGCTTTTTGAAAAAGGGTAGGGGATCGTTTAGGTTGTTTTATTGTAAGAAGATGGTTATAATGTTTTTACGGAAAACATTGAGGAACGAAAAAAAAGTAGCGAAAATTAATTTTTTAAAAAGCACTATAACTATAATAAAACATAGGGAGGTGAGCCAGCAGAAAAAGCAAAAGCTAGGGTTAAACTTCAAAACTTCAAAAAGTCAAAAAGTGTTTTCCAAAAGCAACGGGAAGAACTATTTTAAAATAGTACTTTAAGTTTGTTTTTTTATATTCCTTATTCAATATCAGAAGCATAGTACTTTGCTAGGCAACATCTTACTCTTTTTCTTAATTCAAATAAAATTAGGGGGAGCGAAATGATATATGGTCTAGAAGGCTTTAAGAATGAGGCTTTAAAAGCAGCAACTATAAAGTATATAGCTACCATAACGGCTTTTTTCCCCAAAATCCAGGAAAGACTTTTTTATTTTGGTTTTCAGACGGAAATCAATGCTGCCTGTATCAACACTTTGGTTAAAAAGGGCAATACTTGGACGAACGCCAACGTTAAAAATGCAGACATTGTTGCTTGCGATCTGGAAAGTGGGCTTAATGGGGGCACCCTGAACAAGGCTAATGAAATAGCTTGTACCATTAGGTTAGACGGCAAAGCGAACGACGTCGTCGTGCTGCGAGAAGAGGCTTTTCAGGCTTTGGGAATAAAGACCTTGAAGGATGAAGTTTTAACCAATAAGGCGGAAGTTTTCTTTCACTCCGGGTTGCAACAAACTACGCTGGAACATATTATCGCGCATGAATTAGGGCATGTTATCTTAGACGACTATTTCTGCTCCTACGGGGTTAATCCTTTTCTGCTTACCTGCGAAGGTAAGAAGATTAAGTACGACCCGCAGGGCGTCGCGAACCTTGATGCAATTAAGCAGATAAACGATCCTGCAACGGAAGTTAAGGACAGGAAGGAATTGACGAAGTTTCGCGCGGCCTGTATTCTTGCTTTTTACAGTATGAGCAAGGGGAAGAATGAGTGCGGGCTATACTCGAAACTCAGTCTGCTGAACAGTGGCAGTCTGGAAGAGTGGATGGCAGAAACCATTAGTGCACATTTTACTGGTGGTGCCATGGATGCTTATATGAAGACTTTTGTTTGTTTGTTATTTCATGAGGAAAAAAACAATTGCTAAAAAGTATTAAATTTCTGCACGAAGGATAGGCGCTTTCCCTTGGGGACCGCGCCTGTTTTTTTCTTTGGTTTTATGAAAAGGTAGCAAAAGAGGGAAGCAAAAGCTCCCCTCTCTCGAAGTAGAAAATTTGGGAGAAACTCTGTTCCCCAACTTCTAGTCCAAGAGAGGGAAAATTTATTACGTTTCTGTTTGTTTTGGAGCCTAGTCGCCGGGGGTGCAAAGCGCACACGACCCTGCAGCAGTCATCTCCGCAAGATACTTGTCGGAAATAGCCTGTTCGATAGTTGGAATGTTTTCCGTCTGCGATGCAGTGAAGCAGTTGTCGTCAAGACGTACTTGAATCCCTTGCAAAATCCTCATAGAGGATCTCCTTCCCCCGTTCTTTTGAACAGGGCTAGTGGAATTTCGGGAAGCTCTTTGAGTTTCTCTCCACAGATATTGCCTATAATTTCAATAGGCTTGATGTTTTTGTTATACAGGCTTAAAATAAAAAGAAAATTAGGGCAAAATTGGCATTTTTTAGGGAGGTTTTTTTGTATAACAGAGTTATAATATAATATAATATAATATAAGCAGAGGAGGAAGCAGATGCCTATTACAAAAACGCTTTATGGTGATTTATTAGAGTTCCCGGTAATCGCGCATTGTATAAGTGCAGATGCGGCGATGGGCGCGGGTTTAGCGGCCCAAATAACCAGAAAATATCCTTTTTTACCGGCAACGATTAGGGCAAAAAGGTTAGTCCCGGGCGAGGTTTTTATTCTTAATGGTAAAGAGCAGCTGATTTTCAATATTTGTACTAAGAACTTTTATTGGCAACACATAGGGAAGGGCATTACCAATGAAGCGTATATGCAAAACCTTAAAACGGGGTTAGCGGTGGTCTTTGGAACTTTGGACAACCTTGCGAGGTTCGAGCCGGGGAAGGGGCAAACCCTTTGGATCCCGAGGCTGGGTTGTGGGTTAGACCGGGGTTATTGGCCAGAAGTGGCGAATTTGTTTACCGCCGTGAAGCAAGCTATTATTCTAGTGGAGTTGAAAGATGGAAAAAGATTATAAAGCCGCTTGGTTTGCGCTGGAAGGCCTTTTGAACAAGTTGAAGGAAAAGAATTTTCTCTATTTGGAGAATCTCGACGAAGGTTTCCCGGGCAAAGGCAACGAGATAAAAAAGAACAAAGACCTGGTAAAAAATGATTATCTCAATATGCAGCGAGGTTATTATTTTAACGCCAGCCAAGATATCCTGGCAGAAATGAAAAGTATAGAAAAAAACCTTTTTGGGAAAAAGCCCTTAACCGAAGCGGCCTTGGCAAGAAAAAAACAAAGAGCTTACGTTTTTAAAGGTTGGGATTGGGAAGAACTAGGTACTGCGTTGGGCATAGAACAACCAGCAGTAACCTATGACGACGATCCTTTTTCTAATCTAAGAGCGCAAAGAATCAAAGCGTACGTTATGGCACTCAAAGAAGAAGATAGAAAAGCGGCAACAATACTAATGCGAAAGTTCCTGCAAAAATTAATTGCGGGCGCAGAAAAAAACAAGATGGACCTGGAACTGCTACCGCTTTGGAAAGCCTTGGCTGCCATTAAAGAAGATGAGCATGCGGATAGTTTTTGCTACGTTTTCTTAGCTTTACTCGAAACTCTCTGGACGTAAGTAATTACCCCCGAAAAAATCGGGGGCTTTTTTTTATAGGGAACTCAAAAAATAAAAGCAAAAGAGGTTATTTTCTCAATTCCAAATTATAACCTTTTTCTTTGGCTTTTTCATCCAAAATAGAATGAAGAAGAGCGGCACTTTCTTCTAGAGTTAAAGTAGTAGAAGCGCTTAGCACGGCCTCGGCTTGCTCCAGCGCAGCCCGGATTTCGTAAGGCATAAAAACGGTAGCAACGGTACAATAATAAGCGGTGGATTTGCCTTCATCAAAGTCTGAAAGCATTTTTTCTAATAATTTTGTTCGTAACGTTTGAGCAAAAAGAAATTGTTGAAGGCCATTCTTCTTTTCGAAAGTTATATCCTTATCGAGGGTTTGCCAACACCGGAAGGTATCGTGCAGAAGGGAGAATTCTCTCTGAGTTTTCCAAATTTTACAGGTCAAAGCTTCTTTGCAATCCCAGCAAAATTCAACTTCGTGCTTTTTTATGGCACAAGCTACAAAGGGGCATGCAATTGCCCTTCCTTGGGCACTCTTGCAGCCGTGGCAAGGGTTTGTGGAGGTAGGTTGATAATTAGGGCATAACCGGCAGGAGAGCCCGCAAATACCAATTTCTGGATATTTTATTACCATGTTAAAACCCCCAAGAACAAGGAATGGTCGGAGCTGGAGAACTCGGATCTCCAACCTTCTGGTCCCAGGCCAGAAGCTCTACCAAATTGAGCTAAGCTCCGATATATAGAAAAATATTAAAAATGGCAAGTCCAGAAAGAGTTGAACTCTCATTTTTGGTTTTGGAGACCAAAGCCCTACCATTGGACGATGGACTTACAATATTGGAGCGGACAATCGGGTTTGAACCGATGACGTGCAGAGTGGAGATCTGCCATTCTACCACTGAATTATGCCCGCTTTTCAATGTTTTTATTATAGCACTAATTTACTTATTTTCCAATAAATAAGCTTTCACTTTTTGTATAAAGTTTTTATCTAATTTTAGGTTTTCTTCAAAAAGCTGGAGAACTATGTTACATTCAAAACACAGTAGCCCCCTTATTTCCTTGGTTTCATGATCATGATCTACATTAAAATTTATAATTTTATTCTTTCGTTTATTAACTTTTTTACCGCATATAGCACATTTTCCACCTTGGTTTTTTAACCTTTCGTTATATTCGGCAACACTTATTCCGTATGTTTTTTTTAGTTTGTTGTCTCTATATTTTTCTTTATTTTTTTCTCTTTTAATTTTGCCTTTTTCGGGGTGTTTTGCATATCGCATTCTTTCTTTTGCACATATTTTTTCTTTATTTTTCTCACTATATTTTTTGCTAGAAGCAAGATGAGATAATCTTTTTTCCTCATCAGTTTTCGTTTTTCTTTTCTTAAAATCATTATTATCTTTTTTATTTTTAGAAGGCATCTTTTTTCCCCTTTCCAAAAGAAATTTTTTTTATAGCTACCTATTATTATAGCCCCTTTTTTGAGCTAAATTTTATATTTTTGTGAAGGTTTTTTGGCTGCTATTATCAGATGAGATATTTACAAGCGTGGAGCGGAAGACGGGATTTGGACCCGCGACGTCTGCCTTGGGAAGGCAGAGCTCTACCCCTGAGCTACTCCCGCATTTGATGAGTTTATTATAGCCCTAATTTATTTATTCCCTAATAAATAATTGTTCGCTTTTTGCAAAAAATTTTTACCTGCTTTTGGCGTAATAAGAAACCTCTTAACTTAAACCTTTTGTGCTGGTGCAATAGTACTAAGCGCACAAGTCTTTTTGCTTGGTTTAATTTTTTGTAACGTTGTAATTTTAGACGTTTTTAAACAGCCCGTGCGCTTTATCGCTTCTTTTATTATATCCCCGATAAGCGTTTCATAAGAAATGCCCATTAATTCTGCCATAACGGGAATATCGCTTTTCCCTTTGGTTAACCCCGCCAAGGGATTTATTTCAACGAAAGAAGGCTGCCCGTTTTTATCGAAGCGAAAATCAATACGAGCGCAGTCGCGGCAGCGCAGAATTTTAAAGATTCTCAGGGCAAGGTGACATACCCTATTATATTCAGTATAGGTAAGCCTAGCCGGGCATTCGGGCACCAGATATTTTTCCCAATTATGTTTAATTTCCGGGGTGTAGAAAAAATCCTTTTCTGCTATACCTAAGAGCTTGAAAGACATTACGCCCATTATGGTAGGGTAGCGGTTGCCCAAGATGCCTACCGTTACCTCTTTGCCGGGGAGGTATTCTTCAATTAAAACGTTGGAACCGGGATAGGTAGTAATAAGCGTTAGTACTTGCTTGCGAAGTTCCTCGTCGGAAGTAACTTTGGAGTTTTCGTTGATGCCCATGCTAGAACCTTCACTGGAGGGTTTTACAAAGGAAGGATAGCGGACCATGCGGCTTTTTATAAGCTGTTCAAGGCGCGCCATATCGTCTACATATTCAAAAGTTGGGGTATTTATCCCTTCTTGTTTAAGTACCTGCTTAGTTAAGGTTTTATTGAGGGCCAGCGCCACGGCTAAAGTATCCGAAAAAGTGTAGGGAATTTTGAGCATATCTAAAAGCGCGGGCATCTGGGCTTCCCGAGCTCTGCCGTAAAGGCCTTCGGCGATATTAAAAACTAGATCTACGGGGTGGGCTTCTAATTTGTGCATAGCTTCGAGGCCAAAACCCAGCCGTACTGGTTCATAACCAAGGGCGAGGATACCTTTTTCTATGTTTTCTACCGTTTCTAGCGTGTCAAATTCGTCGGCGCGATCGTTGGGCGTTTCTACAGATTCAATGGCTTCGGGCGCAAGATTATAGGTAATACCTATTTTCATGCTTGCTTTTCTCCTGTTTTTTAAAGCGCTAAGGCGTTCAGCTTTCCAAAGGGATATTATAGCCGGTTTTTTGAAAATTCAACTAATTTTTGCTTGTTTTAAGCTAAAAATTAAAATTGTAGCAGCGTCTCACTGGAAAATTTTGCAAGAATAGCTTTGCCGTAGAGATATTCTCGATACAAGGTTTTAAACCAAAGATTGGGATAAAAATTATTTTTTACCAGCTTTTCCAACTCAGCAGCGGTTATTTTTTTGGAAAGACAATATAAAGTTAAGACATTTTTTTCGTCGATATTAAAAAATATTTCTTCGGGGCAAAGCGCTTTTTCGGGGCAACCATAAACCAATAAAGAATAGTTAGCCCTAGCTTTAAAATTTAAATTATCCGGCAAAACGGAGAGGTTTTTTGCTTTCGCAAAATCAAAAGCTTCTATTTCGGCCAAATTGGGTATTTTGATGGAAAATAATTTTTTTAGGTTTTCGTAAAAGTATTCGCCGCAAGTTTGCTGGAGCGAAGTGCTTGTTTTTTTAAGCTCCCGATAAAAAGAAAGGCGCAGCGCATCGTTAAATTCTAAAAAGCAGGTTAGGAATCTTTTGAAGGAACCATCCAGCTTATTTTCTCCGCCTAAGGGGAAATTAAAAAAATAAGGATACTTTTTGCAGCCAAAGTCTAAAAAGGCTAGAAATTTTAAAGGTTCCCGCTCAGAAGAAAGCAACGTCAGCTTTAAAAAAGCTTCGGCGAAGGGGTTTTTTGCAACGCCCTTGACGGGGGCTACCCCTTTATTTAGAAGGTAATCGGCGCGGCTTATAGAAACAAGAATACAGTCGTTTTTGGCTTTTTTATTCAAAACCATTTCCAGATAAGGGGAGCAAACTTTTAAGTTTTTTATTTTAGCTAAGATTAGGGTATCCTCAATTCTAGCGCTTATATTTGGAACATTGGCCAAAGCGTCCAGCATAAAAGCAAAATTAAAATTGGAGAAGGTTTCGGAAACGTGGAGATAGGCTGCTTTTATTCTCGAGGCATCTTGTTTACTTAGTTTATAAGAAATTTTTACCACCAATAGCCTCCAGTTAACCCTTATAATAACTTCCGACCATTATTATAGCCCAACCTTATTTTTTTGTTTTCTACCCCTAGCGAAAGCTTAACCCTTGTATTGGTGAGCCTTTCTCCCCAGAAAGTGAAGAAAATAAGAAAGCGTGGAAAATTAAGAAAACTTCTTGCTTCTTTCACAAAAAAAAACGTTATAGCAGTATAATATTAAGGTACCAACAAGGAGATGCCTACCAATGAAAAAATCTGCTTATAAAATAGCTACTAAAGTTAGAAAGGAAATTTTCTCTTATTTGGGCGGAGAATGGACTTCTGCTTATGAAAAAGCCTTCCTCTTTGATAATCAAGGAAAACTTGCAGGCAAATGGGTAGGCACGGAAGGGGGTATCGAAGCGGCGGGGGTCATGGAAAAAGTAGCAGAAATAAAGAGGAAAAGCAATTATCCAATTTTTGTTCATACACATCCTACTATGACCAGTTTTTCCGGAGTTGACTTTGAGGAAATAATTTTAGACGACGCTTTAGCTTTGGGCTCTCAATGGATAGTGACAAAAAATATTAATTTTATTTTTGTTCCAAGAGACAAAAAATTTTTGCAGAACAAAGAAAAAATTATTGCCTATATTAATGAAAAACAAGAATATATTTGGCATAATAAAGAGGCCTCAAGACTTTTGAAAGAAAAAGCTTTTAAGGGAGAGAATTTTCCAAATGCCTATAAATATTTTTGGAATTCTTATGTTACGGCAATGACCGCAGCTTTTATGGGGGCAGATTTTTCTGCAGTTCCCCTTAATAAAAAGGGCGAAAAATATTGTAAATTAATGAAAAAGGGGTTAAAAGTCCTTAGCGGTTTAGAATTAAAAATTAGCTAAATAAAAAACTTAGCCTTATTTTGGGCGCCCAAGCAAGCTAAAAGTTGCCAGCTTTTAGTTTGTTTGGTTTTTTGTTTTGGCGGGAAAAGCAATAAACTATGCTTAGAAGGTTTTAAATACAATATTCAGGCTAAGGAGTAGTACATGTTTGCAAAAAGGTGGCAACAAAATAAAGAAATTTCTTTAAGCTTTAACGAAAAAATTAATTTAAAGCAAAAAACGGAAAACAATAAAACCCTTGGGGCTTTTAGAGAAAAAACCTTTGGTTTAAGCTGGTTTATGGAACCCGCTATGGAAAACAGGCTGAACGAAGGGAATTTCCGCAAAAAATTGAGCGGGAATGTAGGCGAAAATATGGTGGCGCAAGCGTTGTGGTTTTGGTTGCCAGGTTCTTGTAACCTTTTTAATAACGTAGTCTTGAAGCCGGTAGGTGACATGTTTGTTCAAATGGATCATCTAGTAATATCAAGAAAAGGGATCTTTATTATAGAAACAAAAAATTGGAAAGGTTTTGTAGAGGGGAATGAGGAAGGCTGGAGAAAAACTACGCGTTGGAAAGGCCTTGAAATTATGAAGAACAACCCCTATAAAGAACAAAGGTTCCACGAAAAAATGTTCAAACTTTGGAGTAAACATAACCTGCGAGAATATTATGCTAGAATAGAAAACCATGTTTTTCCCTTAATTATCTTCGAGGGTTGCGAAGGGCTGAGAGTTCGCGGTTCTATGCCCGTCTATAAAGGCATGCGGGGCGCGATAAGCTATATTCTTGGAATTACAAAACCTAATTTATTTACGGCGGAGGAAGTGGCAGAGATTTGTCGCCGGATACAAACTGCGAAATAACTGTAGCAAGAAGCTATGGGAAGAGAAGATAATAAAAAAGGACAAGTAATTACTTGTCCTTTAAATTTTAGAGATGGTTTTTAAAAGAAATTTTGTTTTTATTTTATTAAAGATTTGAGTGGCAAAATTGGCGTAATTAACCAAATCTTCTAACCAATTTTCTAAATTTTTGGTGAGGAAATTTGAAAAAGCCTTGGCGTTCATAAACTGCGCCAGGTTTTGATCCGTTAAAAGGGTGGGGAAATTAACAATACCCGCTTCGTCCAAATCAAAATCTATTAATAAATGGTTAGTAGCAGCTAAACGAAGTTCAACGCCTCGGAATAATAAGGCTTCGGCGCTTTCCACCTCGTCTTTGGTGTCCCAAATACCACTGATTAAGCAGGTAGCCTTATCTATAATATCTCTATTTGTACCACTATTAAAAAATATTCTTTTTTCCAAACTTTCCTTTTTTATTGCTAAGGCAAAAATCTCGGAAGGAAGAGTTTCGCAGGCAAAGAGCTTTAGCAAATCCTCCGTAAAGGTTGCTCCTGCATATTTTTCGAGTAGAGGTTTTTTCGCCAGCAATTTCTCAGCAACTACGGTATACATAGCCCGTTGGCACGCAAAATAATTAAAGAAATCAAACATTTTTTGGGAGGCCGAACTACCGGCAAATTCTCCGAAGCTAAATTCTTCGAGGGGGCCCTTTGCGCCTTTTCTCGAAATTTTTAATTCGAATTCAAATTCCTTATTTTTGGAAGCGGGGGGGTATTTTTTATACATTGCTACGGTTAACAAATATTTTTGAGGCTTTTTATGGGCTTTGCGATTATATTTGTAGGAAAATTCGCCCCAATCTTTTAACATAAAGTGTTCGGGTTCCGGAAAAGCGCCCAATTCTTCCTGCAATAAAAGCAGATAGCTGGGATCTGGTAAGGGGGAAAAGGCGTTTAATTTTTCTTCTAAATTTTCGTTAAGTTCTTCCTGGAGGAATTTGGTATCTACAAGCCCGGTAAAGGCAGCTACTTGCTTTTTGGCAAGCTCAAGCTTTTTAGCAGCAATTACATCAATTTCTTTGGTAAGTCTGAGCAGCATTTTCCTGCCTCCTTTTTAATTTAAGGTTATCTTTTGTTATAGGAAATTTGGAAAAATAAAATTATTTTTTAGCAAAAAAAAGAAGCTAAGCTTTCGCTTAACTTCTTCATATTTTTTCCATAAGAATTTTTGTCTTTATTTTGTCATAAATTTCTGCATTGAAATTTGCAAAGGCGATATAGTCTTTTAACCAAGCCGGAGCAACTTTATTTATTTTGGTTTCGAAGCGCTTATCGCTTTTTAACGTTTGCGCAGTCTTTTCGGTTAAAATTGGGAAAGTTTCTTCCAAGACTTTATCCGAGAGTACCAATTTCATTGAAAGCTTATTATCTTCTTCTAAGAAAAAAGAAATTTCTTGCATTAAGGCAAAACTATCTAAATAGCAACCTCCCAGGTAAAGACTGCCCGGGAACAAAACTGCTTTATCGCTGTGGCGAAGAATTAATTCTTTTGCTGGCGTTTTCTTGGGCAGCTTAACCTTGCTTGCCGCTTGTCTTTTAGCGGAAAAGAGCGCCACCAAATCCGCAACAAAAGCTTTTCCCAGAATGGAAACCAAAGTTTTTTGGTTGCTTTCCAAGCTTTCTTGAATTTTTGAATAAAAAGCTTTTCTGTAAAAAAAGTAAGCTACAAATTCCTGAAGCTTAAATTTTGGATTTTTAACTTCCGTAGGAATAGCCCAATAATAAGTATTTTCGCTCACTTTGTCGTCATGAATTATATCTAAAATAACCACCGGTGCGGCTTCCAGTTTTAATTTTAGCAGAAAGGAGAGGTCGTTATTGGAAAAACATTGGCGATGAGCATCCGAGTAATAAAAAGCATTAGCGACGCAGGCTTCCAATTTGTGGCTTGGGTTTTCTAAATTTTTTAGACTGACATCAACCAAAAATTTCTGATTTTCATTATTATCAAAATATTCTTCGATTTTAGCTTTGTTCTGAGCAAGATCCAAGGAAAGGAAGCTCGAATCTTCGGCACTATTAAATTTACAAATACTGGCATAGCTTTCTCGAAGTTTATTGCAAAGCGCCTGGTCTAATTGCTTAGTAACTTTAAGCAGCATTTTTACTTCCTCCTTTTTAAATTAAGTTTATCTTTTGTTATAGCTAGAATTAATAAATAGAAAATAGAAAAAGTTTTTATTATAAATTTTTCCGACTTGAAGATAAAAAAATAATTATGTATTAAAACATAAAAAAAGAACAAACTTTCGTTTGTTCTTTTACTGCTAAAGATTATTTAATAAAGTTTTGGCTTCCATTTGTTTGTAAAAGCCCGTTTGGAATAACTCTAATTTTTTTATATCTTTTAGCCAGCGCTTTACCCCTTCATCTAGAAAGGCTTCTATTTCTGGCGCCTTTTTAATTCTAGCTAAATCCTTTTCATTTAAGCCTGGGAATTTTTCTTTTACGAGCTTTTCATTTAAATTTAGACAGATCGTCATAAGGTTGTTTTTGGCTAAATAAATTTCTGACGAAGCTATAATAGCTTCGTTATCACAAGAATAGCAGATCAATTCCTTAGTTTTAGCTAACTCTTCGTGGATAGCCTTTTCCTCGAAATACAATTTTCTGCTTAGCGTCTTTTTGGGAATAGCAAAATTGGTAAGGGCTTGCTGCTCCACCTTTACCGAAAAGAGGGCTAGCAAGTCGGCCGTGAAGACCTCTCCCAAATTATTGTTTAGCTTTTCTTTATGCTTTAGTAAAATTTCTTTAATTTGAGTGTATATTCGTTCCTTATTATAGAAACTCTTGACGAAAGCAAAAAGGGTGTTAGTATAAAAACCACTATTATCGGGTTCTTTGTAGTAATAATGGTTGGGCCCCAGGCGGTCCAATTGAAAGATTTTTGTTCCAGGCCCATCATTTCTAACTAAGCGCAGGGATAAAGCCAAGGTATTATTAGCAGTAACTTTGTCCTTTTCTTCTCGTAAGCTTAAGCTAAAATATAACTTTTGTTTGTCGACCTCTTCGACCGTTATTGCTTCGCGTTCGATATATTCCCTGCCTATAGTAAAGGCGCTTTTTTTGTGCAAAGCCAGGTCATATTTCGGCAAGGAAAGCAAAGGAAAAGCTTCTTCTAGCAAGTTAATATAGTTAAAATAAGCGTAATTGTCATATAGAACTTTATTATTTTTGGTGTCGAAGCTTCCCCCCGCTACTAAATCTTTTATGAGGTACAGCGGATCTAACAAATTATTAACGCAAAAGATTTTCTTTTTGCAGGCGCGGATACTTTCAGCGGTAGCTTCGCTTAATTGTTTTTCTACCAAGAGCAGCATTTGCTTTCCTCCTTTTTTAATAAATTCTCTATTTCTGTTATAGCAAAAATAATAGTTAAAAAATATTTTTACAGGAAAAAAGGCAGATAAAATATCTGCCTTAAATTTGGGTGATTAGAAGTTTTGTTTTTACTGCCTGGTAGATTTTTGTTTGGAAAATAGAAAGCAGTACTAAGTTTTTTAACCAAGCATTTAAGTGTTTAGCGATAAAAGCTTCAAAAATTGGTTGCCCGATAGTGGTGCTTATATTGCTTTCGGTCCAGGCCCGCAAGTGTTCGTCGCGGAAATAATCCGATAAGGTAAATTCTATGGTGAGGAAATTTGGCGCCTCGAAGGTTAATTTTACGTTATGGATAGAAAGATTGTCAGGATGAAGGTAGTAGCTTACATTCTTTTTATCGGAGAGAAGCTCCTGATAAGGATTATTGCTGTCCGGAGAAACGTAGACATCAAAGTTGGTTTTTGGAATAGCAAAGTTTTCTACTTTTTCCAGCTTAGCTTTTACCGAGAATAAAGTTATAAAGGCATCTGCAAAAACGCTGTTAGTAAATTTTTCTAGCCTGTTTTTATTGGCCACTAAAACTTTATAAACCTTCTCATAGAGGGCCCGTCGGCGATAAAAAAAGCTGGCTAAGCTAAAGATTTGATTGTCGCCCGAAGAACGGCGCACGAAATCTCCCATAGTAAAGACTTCTGTCATTTCCTGATCTCCAGCAACAATAAGGTAGAGATCGTTGAACTCTTCAGAAGCATCGAGATGATCTTTCGCCCATTGTAATTCGACAAACGCTGCGAATTTTCTTGGGCGATCCGTATCGTCGGGGTATTCCCGGTTGCAAGCGACGCCGGCGGCTACTTGGGTCAGAGCATATTTTGTATTGACAAAAGGGCCGATACCTCTTTTATTAAAAACCATACCTTCGGCTTTGTTTTTAATTGAAGGAGTACCAAGGCTTAGCGCGGAAGCAAGAAAGTCCTGGTTTAGGACACTAGAAATTTCTTCCATTTTGCTTAGGGCAGTGGTAATTCTTGCAAAATCCTCGACCTTTATTTGCTTTATAAAGCGAACTAGCATAGGCACCTCCTTTTTCTATTTAGTTTATAATTTCGTTATAAGGAAAAAAAGCTAAAAAAATAAGGAAGGGTTTTTGAATCCCTTCCTCAAATACTATTTAAGAGAATTTTAGTCTTTATTTTTTCGTAAAACTCGGTTTCAAAATCAGCAATCGCAACATAAGCTTTTAGCCAAGTATTTAGGTTTTTGGCAAGGAATTTATCCGGACGAACATCTTTGGTCAAAACTTC
>Ga0209538_1000637_pt1 | contig 20145 bp, 21 predicted proteins | sample BarGraNGADG00211_2_FD_184492 | JGI IMG/M metagenome (GOLD analysis project Ga0209538, IMG submission 184492) | Arctic peat soil microbial communities from Barrow, Alaska - Barrow Graham LP Ref core NGADG0004-211 (SPAdes) (version 2) | ecosystem: Environmental > Terrestrial > Soil > Wetlands >... | reverse complement strand
AATCACCCTTCACCTTGATTACAGCGATGATGCTAAAAACAAGTCAAACATAATGTTTGCAGCAGGTATTGGTTACCTTACAGGTATGGGTTACACTGCAATGGGAAAACCCCATGCATGGGCCGCTACACATACTGCAGATGCATTTTGTAGATAATATAAAGCCTGAGAAATCAGGCTTTTATTTTCAAAAATAAGTAGTAAAATATTTTTATTTGTCAGAAAAAATGATTATATTTACTATAGAATTAATAAACTATGAAAAATTTAGTTACTAAGTTCAGAAAAGGTGCACCTCTTAAAAGTGCTAAAGATAATATTCAGGAAAGCATCAAATATGATTGGGACCGTAGACATAATTCCTCCTCCCATCCTACTGATGGTATTTGGCCTTGGAAACGTATCAAACGTATTTGCAAAGCTTTTGTAGGAAAACCTTTCAGTGCAGCATTTTCAAAATATTGTTCAGAAGTTCCTGTTTATCAGCAGAAACTTTTCCTTGACGAATTTAATAATGACGGAAGACCTAACAATGATTATTGGAATTATTATTTTGTTGACAAACAGGGTAATATTCAATATCATATAGGTGAATATTTCAAAAAGAAATCAAAGAAAGTTTATTACTATTCAGACGATTACAAAACTGAAATGAGACATAAAGTTTCTGGAGAAACTATGCCAGAATATTTCTTTCAAAGAAAAGGAAAATATGCAGAAGAAAATTACGTTAACACTATTATTTCAGGATATGGCCTTGAATTTTCTTCTTGGAGAAATCCTGAATACATCAGACTTAAAGCTGATCAGAAAAAAAGAATAAAAGCTGCAACTAGACTTAAAGAAAAAGAGGCTGCTGCTAAAGCTTACTCTTTCATCACCAAATCTGAAAAAGAACTTGAACTTGAAAAAGCAAAAAATAGAGTAAAAATAGAAGCCAAAGGTTTTGATTATGAAACATCATTCAGAAATGATGGCATCAATCCAGACGTTATCAAAGAGCATCAGAATTTCGTTTAAAAAATTATTATTATTATGTGGCATACTGAAATAATGAAACAAAGGATGGAATTTTACGAAGGTAAAGTTTTCAGATCTGAAACAGGCTATGCTTTTGTTAATGAATATGGAAATTGTTACATTATAGTTTACGGAGAAACACTTCGTAAATTATACGAAAAAGTACTTAAAATAAAATGAATAACAAACAAGAAAGAAGATTAATTATTATTATATTCATTTTTTTAATAATAATTTTTGCAATACATGTTTATACAAGTTAATTAAAATGAAAGATTTAATGACACGAGATGTATTCAGGAACGCCGTTTTCGAACGCGACAATCATCTCTGTGTCATCTGCAAAAAACCCGCTTTAGATGCTCATCACATCCTAGAGCGTAGGTTATTTCCTGATGGTGGTTACTTCTTAATTAATGGTGCTTCACTTTGTGAAAAACACCACTTATTAGCTGAATCCACTGAATTGTCATGTGAAGAAATACGTGAAGCTGCGGGCATTACTGAAATTATTATGCCGCCTCATTTTTATTTTGACGTTGATTATGACAAGTGGGGTAATGAAATCTTGCCTAATGGAACCCGAGTTCGTGGAGAATTATTCAATGACGAATCAGTTCAAAAAGTGTTGGCTCCTGTGTTAGATAAGTTTGGATATAGGGTTAAATATCCTCGTACTTTTCACCTTCCCTGGTCACCCGGAATGAATCGTGATGACCGCATGATGTCAGATGTTAGTATCTTTGAAGGTCAAAAAGTTATGATTTGTGAGAAGCTCGACGGGGAAAACACAACTATGTACAATGATTACATGCACTGTCGTTCTCTTGATAGTGGAGCTCATCCATCAAGAACTTGGGTTAAAAACGAATGGGCTCAAAAGGGCTATAACATTCCTGAAGGTTGGAGAGTTTGTGGAGAAAACATGTACGCAAAGCACGCAATACATTACACAAAAGAAAAAGGAAATTCATTAAGTACTTATTTCTATATGTTCTCAATATGGGACGAAAGAAACATTTGTTTAAGTTGGGATGAAACTGAAGAATGGGCTTTTTTATTGGGATTTACTCTTGTTCCAATAATTTATAGTGGAATTTGGGATATGAATGTTATTGAAGCACTTAATAAGAAAATGGAAGCAAATCCTGGAACAATTGAGGGTTATGTAGTACGTTTGGCTAGAGAATATCATTATTCAGAATTCCGCAATGTATGTGGAAAATATGTTCGTAAAAACCACGTTGATAATAATCACGGACATTGGGCACAACAAAAAATCACAAAAAACGAATTGAAATGAAAGTAACGTGGATGATAGAAAAAGATGTGTTCAATGATAACGAACAGCAACTTTTTGACGAAATAAAGAAACAAGGAATGGATGTTGAATTCATAAAGTATGATCATTTAAAACCCGGAATGGTAGATACATTAATCGCACATCCTCATGAATTTTCACAAGAATGTGTTATTTTTTACGGTTCTCTTAATCTTGGACGTAAAATTAAAAAGACGCCATGGATTCCTGGTGTTTATCTTAATGATAAAGCATTTGAGTGCACTTCATATTATCCTGTTTTAGGAGATATATTAGTTCATTCAAATTATATTATGCTTCCTTTTGGCGATTTAAATCGTATGAAATATCGCATTTTTGATGATTTTTTCCAAGACTTTGATAAACTTTTTATACGTCCTAATTCTGGAATGAAAGAATTTACAGGAATGGTGATTGAAAAAGATAATTGGGAAGAAGGAATAAAATTGGCTGGATTTTACGGGATCGAACCAAACATGTTAATTCTTATATCAACTGTCCGGACTTTACTAAGAGAATGGCGATTCGTAGTTGTTGATGGAAAAGTTATAACTGGAAGTGCATATAGAGATTGGTCAAATGGAGAAAAACTTGATATTCCAACCAGTGATTATGTATTACAAAAGTCACATTCGATAAAAGAAGAGTGTTTTGAAAATCCTGAATTTATTGGTTGGGATAAAGATGCATGGAATGCTGCTCAAATATGTGCTAACAAATACGATCCAGATCATTGTTGGACTATAGATGTGGCAAGAACGGTAAGTGGTTCTTATAATATACTTGAGATAGGATGTTTTTCATGTGCCGGCTTATATGGAGCTAACATTGAAAAAGTAGTTAAAGCTGTTTCAGAATCGGCATTAAAAGAATGGCAGGAATATCAGGAATAAATAAAATAAAATAAAAACCTATGAATAAAATTATTTTATTTTTCAAAAATTGGTTCGAACACAATGGCATTTTTAAAATCCTTGTAGCATTTGCTTTTTTATTCATCTCAATTGTAATTGTTAGACGTACTCATTCATATTCATTGGCACATGTTTTTAAGATAATTGGAATGATATCGTTTATATATATTGCTTTAACAATTTCAATTTTTAGTATTGCTGGAATTGCTAACAGTATAAAAGATATAAAAGATACAAAAAATAAATGATATCACTAATTTTAATCATATTAGTAGGAATTTTCAATGCATGCATGGATGCTCTTCCGATCTATTATAGTATTTCTATATTTTCAACTTGGAAAAATCAAAACTGGGTTAACCCTTCGTTATCTTGGCCTAATAAATGGAAGCCTAAATCAAAATTCGGTGATCTTATAATGTCTACAGTTCTTGTGTTTATCACAGATTTTTGGCACTTTTGCAAATTTTTGATGCTATTTTGTATTATGTTTGCTATTGTGTTTTATCACCCTATATTTATATGGTATGTTGATTGTTTAATATTTATTGCAGCATTCTCGCTTCCATTTGAATTATTTTATAGCAAAATATTAATTAAAAAAAATTAAAAAACTATGAAAAAATATATTATCATTTTTAGTTTATGCTTATTAACGTTAATAAGCAGTGCTCAAGTAAGATTACATTCAGAAGCAGTTTATAAAGATTCATTACAAAAATTTACAGGTGGCAAAAGGGAAGTTTTATTAGCTGATAAGTCAAGAGCCGATTTGGTTTGGGGAGATTACGCTATTGAAGTAACTTTTGCCAATGTGTTTTATAGTGCAATTGGACAAGCTTTATATTATGCTCAAGGTTTAAATAAAAAACCTGGAATAATAATGATTATTGAAAATGCTACTGATGAGAAGTTTATTTCAAAAGTAATTAATGTGGCAGAAACTACGAATATTAAAGTTTGGATCATTAGAGGTGATTTTAGTTTTTATGCTGTAAATGTTTCTATTTTAACCAATGATATTCCTTTAAATTTATCTTTTCCATATAAGCTTAAAAAAGGAGAAAATACAAATTTTACAAAATTAAGATAAATAAAAATTAAAATTTTGTTAAAATAATCCGTCAAATATTTTTATTTGTCGGATTTTTTGATTATATTGGCTATACAATTTAATTTATCTTTATGTCAAAAATTGATAATCTCCCGATTTTAGGAAACGTTAGTCTTCCAGTGCATATCATGCATTACAGTAAAAAAGAAAATTCAAAGAAATTTTTTCAATCAGGATTTGCATTTTTTGCAGTTGCTGATGACCAGGCCGATGTTAAAGGAGCAAATAGTGAAGAATTTGGCAGTTTAGGTTCATGCATGGGTGGACACTATCAGGTTCATTCAAGAAGAAAAAAAGATAACATAGATATAATTATCAATGTTGAAGATATTTGGACTGAAGTTCACAAACTTTTTGATTCTGCCGACGTTAAGATTAAGTTAGAAAGCATAGAAGATATTTACAAGAAGTATTGGGACGAAAAAACAAAAAATGATAAACTTGAAAAAGAAATAAAGCAGATGCAGATTGATGCTGAAACTGAAAAAATAATGGAATTAGCAGAAAAGAAAAATGCTGCAAGTGAAAAAGCAGAAAAGAAACGTAAAGCTGAAGAAGTTAAAGCTGAAACTGAAGCTAAAAAATTAGCTGCAGAAGGAAAGCAGTTCGGTGATACTGTAATCATTGATAATAATGATTGGAGTTTGAATGACGAAATTCCTTCACAAGACTGGATGCTTGAAAAAGCCGGTATGAAAATTACTCCGGATTTTGGTATTGGTGTTAAAACTTTTTACAATGGAGAAAGTTATACATTTAAACGTAATCCTCGTAAAAAACCAGTAGTAACTCTTGAAATTTCAACATGGAAAGGAATGGGTGCAGACGCTATTCATTATTATGGAAGTCTTAAAATCTATTTACCTGAAATGGAAAACGACAACAAGCCCGGCTATACTCATTCCACCGGCGGACTAGGTGCAATTCCTATGTATTCGAATAGTGAAATTCAGTTAACACAAGTTCTTGAACAATGGGAAATTGAAAAATATCCTAATAGTTACAAATATTTGAAAGCCGGTCAGAGAAACAGAGGATTTTACGCAATCGCAGGAGTCGAACGTAGAGCAAAAGAAGTTTTTAACAAAATATTTGGAGAAGGCTGGACATTAAAAATTGAAAAACGATTTTAACAGACTTAATAAAAAGTATAATATGAAAACAACATTTATTGAAAAAGAACTTTACGACGATCCTGTAGGTAATTGGGATTTGTGTACTAATTGTGATGAAAAAGTATTTATTCCTGAAGAATCACAAAATATTCAATTTTGCCCTTATTGTGGAGCAAAAATTGTAGTATTTCAAAAAGATAATGAATAATAGACTATGAACAAAGCAGAAGAAATTTGTAAAGCACTTAAAATAGATTATTCACAAGTGTTGAATATCTATCCTTATGGATCGAGAATCTATGGCTCTGTAAATGAGTTTTCTGATGAAGACTTCGTTATAGTTTACAAATCTTCTTTACTTCCAAGTGGAGCTTTCAAAGATAACGCAATTTCTTCAGAAGACAGAATGATTCAGGGTACTTGTTATTCACGTGCAGGTTTTATTGATGCTTTAAACAACTATCAAATAACAGCACTGGAATGCATATTTTTGCCTACAGATAAAATTGTTCAGGAAAAAATGAAGTTTCCTCTTAAGAAACTTGATAAAAAAGAAATGGCAAAAAAATTGATAACTATTGCTTCTGCGAGTTGGCATAACGCTATTTTGTCACATTATGACGATAACATTTTGTTTGCAAAGAAAAACATATATCACGCACTAAGAATTCTTGCGTTTGGAATTCAGATTAAGAAAAATGATAAGATTGTTGATTACGGAACTATGAACGACTTCAAAAGAAGATTAGATTATAGATCATCAGATTTTCATGTAAGCAATTTTTACCCATATTTTATCACATTAAGTGAAGAATTAAAAAAATGAAAGAATTACGATTTGGAAAAGAATGGCAAGAAGATATTTTAAGTATTCCAAAAAATGAAATGCTTATTTTGTTCAAACGTGTTTGTATTCGATTACTATTTCTAGAAAAAGATTTAGTCAATACTGAAAAACAATTAGATAATGCTGAAAAAGAATTAACTGATGTTAAAAAAGAATTAAAGGAATTAAAGAAAAAATATTAACAAAAATGAACTATCAGATTACATATGAAGACGCATTAAAGATTGCAGCAGCATACAAGAATTTCAACTTTTACGCTACTGAACACATGTTTGGAAAGTATAAAGTTGTTACTTTCAACTATTTCTTGTGTGAATACAAAAACTTTGTTCAACCTTTGGAAAATGAGCCAAACATCAATGCTCGTGATATGCGTGGAGTTACGTTTGTATTCAATGAAGATGGAACTTTATACAAGAGATTTTTGATGCTTGAAAAATTCTTTAACATAAATCAAGTTGAAGAAACTCAGCTTACTTTGCTTAAATCAAAGAAGATTAAGCATGTAACAGTTAAAGAAGATGGTTCGTTAATTGCATTTATGCAGTTACCTAATAAAGAAATTTTTGCAAAAACTCAGGCAGGATTTACAAACGAACAGTCTTCAAACGCTATGCAGTTGTACAATCACCAGAAGGGAGTTAAAAAGTTAGTTGATGATGCACTTGAAGTTGGAATGACTCCTTTATTCGAATACGTTGCTTATGACAACAGAATTGTACTTAAGTATGCTGGAAAGGAACTTCGTTTCATTGGAGTTCGTGATAACAAATATGGAGATTATATTTCTGCTGTTGAGATAAATTCACCCTCAGAAGTTCCTTTTGTTAAAATGATGGAATTCAACTCATTGGATGAAATCGAAATAATGACGAAAACCACTACTGATATGGAAGGTGTTGTAGTTGAATTTGAAGATGGGCAACTTGTGAAGTGGAAAACTGCTTGGTACTTTAATTTGCATGGAATTCGTACTGTGAATATCTTTCGTGAAGATTTCGTTATTGCAAACTATTTAACTGAAAAGTTGGATGACGCAATGCAGGAATTGAATATGACTGATGATGCAGACGCTTTTAAGTTTGTTAATAATGTTAAAGTTGCAGTTACTAATTGGGCAAAACATATTGAAGAAGGAGTAGATGCACTTGTTGCAGAATACAATACTACTTTTTACTTTCAAAATTGGTCTAAATATGCAACCAATAAACACACAGCACCATTTTTTGGATTGGCTAGAAAAAAGATAGAAAATCCTAATGAATACATAAAACATAAGATAGGATATATGCTTAATGCAACCAAACATCTATATGATGCTAAACACATTGTAGAAAAGTGGCAGTAATATGTCACTTTTTTGCTTAATAATTTTTATTTGTCAGAAAAAATGATTATATTTAACTATGAAGATTTTAATACTCAATAAACCCGAATTCGGTAGATTCATGGAATACAACATGATTGATGATGATAACGTTGAAACACAAAATGCAATGTTTATCTCAATCAATCCTGCTTATTGTGAACAATTGTTATACGGGCGTAAAGATGCCGGCATACAAACTTCATATTTCAAACGTCAGCATTCAAACGTAATGATAATGCACTTCGGTGATTATGGTGAAGAATATGTTGCTAGAGTTGCTCACGAAGGCCCAACAGGAATTTTTAACCCATTTAAAGCAAAAAAATTATATGAATTTATTAAGAGAAACAAAGACAAGAGGATGGCAATTGTTCATTGCTCTGCAGGCATATCCCGTAGTGGCGCTGTCGGAACTTTTATATTTGATCTATATGGTCGTGAGTCTATGACATACGAAGAATTTTTAACAAAGAATCGTCGTATTCAACCCAATCAGCATGTAATAAGATTACTTAATGATGAATTAAGAAAAGATAAATAAAATAAAAGATGAGAGCTAAAAAGGTTATACCGAAGACGTTTGCAGATTTTTACAATGCTGCCCCAAAAGAGGTGCAAGAATACGTGGATCGTTGCGAAGTAACACAGCAATCAGTTTTATGGCATCCCGAGGGTGACGTAAAAACCCATACGAACATAGTTTTCAATCGTGCAAAACGTACAGGCGACATTAACTTTATATTAGCTGCCTTTTTTCACGACCTCGGTAAAGCTGACGCTACTCGAAAACACCCTACTATCCCAGGAAAATGGTCGGCAAAAATGCATGAACTAGCTTCTGCAAGATTAGTTGCAAGACATCGTGATTGGATTGAAAGTTTAGGTGCCGATTATGACATAGTGCACTATATCGTTGATCAGCACATGAGAGTTAAACACATACACGAAATGAGACCTTCAAAACAAGCAACATTTAGACAAGACAAATACTTTGATCTTGTTAATCAATTTTCAGATTTTGATAACATGAGAACAGGTTACGAAAATGATATTGACGACTGAACAAACTAAAATTCTTTTTTCCTGTGTAGGCGGAGGTCCCATCGATAAAGCTAAAATTATTGTATTCGGAAATGAACTCGGAACAGCGGAAGCTGGTGGCAATACTCAATTGACTGTTGAAAAATTCCAGCGTGATTGGACTTCATACCCAACTCTTAAAGTGGGTGAAGGCTTTGTCCCACAACATATAGGAGCTCTTCCTGTTAATAGTGTTTTTCTTCAATGTGTAAGTCGCATGGCACTGGCTATAAGACATAAAGAAGATAGATTTTTTGATGCACTTACAGGTGAAGTCAAAGCAATGTTAAATAAATACATTTTAGAAGAACTTTATCGAACCGAAACAGCAGTTATCAATTTAAAGCCTCTGCCCCAAAGCACAGAAAGACACTGGGACTATCAAAATGTTGATGAAAGTAAATATCAAAGGATGTTTAATTTCACTCTTCATCATTCACAAGATAATCCATGGAAGCAATTTAGACAATCTATATTAAGAGAAGCATTTGAATTAGCAAAAAATGCTTTGATTTTGGGTTCTGGAGATCGTCATAACAAAAAAGCTTTTTTTCAAACAATATATCCTGATATTGTATTTGAAACTGTGACATTAAACAATAACATACAAATATACGTTTCAAAAAATCCACGAATAATTTTATCAAACTATTATAGCCCATACACAGGTTTGGGGTTAGATGGTTTAAAAATACTTTATCTTTATATGGTTGAAAAAAAGATAGTATAATAAAATCACATAGGACATTATATAATGTCCTTTTGCGTTGTGTTTTATTTAGTTCCAACATAGCGAATATATAAATAAAATATAAGCGTATTTATGCAGTTTTCAAATTTTGTAAGAACACTTTCTGGAAATATTATTTTATTTAAGAATTCTTCTCCTATTGAACGAGTCGCAGCTATTAAATACTTTACTGATAACTCGTCATCGTTTGGATTTCTAAAAAAAGAATTTCGTTGGTCATTTAACACTGAATATTGGTCAGGTTGGGAAACTTTAACTCAAAATGCAATATCCAGTAAAGTTATGTATGGAAATTTTTATCTTTTCTTAGAAATAAGATATACATGTATTTCAGAAAATTCTGGAACTGCAACTTCATTCATTCTTACATATAGCGAATCTAATTTGCCGGTTATTCCACCTTTGCCATATATTATTGCTGCAAATGCTTCTATAAATATTCCTGAAGAACCAGTTCCTACAATCATACATATCGGTAAAACCGCTAAATTTTCAAATTTTTCAAATACTACAACTGAAAATATAATTTTATTAAAAAATATATATCCAGTTGAAAAAGTTGCAGCTATTAAATATTTTTCCGATAATTCTTCATCAGGATTTTTAAAAAAAGAATTCCACTGGTCATTTAACAACGAATATTGGTCAGGATGGGAAACTCTAACTCAAAATGCGATATCTTCCATTAATATCGGAGATAAATATTATCTTTTTTTAGAAATACGATATACATGCATTTCTATTGGATCTGGTAATGTAAGTTCATTTATTCTTACATATAGCGAATCTACATCTATTTCTCCTGGCCCATATGAATATGTTCGTCATGAAGATTATGAAAGAATCAAAACTCCAGATTCATCACTAAGAGTAATTCAAGATTTATATCAAAAATATGTTGTGCAAGAAATAACAAACGCACAAACATTACACGGATATCCCGGAAGTTGGTATTTAGATCGATCACATCAAAAAGGATATCAACCGATAAGTTCTATCACTGGATTACAAAAAGCTTTAAATAATGCAGGAATTTCAGGAGCATATATTAAAGAATCTTCTATAGGATTTGGACTCGTATGGAATGCCGGATATTTAGATGTTAGTACTATAGGAGGAATTGGTGATGTTACACAAGTTTATGTTGATGATTCATTTGCTTTAAGAGATGCATCTATTACAGATTTATATTCAAGAATTGGTAGAGGAGGAAATTCTTCAACTGGTTTTATTGGGGTTATAGATGGAGGTGATAGTTGGGTTACAACTTTAATAGATGAAATTTCAGGAGGATCTTGGTAGCTTAAATAAATAAATAAATAAAATAAAAATAATATAAATGGCTATTATTAACACAGCACAAATACTTTTAAAAAGAGGAATTGGGGATCCATCTACTAGTTTAGCTTTAGGTGAACCTGGGTTCGATACAAGTTCTAATAAATTATATATCGGAACAGGAGTGGGATCACAAGCTATTATTATTGGTATGAACGCAGATGTAAGTAAAGGATATGTTGATAAATCAATATCAGTATTTAATGCTAGTGTAGGAATTGCTTTAGAATCTTTTGCAACTAATGCTTCCGTTGGTAATGTGCTTAGTAATTTTATTAATATAACTGCGTTAGAACCTTTTGCAACTAATGCAAGTATAGGATTAATTAAAACAACTTTAGATGCTAGCATACAATTACTTATTAATGCAGATAAGACTTTTGCAACAAATGTTTCAATTGGTTTGGCAAGTTTTGTAACTAATGTTTCCTTAAATTTATTTGCTACAAATGCTTCTATAAATACTGCCGCGTTTGCTAAAAATGCCTCACTTGGACTTTATGCAACTAATGCAAGTATTGGACTTTCTATTGCTCCATTTGCAACAAACGCTTCAGTCAATACAGCTTTAGGGGCTTATGCTAGTAATGCTTCTTTTGGTTTATACGCTACAAATGCCTCTGTAGGACTTGCGTTAAATCCTTACGCAACTAATGCTTCAATAGGTTTAGCAATTCAGAACTTTGCAACTAACGCATCGATTAACACAGCCTTAGGTGCTTACGCAACTAATGCTTCTATATCTACAGCCGCTTTTGTTAAAAATGCTTCTCTTGATCTTTATGTTAAGAAAGCTGGAGATACATTGTCTTATTTTTTAATGCCAAGTTCTGATGGTTCGTTATGGAAATGCACTATTACAAACGGAGGAACTTTTGATGTAACAAAATATTAAAAATAATATAAAATTATGGCAACATATTATACAACAGATGAACATGATAAGTCATTAAAAACAAGAGATAGTTCTATAGATGTTTTAATTAATGCAGGTAAATCTTTTGCTACGAATGCTTCAGTAGGAATTGCAATTCAAAACTTTGCTACTAATGCTTCTATAGGAACTGCAGTGTTCGCAAAGAATGCATCACTTGCTCTTTATGAACTTACAATTAATGTTGATAGCTCATTCGGTTTATATTATACAAAAACTCAAATAGATACTTCGTTCGGACTTTATGCAACTAATGCTTCAACTGGTCTTGCTCTTGCTCCTTTTGCTACTAACGCTTCAGTTGGAATTGCAATACAGAACTTTTCTACTAATGCTTCTGTTAACACTGCTTTAAATGCTTACACAACTAACGCTTCAATATCTACTGCTGCATTTACTAAAAATGCGTCATTAGATCTTTATCTTCTTAACACAACAGATAGTTTTACAGGAAATTTAACAATAAATGGTTCTATATCTTTATTTGGAGATATTATTCAAAATGGTTCAACATACATAACACATGCTGAACAAATTTATACAACTAAGGATTTTATCACGATGCGTGATGGAGCTTCAGTTGCTATAGGAGATGGTTCAATTTCAGGTATTCGTATCGTTAAGCCAAACGGAACAAATAATGTTATTTTAGGTGTTGATAATAATAGCATAATGAGAGTTGGTTGGGAACCAGGAAGATTAGTAGCATTAGCAGGTAGAGAAGATTTTCCAACTAATGGATATTATGCTTATTGGGATGACAGTTCTACAATATTTAAGACAAGAGACTTAAAGGGATATATTGATGGATCTATAGCAGGATTTGCAACAAATGCAAGTGTAGGACTTGCAATTCAGAACTTTTCTATAAACGCTTCAGTCAATACTGCTTTAGGTGCTTATACAACTAATGCTTCTATATCTACAGCAGCTTTTGCTAAGAATGCTTCACTTGCTCTTTATGAACTTGCAACAAATGTCGACACCTCGTTTGGACTATATTCTACAACTGCACAAATGAATACTGCATTAGGATATCGAGACACATCAATTACAGGAATTTGGACTAAGTTTAACTATGTTGATACGTCACTAAATAACTTAGGAATTAAAAATGCAGCGCAAGACACTTCATTAAATTCAATTTGGACAAACTTTGATTTATATGCAACGAATGCTTCGATAGTAACTGCAGGATTTGAAAAAAAATTAGATGTAGATACTTCATTTGGATTATATTCTACAACTATAGCAATGAATACTGCTTTAGGCTATAGAGACACAAGTATATCAGGTGTATGGACAAAATTAGTAAATGTTGATACTTCTTTGCTTAATTTAGGAACCAAGAATACAAATCAAGATGTATCGCTAAATTCAATCTGGACAAATTTTGGTTTATACACAACCAATGCTTCAGTTAATACTGCTGGATTTGAAAATAAACTTGATGTAGATACAAGTTTTGGGATGTATGCTACTAATTCCTCAATTGGTTTAGCAGGATATGCAACTAATGTCTCAATAGGAACAGCAGCATATGCTAAGAATGCTTCACTTTCTCTTTATGAACTTTCAGCAAATATTGATAGTTCTCTTGCTCTTTATGAGCTTGCAACAAATATAGATACAAGTTTTGGTCTATATTCTGCTACTACCCAAATGAATACTGCATTCGGATATAGAGATACATCAATATCAGGTATATGGACTAAGTTTGGAAGTGTAGATACATCACTTAATAATTTAGCACTTAAAACACATAATCACGATGGAACATACTTAAAAGAGGTTTCAATAGGAACAGGTTTGACTTGGTCTGGAGGAACGCTTAATGTTTCAGCAACAGGCGGAGTTTCACAAGGATATGTTGATGGTTCTTTTGGACTCAGAGATGTTTCAATTTTATGGTTACAAAATAATACATTAAACATTACTTCTTTATATCCTTATGCAACAAATGCTTCAGTAGGACTTGTTTTAAATTCATACGCTACTAATGCTTCAATCAATAGTGCGGGATTTGAAAATAAAATAGATGTCGATACTTCACTTAATAGTATATGGACAAATTTTAGTACATATGCAACTAATGCTTCAATAAATACTGCAGCATTTGCAAAGAATGCTTCACTTGCTCTTTATGAACTTGCAGTAAATGCTGATACTTCTTTTGGATTGTATTCCACAACAGTTCAAAGCAATATTTTATACAATCCTGATAGACTATTTACAATCTTAACGGCTCCAGTTGCATCTTCAGGCACTACTGAAAAGGTATTACTTCAATTAGCAATTCCGGCAGCAAGGGCTATATCTGGCTCAACTTTCCGAGCGTGGGTAATGGGTAACTCATCAAGTACAGGAACTTTAATATTTAAAGCAAGATGCGGGGCAAACGGGTCTATCACTGATGCGATAGGATGGACAGCTGTTACAAGTGCCGGTCAGGCAGTTAATGCCAGAGCAGGATTTGAAGTATTAGTAACAGTAAGAAGTGCCACAACTCTTTACACTGATGGAATAGCATATGCAGGCGCAGTACAACTTCCAACTGTTATTGCAGCACCAGCAACATCAGCAATAACAATATCAGGAAACTGGTATATAAACTTAACAGTAATTTGCTCAAGTGGAACGTTTACTGCTCAAGTAGGAAATATTGAAGAAATTAGATAAATTAGATAATAACTAATTGAGCATCAACGATGCACGGATTTATAAAGAATATAAATGAACAAAAAAAGAACTGGCATTAAGTGATAGATTAATAATTTAATATTTAACAAAGACTGCATGCAGTCTTTTGTGTTGAATATATAAATAAAAAGAAATAATATTCATGCAATATATTTTTAATGATCGACGCGCCTATATAACATCTATAGAATTTCGTAACACATCACCTATTCTCAATATCGAAAAAATTAAATCGTTTACAGAAGAAGGCCTTGTGGGAAATTTTATCAATAAACAATTTAGATATTCATTTAATAATGTCGATTGGTCCGAATGGAATACTCTTTCAATAGGAAAATTAGTTTCCATTAATTTTAAAGATGAAAATAATTTTTTCCTTCATATAGTATATACTCGTGTAAAAATTATTGATGGAAACATAGAATCATTTTATCTTAATTATGATTCTCGCAATATTACTCAATTATATCCAGATTCATCTATTGTAGATGCGAATACATTACAAGGACAACCTGGAGAATATTACTTAGATCGATCTAATCAAATTGGTCCTTTCACTGATTTAGAAGTTTTTAATGTAGCTGATGTTTCTTATTCCATAGGAGTATATGATGAAAGAAGTGATTCTTTATTAGGCACTGATTTATATTTTAAAAGTATACGAGGATCAGGTGGAATTGTTGTGTCAGAATCAGAATCAGGACATGAAATAATCTTAAATGCTTCTTTAAATATTGTCACTGAATATGATACATCTTTAGATCCAGAATTAACCATGCCTGCATCGGTTGGAGGAATTTCTGCCGGGACGCCTGTTTCAGAATTATCTGGAGATTCTTTTATTAAATTATTTGATGATTTATTATTTCCAACAAAAAATCCTATTCTTACACCTCCTAGTCAATTATTAACATATGATGTTGCTTATCTTCAAGAAGTTTCGACAAATCTTCATGTAACATTTACATCAGCTTTTAATAGAGGGTCTATCGTGCCTCAATATAACGCAACTAACTCATATAGAAGTGGTCCGGCTAATCTTTATTATTGGACAGGTCCAGAATTCTCATATCCATATTATAGCAATAATGATAATATCGAAAGTATAACACACCGCGTAACATTTGGAGTACAATCATGGGGTTGTAATGTATCATATTTTCAAGGAGTGCAACCTTTTGATAATAAAGGAGGAACTATGCACGATGGACCTTTTCCAGCCGGCTCATTAGGATATAGATACATATATGTTGAGGGTGTTTATCCATACTTTGCAACCACAGAAAATATAACAACATTAACAAAACAGTCTCTTGTTACAATGAGTATGAATCCTGTTCCAAGTAACTTGGAATGGTTATTAAAATCAGAAAATGGTGTAAATAAACAAAAATTTGAAATTCCGAATGCACGATTGGGAATACATACATTATCAGGTATAAAATTTTATAATACTAACAATGGGCAATGGGAATATGAACTTGGAAGTGCGGTATTATCGTTAACAAGGTGGACATCAAGCGCAGTTACAGAACAAATACAGGGATATTGGACTAATTACACATGTTATACATATAATGGACCTGATAGAGGAAAAATGAACATAAGATTAGAATTTTAATTATGGCAAGAAACAAAGGTACATCGAATTTTTCAGCGAATTTTGAACCTCTAGTAAAAGCTCCACTAGATGCTCGAAATATTGTCGATCTGTATGCAGATCTTACAAATCCATCAACATGGAAAGATCTCAATAATTTAACATGGGTTTTTAATGGACTTATAGTTGGGGTTGCCAATGATTCTAATAAGGCAAATAATGGAATTTATTTCTTAAACGATGCAAGTAATTATACAAGTGCATCTTCATGGGAGAAAATGACCGCTGATTCTAGTGGTACATTATATCAGAGTTTTCAACTTTACATGGGCCATCAAGGAGTTAAATTAAAAGACGCTAGTGGAAATCTTGAAATACGAAATTCTTCAGATAATAATTATAGTGGAGTTCGAGTTAAATCATTGAACATTGGAACTCCTCAATCTTTGTATTTATTAAACATTAAAGAAGAAGTTGTTGAAAGTTTATTAAATTCTTATTACGTTATCGATAATACAAATGGATTTGGGGGAACTTACACAGTTATTTCAGGTTTAGTTGTTAATGGTGCAAAAGCTTATTCAAATTCAGCAGGAAATAAATGTCTATATAAAGTAGGTGACACATGGTTTTTACAAGCAATGTCTCCAGCAGATTTACATACAAATCAAACACAAAGTTGGAGTGGGCCTTTTTGGTATAATATGGGAAGTGTTGCAGGAGCTTATTTCGGAAATAGCAATTTTTATGGACAAAATTTAACAATATTAAATTATGATGATTTATATAAAAGAGCTGTAGGAATAGAAGGCAATGTAGATATATTAGGAAATCTTGGAGTTCACGGAAAAATAATAGCGGAAGCACTAAAATTAGATCCTTCATATAATGGAGTTCTAATTGCAATAAATGGAGAAATCTCCATTTCAAAATATTTAAAATCAAAAAACTATAATACAACTATATCATATTCAGGATTTAATACATTTACAATTGATCACTCATTAAATACTATAAATCATCTTATAACAGTATATGATCCTCTTACACAGGAAGAAATATTTCCTCAAAAAACAAGAGGACCAAATAGTTCTGTGCTTAATTTTACAGATTTTCCTATAGGACAAACTTATGATGTAATTGTTATAGGATATTAGAAGAATATATAAATAAAATAATTAACAAATATGGCAAAGTATGTACAACCAACATTTATAGTTGATTCTAGTGCATCATTCTTAAAAAATGTAGGTATTGATTCGTCTATATTTTTAAAAGGCTCAACTTTTATAAGTTCACCTGTTGCAACAACTGGTACGCCCTATGCATTAGTTGTTGATTCTATTGGAGATAGAATTCTAGTTAAAAGTATTCATCTTGGAACAATGGCTTTAAAGCAATCGGCTGATTACGATGCATCTATTTCTAACTTAATTTCCAAAGATGCTACATTAGATGTTTCAATCGCCTGGCTTAATACTAATCTTTTACATTTATCAGGAGGCACATTAACCGGGCTTTTAACTCTTGATGATTTAGGTTTTACATTAGATGGACAAAATATCATAAACATTGATACTTCAGCAGATGGTCTTGGAGGATTAGATACACATATTCCAACATCTGCAGCAGTTAAAAAAGCTATTGATGCCGGAATTGCCTCAGGGATTACGGGTAATAATGGTTTAATTGAAAACCCAACTGGGAATTTCCAATTAGGAGGTGATTTAATTAAAGCTACAACAATTACTACAACTAATGCTAGTACATTAACTATTGCTGGTTTAGGTTCTGGTACTACAAGATTAGCAGTTATTTCTGATGGCGGGGTTCTTAAAACTCAACAATTAGGAGATATGTCTTTGGAAACAGCAGCCAATTACTATGGCAAAACTGCAGTAGATATTTTATTAAATCCTTTTGCTACAAATGCTTCAGTGGGTTTAATAAAACTCACTCTAGATGCTTCAATTCAACTTTTAATAAATGCAGATAAAACATTTGCAACTAATGCTTCAGTAGGATTAGCAATTGCTCTGTTTGCAACTAATGCTTCAGTAGGAATTGCTATTGCTCCTTTCGCAACAAACGCTTCAGTTGGAATTGCTTTAGGCGCTTATGCAACTAATGCTTCTATCGGAACTGCTGGATTTGAAAACAAAATAGATGTAGACACTTCATTTGGTTTGTATTCTACAACTACACAAATGAATACCCAACTTGGCTATCGAGATACTTCTATTTCAGGAATATGGACGAAACTTGGATTAGTTGATACAAAAAATGCGGCACAAGACACTTCATTAAATTCAATTTGGACAAACTTTGGCTTATATGCAACTAATGTTTCAATTGGTTTAGCAGGTTTTGAAAATAAAATAGATGTTGATACAAGTTTTGGACTTTATGCAACTAATGCCTCAATTGGATTAGCAGGATTTGCAAAGAATGCCTCACTTGGTCTTTATGTTCAGAAGACTGGAGACACAATGACCGGGCCTTTAAGCATTACTGCAGGAGGTTTAACAGTTACTAATGATGTTTCAATTAATGGCGGATTATATGTTAATACCAACGCAACTATCAAAGGAAACTTAATCATTAATGGTTCGTTATATGTAGTTGGTGTTGAAGAAATAGACGTTTCGGCAGCATATATTCATCTTAATTCAGGCTTAACAGGAACGCCTCCTTCAAATCTTCAATCAGGTATTATTGTAAACAGAGGAACTTCTGAACCTTATGTATTCTTATTCGACGAATCATATGATGAATTTAGAATTGGAGTTGCAACAGAAACTTCAACAGGATTCCTTGATTCTAACACACAAGCAGTTTTAACCAGAGAAGATAATCCAACATCATTTGGTATTGGATTCTGGGATGGAACAAAATATAGAATTGATACTTCTGCAGGATTTACATTTACTCCAGGAGTTGGATTAAGTTTACCAATAGCTTCTGTTCAAGCTTCTGAAATGACTGCTCTTGTATGGAACGGATCATTAGTTGGTTCTCGAGACCTTGGAACAATGGCATTTGAAACTGCATCTAACTATTATCTAAAAACTGCAGTAAATACTTTAATAACAGATGTTTCTACACAATTAGATACAAGATTAGATATCGTTGATATATCAATAGCTGGTCTTAATGCATTGACTATAGTTCACACTGCAGGTATATTAGACCTTTCAACTAATGCAATTAGAGCGGTAGCGAATGTGCCTAATGGTGGAACTGCATCTCTTTATGCTTATGAACTCAATAATATAGCATATATTAAGAAACTTGCTCAAGGAGCAGGCATTACAATAGTAGAAGATAGTTCAACAGTTACTATTGCAATTGGTGGTACAACAGGTGTTCAAAAATACAAAGGCACATTTAATGGTACTACAGGAACTTCATTTGTAATTACAGCAGTAACACATGGATTAGGTGTAGGACCTTTATTAGTTGCAGTATACGAAAGTCTCGACCAAGTTTTCACAGGAGTAAACTGTGCAGCTAACGGAGACATAACATTAACATGGACTGCTGGTTCATTAACAGATACAGCATGTAAGTTCATCATCACAGGATAATTATCAATAAATATTAAATATAAATAATAAGCTACAAAGAATTATTTCTGGATAGTGAAAGAAACTAATTAAAAATGGCAAACGAATTTAAGATTAAAAATGGGCTTATTCTTGGCCCTCTTCCGTCGCAACCTGTTATAAGTATTCAAGATACTTCGGCATCAATTGTTGCAGATGCTTCATCGATTCTAGTTACAGGTAAAGCTATCTATGATTATGTAAGACCTTTTGCTACAAACTCTTCTGTGGGACTTGCACTTGTGCCTTTTGCAACTAATGCTTCAATAGGAACTGCTGCTTTTGCTAAAAATGCTTCATTAGGACTTTATGTTCAAAAAGCTGGCGATACAATGACCGGTACACTTCAAATTAATTCTAATTTAGGTGTGACAGGAAACATTACTAAAGTCAAGTTTGCAACAAATACAATTAATAATTATCAATATGACGGAATT
>Ga0209538_1000634_pt1 | contig 20183 bp, 23 predicted proteins | sample BarGraNGADG00211_2_FD_184492 | JGI IMG/M metagenome (GOLD analysis project Ga0209538, IMG submission 184492) | Arctic peat soil microbial communities from Barrow, Alaska - Barrow Graham LP Ref core NGADG0004-211 (SPAdes) (version 2) | ecosystem: Environmental > Terrestrial > Soil > Wetlands >... | reverse complement strand
TGAATGCAGACTACTGCAACCCAGCCTGCCGGCAGTACTGGATTGCCATTGAGAGGTTATTGTCTTGAGGGACACAGACAAGTGTGTGACAAATGCTGCAAAGGGGATTATAGCCAGATACCGATGAATGTCAAAGCCGGCGCAGAATGAAGGGCCACTTCAGTTGCGGAGTGTCCGTCAGCTCACCTCCCGGGGAGGAAAATGCCCGAGGCGGGCCTACTCGTCAGAATGGCCAGTCTCCCCCGCTTCTCCTGCCATGCGCGCCACGGCGCGGCGCCAGGCATCGCCTTCCACACCGATCGGCTCGTTCTTGAAGCGGTGATCGTGCTTGCGGATGAGTTCGCTCAGTTGGTCCCGTAGTTCACGGTACACGACCGACTGCCATTCAGCCAGGGTGCGCGCTTGAGCGTCGTTGGCCTGGCCGAGCGTGGTCTGCAGGTGAGCCAGGCACAACCCCCCGGCGTTGCGGTACCCGGTCTGAATGTCAGGGTCGTCGAGGTAAGCCAACAGTGTTTTTATGGTTCGGGGAAGCGCAATCCGTTCCAGCCGGCAGGCCGGGCATTCCGCGCTGGGTCCCAGCCGCTTGACCAGGCCCTGGCGGTTAAAGCGCCGGTTGGGAACCTGGTCCTCAAGGGTTTTGGTCAGGGTGTTGATCACGTCGTGGTAGATGATGGCCAGCCCCAGGACGCTGCCATGCCGGTTGGCCTGCCGCCAGGCATGTCGATGGCAGAGCCCACGCGCGCTGCGCAGCTCCTCGCGCAACGGGGGATCAGTCACACCTTCGTAGATCAGGGCGTGCAAGTAGCTGTCGCTGGCCTGATCGCGCAGCCGGCACAGCGGGCAGCCGCCCGCCTCAAGGGCTTCCCGAAGCTCGAAGTAGAGGGTGCTGCGTTCGGCCATCAGCTAACCCCTCAGATGACAGGTGTCGTTGAGCAAGTGTACATTGAATTCGCCATCCAGGCTCTCGAACACGTTGATGGCCGTGGTTTCTTGCCCCAGTCGCCAGAGGCGCTCGTTGCCCAGTCCGAGCGCGGCCAGCAGGATCACGCGGTTGATGACCGTATGCCCCACCAGGACCGCTGTCTGCCCCGGGTGGCGCCCGGCCAACTCTTCCAACATACCTGCTGCCCGTGCGCGCACCTCGGCCAGGGTCTCGCCGCCGGGTGGTCGGGCTATCTGCGGGGCATTGAACCAGGCCTCCGCCATCTCAGGCCAGCGTTCCCGAGCCTCGGTTGTCGTCAAGCCCTGCCATTGCCCGAAGTCGATGTCTGCCAGGCCGGAGTGAGGCTGCACTTTGAGGCCCAACGGGCCTGCGATCGCCTGTGCCGTCTGCAGGGCACGCCGCATCGGGCTGGAATAAACGGTCGCCGGCTGCCATTGCGCCGCGATGCGCCGCCCGGCCGCCGCCGCCTGAAACAGTCCGGTCTCATTCAGCGCCAGATCTGCGCGTCCACGGAAGCGATCGGCCGTATTCCAGTCCGTCTGACCGTGGCGGACGAGTATGAAGAGGGTCAACACGCCTCCAGCCCTGCTACAAGTGACGTGAAATGTGAAATCGGAATTCCGGTTTCACATTTCACGCATCAAGCGTTTGCGCTATTGCTTGAACGCACCGCGCCCGGCATACTGGGACGCATCTCCAAGTTCTTCCTCGATGCGCATGAGCTGGTTGTATTTCTCAACGCGCTCGCTGCGGGCCGGTGCGCCGGTCTTGAGTTGGCCGGTGCCCATGGCAACCGTCAGGTCGGAGATAGTGGTGTCTCCCGTTTCGCCGCTGCGATGCGAGATCATGGCCGTCCAGCCGGCACGTTGCGCCATCTTGATGGCCGAGATGGTTTCGGTCAGCGAGCCGATCTGGTTCAGCTTGATCAACACAGAGTTGGCCGAGTGCTCGGCGATGCCGCGCGCAATACGGTCAACGTTGGTGACGAACAGATCGTCGCCCACCAGCTGGATCTTATCGCCCAGGGTCTTGGTCTGCAGAGCCCAGCCGGCCCAGTCGTCCTCCGCCAGGCCGTCTTCGATGGATACGATGGGGTACTTCTTTACCCAGTCGGCATACATCTCCACCATCTGCTCGGAAGTGACCTTGCGGCCTTCCGTCCGCAGGTTGTACAGGCCATCCTCGTAGAACCCGCTGGAGGCAGGATCGAGTGCGATGCCAATCTGTTCGCCCGGCTTGTAGCCGGCCTTCTGCATGGCCTCGATGATCAACTCGATGGCCTGCGCATTGGTTTTGAGCGTCGGCGCGAAACCGCCTTCGTCGCCCACCGCGGTCGAGAAGCCGTTGTTCTTCAACACGCCTTTCAACGCCTGGTAGGTCTCGGCGCCCCAGCGCACGGCCTCGCGGAAATTGGGGGCGCCCAGCGGGGCGATCATGAATTCCTGAAGGTCGGTGCCCTGCCAGTTGGCGTGAGCGCCGCCGTTGAGGATGTTCATCATTGGGACGGGGAGCAGGCGAGCCGAGACGCCGCCCAGGTAACGATAAAGGGGCAGACCGACGGCCTCCGCCGCGGCCCGAGCTACGGCGAGGCTGACGCCGAGGATCGCGTTGGCGCCGAATTTGCTCTTATTCGGCGTACCGTCCAGATCGAGCATCTCCTGATCGACGCCGGCCTGGTCCAGCGCATCGAGGCCCACAACGGCCTCCGCCAGCTCGTTGTCGACGTGCGCGACGGCCTGGAGCACGCCCTTGCCGCCGTAACGGCTCTTGTCATTGTCGCGCATCTCTAACGCTTCGTGCACGCCCGTCGAAGCGCCGGAGGGAACGGCCGCCCGGCCGTGTGCGCCGTCTTCCAGCCAAACTTCCACTTCCACCGTCGGGTTGCCGCGCGAATCCAGGATCTCACGTCCCAGAACTTGAACAATAGTAGTGTCCACTTCCATGCCTCCTGAGATAACTAGGCCAAAGGTCTTCAATTTTGATTCTACCACCAGCCCAGCGCGGCACAAAATAAGCGACGGCCAGCAAGATAAATGCGATAGGCATTGCAGCACCGCATGTTCGGTTGTATACTGGCTTAGCAGCTAGTGAGGAGGTTTGACGGGAGGTTTGACGGGCGGTTTGACGAGAGGTTTGACAGGAGGTCCGATGGCTGGATGGCGAGACGCGGTCCAATGGCGAACGTTCACCGGCGACCCAATCGCTGCCGGTGACATCAGCCTGCGGCCCCAGTCGCAGGCGTTGATCGTCCACGCGGGCAAGAACCGTGGCCTGGTCTGGAACCGGCCGGTAGCGGTGTTGGTCGAACATGGCGGGGAGACAGAACGCATCCCCATCCATGACGTCACCCGAGCGGCTCAGCTCGGCATGCTCGGGTTTGGTCTGGTCGCCACGATGCTGATTTCGCTGCTCGTGGCGATATTCAGGAGGAAAACAGCATGAACGGAGACCTTGGGAAGACTGTGGTAACGGCCGTGCAGAATCAGGAACAGGCGGGCGAGTTGCTCAACAAGCTGATAGCGGTCGCTCAGCCGGGCTCGGTGTTCAGCCAGCCGGTGACAGCCGGCGATTACACAATCATCAATGCTTCCGAGGTATCGGCGGCCGTGGGTGTCGGCTTCGGTGTGGGCGCCGGCACCGGCAGCGGTCCATCAACTGGCCAGGCATCGGCCGGCGCCCAGAGCGGTGAGGGTGGCGGGGGCGGCGGGGGCGGCGGCGGAGGCGCCATGGCCCGCCCGGTCGCTACGATCAGCATAGGGCCCGACGGTGTCACGGTTGAGCCCGTCGTTGACGTAACGAAGATCGCCATTGCCTTCTTCACGACATTAGGCACCATGGCCCTCATGTTCAGGCGGGTGCGCCGGGGGCGCTGACAGACGTGCGAGCACATGCCGCAGGAGCACCCTACTCCTGCGGCTTGCTTATACCAGGCCGGCAAGGGCGTACCAGGCCGCACACGGACGACTGATCAGACCTTACGATTGAGGGTGCGATGTTCCAGCCAGACTTGCTCAAAGACAAGGTGATCGTAGTGACGGGAGGTGGGACGGGCCTGGGCCGCTCGATGGGCGAGCGCTTTCTTCAGCTAGGCGCCAGGCTGGCGATTGCCGGCCGGCGCGCCGAGGTGCTTCAGGCTTCGGCCGACGAGATGATGGCTTCCTGCGGCGGCGAGGTGTTCGCCATCCCCTGTGATATTCGCGATCCCGAGGCGGTGGCAGGCGCGTTCAGCGCGATCTGGGAGCATTATGGTGCGATAGACGCGTTGGTTAACAACGCCGCGGGCAATTTCGCCAGCCCCACCGAGCGCCTGTCACACCGGGCTGTGGATGCCGTGCTAAGCATTGTCCTGCACGGCACGTTCTATTGCACTCTGGAGCTGGGTAAGCGCTGGATTGCGGCGGGGCGCGGCGGGCGCATGCTGAACATTGTGACGACCTATGCCTGGACGGGATCGGGCTACGTGGTGCCGTCGGCGGCTGCGAAGGCGGGAGTCCTGGCGATGACCCGTTCGTTGGCGGTGGAGTGGGCGCGTTATGGCATCACGATGAACGCCATTGCACCGGGGCCCTTCCCCACCCCCGGAGCATGGGAGCGCTTGCTGCCTGATCCACGGCTGGCCCAGGCCGCGCTCAATCGGGTGCCACTCAAGCGCGTCGGCGAGCACCTGGAGTTGGCGAACCTGGCTGCCTACTTGCTGGCAGATGGATCGAGTTACATCAACGGCGAATGCGTGACGATTGACGGCGGCGAGTGGTTGCACGGAGCTGGGCAGTTCAGTTTCCTCGAGAACCTGACCTCCGAGCAATGGGACGCCTTTGCCGCCCGGTCGAGGCAGGCAGGCAAGTAACGTGGTGGTGGTCCGAGACGCAACCTATCTGGATCTGTCTGCGCTGGAGAGGGTGCGGGATTCGCGCATTCAGTTCATCGACTACCTGGAGAGAGCCGATGGCGAGGCGATGCGTTTCCTGGTTTATGAGCGCGAGCATGTCCTCTTAGCGTTCGCGGTCCTTTACCTGCGCCAGCCGCCCAGCGGACGGCTGGCGGCCCATCTGCCCCGGATCAGCGATCTATACGTAGCCGAGGAAGTCCGTTCGACTGGGATTGGCTCGGCTTTCATCGCACGCATGGAGAAAATCGCGGCCGCCCAGGGCTTCCCGGTCATGCACATGAGCGTGGACCCGGTGGGTAACCCGCGCGCGGCCGCACTCTATCAGCGCCTGGGTTATGTGCCCGCCGGGGAGGGACCGTACCGCAAAGTGGCGTATTGGGAGGACGACCAGGGCCGCGTGACGGAGGTCGAATACTGGCGGATGGACCTTGTGAAGCGGTTGAGGCCACGCCGGACACGACGCAGTTAAGCGACATTCCAGCCGTACGCCGAGCGCCCAGCCCGGCGCAGTTTTTGTGGGAGCCCGAAACTGTCAACAAAAAGTGACAAAGCACAGTAAGCTTACGAAATCCGGGGTTGTTTACGTCATTAGTCGCGCGTCCGTTCAATCTTGCAATGCGGCGCAGTTTGCGGTAGAATCGTAATCGGTCTTCCAGTCATCACATCCGGTGGTTATTAGGGTGGCTTGAAAAAACCGGCCTGAGTATTTAAACTGGGGATTCCCAAGGAGGTAATAGCTCATGAAACTAGGTGGATACACCGATCGTGTGGCCTGGATTGACCTGAGCGCAGGCCAGGTCGAGTACAAGCCGATCGCGGAAGAAGATGCGCGTAAGTACTTCGGCGCGCGCGGCCTGGGCGTCAAGTACGTCTTCGATAACGGCCCGCTGGTCGACCCACTTTCTCCTGAGAACATTCTGTGCTTCATGAATGGCCCGCTGACCGGTACCGATGTCAATCTGAGCGGGCGTATGGCCGTCGTCACCAAGTCGCCGCTTACCGGCACGGTAACAGATTCGCACCACGGAGGCTGGTCGGCGGCGCGTCTCAAATGGGCCGGCTTTGATGGGCTGGTTTTCAAGGGCAAAGCCGAGCACCCGGTCTATGCGTACGTCGACAACGGCCAGGTCGAGTTGCGTGATGCGTCCGACCTGTGGGGCAAGAACGTACACGAGACGATCAAGATCCTGCAGCAACGGCTCGGCGCCCAGGACCTGAGTGTCATCACGATCGGCCAGGCGGGCGAACACCTGGTGAAATTTGCCTGCTGGATAAATGAGAACGATCGCGCCTCCGGTCGCGGCGGTACAGGCTGCGTTGGCGGCAGCAAGAACCTGAAGGCAATCGTGATCCGCGGCCACCATGCCGACCGGCCGCGGCCGGCCGACATGGTGGCCTTTAAAGAGGCGCAGAAGGCCGCGCTGGCCCTGTTGATGGATGAGAAGTACATCACCTCCCCCCGCAAGGGCGCGCTTTCCGTGCACGGCACAAACGTGCTCATGAACATGACCAACGCGATCGGCGCGATGCCGACCCGCAACGGCCAGACCACCTTCTTTGCGCAGCATGAGGCCATCAGCGGCGAGCGGGTCAAGGAGACCATCCTGGTTGAAGACCCGACCTGCCATGCTTGCCCCGTGGCCTGCAAGAAAGAGGTAGAGATCACCGAGGGGCCGTACAAGGGCCTGCGGATGGAGAGCGTGGAGTACGAGCCCGCCTGGGCGTTGGGGGCGAACTGTGATAACGGCGATCTTGCTTCGATCGCCAAGCTGATCGACCAGGCCAATGACTTCGGCATGGACAACATCGAGATGGGTGACGTCTTGGGTATGTTCATGGAAGCGACGCAGCGCGGCTATATCGACGGCTACGGCCCTGGCCTGCAGTGGGGCGATCAGGCGGCGATGGTCGCGATGGTGCCCCGCATTGCCCTGCGCGAGGGCGCCGGCGACTTACTGGCTGAAGGCACCGAGGGGGCAGCCAGGAAGCTGGGCCACGTCGAGATCTCGATGAGCGTCAAGGGTATGGCCATTCCGGCCTACGACCCGCGCGGCATCAAAGGCATGGGCCTTGGCTATGCCACCTCAAACCGTGGCGCCTGTCACCTGCGCGCCTATACCCCTGCGGCTGAGTTGATCGGTAACGTTCTCAGCCAGACCGGCGTGACCGATCCGCTGGAGTGGAAGGGCAAGGGTGAGCTGACCATGATCTTCCAGAACGTGCATACGATGACCGATTGCCTGGACGTCTGCAAGTTCACCACCTTTGCCGAGTCGCTGGACGTCTTTGCGGCGCAGGTTGCCGCAATCACCGGCGCACCCTGCTCGGTGGCCGATCTTCTCAAGCTCGGCGAACGCGTCTTCAACCTGGAACGCTACTACAACAACCTGGCCGGGTTCCGCGAGGGCTCCGACACCTTGCCCGAACGCTTCCTGAAGGAGCCGGCCACCGGTCCTGGTTCCACCGGGCAGGTCTGTGAGCTTGATCAGATGTTGGAAGAGTACTATAAGGCGCGCGGCTGGGTGAATGGTGTCGTGCCGGATGCGAAACTGAAGGAACTGGAGATCATCTAAACACAAGCACCGGCCGCATCGACTGAGGTCTGGTAGATCCTTGTTCTGGCGACACAGGCTTTCGCGGTCCGCGAGGCTGCGGAAGTCTGTGTCTGTTTATCCCCCGCCGATGGGCGGAAAGAGTTTGAGATCGTCGCTGGGATGGATCGCCGTGTCCGGCCCGCCCACGAAGGGCAGCAGCCGCCCGTTAACCAGGATGGTAACCTGACCGGTGAGCTTTTCTTCGTGATCCCAGAGCTTACTTGCCAGGGGTGGGTAACTACTGGCCAGCCGGCGCAACACCTCGCGCACGGTGTCACCGTCATTTGCTTCCACCTCCAGCTCTCTGTGGCCCAGTAGATCCCTGAGCGTCGCATATATCTTTACCTGCATCCCGCATGCCGTCCTTTCGACGACGCCGGTCGAGGTCATCGCCCGGCGCCGGGCCCTCGCATCTGCCGCTATTATACCACGCTGGTGATCTGGCAGAAGTAATTGAAGCGGCAGGCATTTTCGCCCGTAGGCCGGCAATACATGATTGCTGTCATAGATTAGAATAACACTCGGGAATACAATAGATAGGTGGGCCTTATACGGGCGTTGCGTCAACCCGGTCCAAGGCCCCTGTTTACGGGGTGGAGGAGAGATAGAACATGCTCAACATGCACGAGCTGAACGTGTTCGTGGAGGCAGCTCAAACTGAAAATTTCTCGGTGGCTGCGCATCGTCTTTACCTGAGCCAGCCAGCGGTCAGTTTGCAGGTGCGCAACCTGGAAAAGCAGTTGGGCGTGGAGCTCTTTCGCCGCCATGGCCGCAACGTGGTGCTCAGCGATGCCGGGAAAGTGTTGTTGCCGATGGCCCAACAACTTCTGCTGCAGGCCAAGCACATCGAAGAGGCGATGTGGGGCCTGCAGGGGATGGTCATCGGTGAGCTTTCCGTGGCCTGCAGCACGACCGTGGGCAAGTATCTGTTGCCGCGGCTGATCGTCGGTTTCCGCGGGCAGTACCCGGAAGTGCAGGTGTCCGTTCGTGTCACATGCCGGCGCGATGCCATGGATTCGCTGCTCGAAGGCAGTATGGACATTGCGGTGGTCTCCTCGCACATGGTGCACCGCGATCTCGAGTACCAACCTTTCCTCGAAGATCAGGTCGTCCTGGTGGTGCCTTGCGATCATCCCTGGGCCGACGGGCGCACCATTAAGCCAGAAAACTTGCTAGAGTGCGAATATATCTTGAGCGAGCCGACGGCCGGTTCCTACGAGGTGTTGTCCGAGGGTCTGGCCGATCATGGGCTGAACATCGCCGACCTGCGAGTGGCGATGACCCTGGGCAACGCCGAGGCGATCGAGATGTCGGTCGAAGCCGGGTTGGGCGTGGCGTTTATCTCGCGCTTCGTTGCCAGCCGGGGAGCGATGCTCGGTCGCATCGCCGAGGTGCCGGTCGAGGGAATGACGCTGAAGCGCCTTATCTACATGGTTCGGCACGTACGCCGAGCCGCTACCCCGCCTCAGCAAGCTTTCTGGGATTTTGCCTTTGACCCTGCCAACGAGGAGATGCGCCATCTCCCGGTCGTGAACAACGGCAATCGCGAGCCAGGCACGGCTCGCTAAAACCAGACGCCAGGGCGACGCATTCTGTGTATGAGCTTTTGAATGGCTGCGATCAACTGTAGTCGCAGTGCCGGCCAGGATCAACCAGGAGGAGGCGTCGGCCTTGCGCGCTCACCCGCGGTTGCCGTGCCGGTCACAGCGCCGTAGGGGCAGGCGGGCAGACAAACCAGGCAACCTCGGCAGCGATCGACCTCGACGATCGGGAGATCGGCCGGTTCTAACTGCCGTATCGCCCGTGTCCGGCAAACCGAACGTGCCTGGCAGCGCTCGCAAGTGCGGCAGAGCGCGGGATCAATACGCACATTCGGGCGCATGCTCAGACCCTTCCGGCCAGCGACGAAGGCCGCGCTCTTTTGGGGCGGAGGTGCAGTTGAGGCTTCACGTGCCCGGTAGGCGGTCCGGGTCGCCGCAGTGCTTCTGCTCCAGTTCCACCACCCTGCGTTTCAGGCGCCGCAGGTAGTCCAGCGCCCCTGCCTCATCTTCGTCCTGCACCAGCATCTTCAGTTCGATGACTTCTTCATTGGATAGGGCCAGACCCACGCCTTGGGGTTTGGAGAGAGTAAGACTCATCTGATCCTCCATTTGACAGGCTTGACGGCGGCAGTATACTATACCCCAGTATAGTAGGCAAATGAAGAAAAGGTCGCAATGAGGAGCCGGACATGCCGTTGGCGTCGCCCGAGATGAAAGCAGAACTGACTACTCGCCTCCGGCGGATCGAAGGCCAGGTCAGGGGTGTTGAGCGCATGGTGCAGGAAGATCGAGAGTGCCCGGAAGTCTTGCAGCAGATGATGGCCATCCGGTCGGCCGTTCATCAAGCAAGCTTGTTGTTGGCGCGCGCTTACTTGGCTTGCGTCTTCCAGGAGGCAGGCCAGGATCCCGCTGATGAGTTACTGGATCGTTTGATGGCAACCCTGGGCAAGCTAGACTGAGGCTGTGGGCAATTCGTTGGGCAGGAGCCGAAACATGGATTTTTTGAAGCGTTTACGCGGTGAGAAGAGCGAGCAAGCGGAGACTTCTGAGAGCCAAGTCGAGCTACGTCACTTGACGGGTGAGGAATTCGACCAGGTTGTACTGAAGTCGGAAACGCCGGCGGTGGTGGACTTCTGGGCTGAGTGGTGCGGTCCTTGCCACATGATCACATCTGCCGTGCAGCAGTTGGCAAGCGAGTTCGAGGGGCGCGCCCTGGTGGTAAAGCTGAATGCCGACGATTACCCGGAGATCCTCGGCCGCTATGGCATTATGGGTATCCCAACGCTGATTTATTTCAAGGCCGGCGAGGAGGTCGATCGGGTGATCGGTCTGACCGGGTATGCGACGCTCAAGAGCAAGCTGGAGCGGGTCTTGGGTTGAGTTGTGGTATACTGTGTAACCGGCTCGATCCGATTTCATCAAAGGAGTGACACACGAATACGTTTCAAATGAGCGACGCCGAGTTGCTGAAGGCACTAAAAACCCGTGACCAGCGTGCTTTTGCGGAGTTGGTGGAACGCCACTCCTCAACGGTCTATAATTTGGCTCTGCGCATGATGGGTAGTCCACAGGAGGCCGAAGAGGTGCTCCAGGAAACATTCATCAGTGCTTTTCGCTCGCTAGACCGGTTCGAGGGGCGTAGCCAACTGGGGACCTGGCTGTACCGCATTGCATATAACGCCTCGCTGATGCGTTTACGCAAGCGACAGATTCCTACCTCTTCAATCGACGAACCGTTGGTCGGCGAAGAGGGCGAAGAGTTACCGCGGCAGTTGATCGATTGGAGTTCGCTGCCGGACGATATCGCGCTGAACAACGAGTTGCATCATGTGCTGGATAAGGCTGTCGAGGGTCTGTCGCCTACCCTGCGAAGCGTTTTTGTGCTGAGGGATATCGAGGGGTTATCCACTGCCGAGGTAGCCGAAGCCTTGGGACTAACCGAAACCAATGTCAAGGTGCGCTTGCACCGGGCGCGGTTGGCACTGCGTGAACAACTGACGGCTTACTTTACGGCCTCTGCTGACGTGGCCGGGCGGCCTGCCGGCAACGAAGAGCGGCACGAGGAGGCGTATGTCCGAGCACTGTAAAGACTGCAGCGAGACGCTAGGGATCCTGTCTGAGTATATTGATGGCGAGCTGGACGAGTGCTTGTGCGCCGAAATCGAGCGCCACATGGCCGAATGCGGCAATTGCCGCATAACGGTGGATACGCTGCGGAAGACCGTCATACTCTACCGGGACTACGGCCATGAGGAAGTCCCGAAGGATGCGAAGGACCGGCTGTACGCCGTTCTTAACTTACAGCGGGACAACGCTGGTTAACCCTTTTCCCGGCACAGATCTGAGAGCGCTCCGACCGAAGAGGTGGGAGCGTGTGTATTTCGAGGGCGGTTCTCGATTTGCAAGAAAGACTGCCTCTGCGTATAATGCCAACACCGTTGGGCGGTTAGCTCAGTTGGCTAGAGCGCGTCGTTGACATCGACGAGGTCAGAGGTTCAAGTCCTCTACCGCCCACCTGCCAGGGCACAAGGTAAATCTGTCAAAGCGTTGACCGGGACGAGTAGGCGGCGCGTATGCGCCAGAGAGGGCAGGTGGCGGGCAGGAGCCCGTCTGCTGCAAGCCTGCCTCGCAGACCACTGCCGAAAACCACCCGGGAGCGGGCGCCTCAAATTGGGAAAGCGGTCACAGGCTTGAGGTGGCAGCCGATGATGGCTTCCGAAAGTATGGTGCCACGGCCGGCCCCGTTATGGCTAGCAAGAGATGATCGCGCATGCGGCAGATTTGTCTGGGCGTGATCAAATTGGGTGGAACCGCGAGCTCCTCGCCCCAACTGGGCGAGGAGTTTTTGTTTCTCATTTAGGAGGTGAGCTGTGGCTGACAAGCATAATGGTGGCGAGGGAGAGAACGCCGAGTTATTGCACAAGCTGCGCCATTCCGCGGCCCATGTGATGGCCGAGGCGGTGTTGCAGCTCTACCCCGAGGTGAAGATCGCGATCGGACCGGCGATTGACACCGGGTTCTATTATGACTTCGACCTGGGTACCGACGAAAACGGCCGGCCGCGCACCTTCTCGCCTGAAGATCTGCAAGAGATCGAGCGCCGCATGCGCCAGATCATCGGCGGCAGGCACCCCTTCGTGTACCGGCAGGTGAACACCGACGAGGCGCGCCAGATTTTCAAGGACCAGCCGTACAAGCTGGAGTTGATCGAGGGATTGTCGAAAGGCGCCGTCGACGAGTACGGCAATGAGACGGACGTCCCGGTGGTGATCAGCACCTACCGGCACGACACCTTCGAGGACCTTTGCCGCGGTCCACACCTGGACAACACCGGGCAGATCCCGCCGGATGCCTTCAAGCTGACGACTGTGGCCGGCGCCTACTGGCGCGGGGACGAGCATAACCCCATGTTGCAGCGCATTTACGGCACCGCCTGGCGCAACAAGAAGGACCTGAACGAATATCTCCAGATGCTCGAGGAGGCCAAGAAGCGCGATCATCGCAAACTGGGCAAGGACCTGGAGATCTTTATCTTCGACGATGAGGTCGGGCCCGGATTGCCGCTCTGGCTGCCCAACGGCAGCATCATGATCGAGGCGCTGGAGGACCTGGCGAAGGAGATGGAGCTGAAGGCGGGCTACCAGCGCGTGCGTACGCCTCATCTGACCAAAGAGGACTTGTTCCTGCGCAGCGGGCACTTGCCCTACTATGCCGAGAGCATGTACCCGCCGATGGAACTCGAAGGGGTGCGTTACTACGTCAAGCCGATGAACTGCCCCTTCCATCACAAGATTTACGCCAGCAAGCCGCGCAGCTACCGCGATCTGCCACTCAGGCTGGCCGAGTACGGCACCTGCTACCGTTATGAGAAGAGCGGCGAGTTGTTCGGTCTGTTGCGCGTCCGCTCGATGCAGATGAACGACGCGCACATCTACTGCGCCGAAGAGCAATTCGAGCAGGAGTTCATGGCGGTCGTCAGTCTCTACCTGGAGTATTTCCGCCTCTTTGACATCGAGAAGTACGTCATGCGCTTCAGCACGCATCACCCCAAGGGCCTGGGCAAGAAGTACGTGGACAACGAACGCCTGTGGCTCAAGACGGAGGACATGGTGCGCCGCGCGATGCAGAACGGCGGTATTCCCTTCGTGGAGGTGTCCGACGAGGCTGCCTTCTACGGCCCGAAGATTGACGTGCAGGTGTGGAGCGCCATCGGCAAGGAATTCACGTTGGCGACCAACCAGGTGGATTTCGCGCAGCCCGCTCGTTTCGACCTGGTCTACACCAATCGCGATGGCCAGGAAGAGATACCGCTGTGCATCCACCGCGCTCCGTTGAGCACCCACGAGCGTATGATCGGCTTCCTGATCGAGCACTATGCCGGCAACTTCCCGATCTGGCTGGCTCCCGAGCAGGTGCGGGTCATCCCGATAACGGATGCTCACAACGCGTATGCCGAGAGCATCGCCGCCCGCCTGCGCGACCAGGGGGTGCGCGCCTCGGCCGACACCGGCCAGGAGCGCATGAACGCGAAGATCCGCAGCGCCCAGCTCATGAAGGTGCCGTATATGCCGGTGGTGGGCGACCAGGAGGCGGCCAATGGGACCATATCGCTGCGCAAGCGCGACGGCAGCCGTCAGAATGACCTGCCCGTAGATCAGTTCTTGGCCCTGGCGCAGGAGCGCATCGCGCAGCGCGCGAGTGCGCTGTAGAAGCCTTGACCGCCGGGTATCCGCTGTCAAAACCCCCGGAGCGGTTTTGACAGCGGATACCCGGCTATGTTATAGTTCACGTCTAACGCGAACCGGCCCACCAGAGGACCGATTCTTGTCGTTTAGCCATCGGTTCGCCATTGGCGGACCCCTGAAAATCTGAGGTGAAGTAGTATCGTAACCAAACAGACCACACGCATTAACGAAATGATCCGGGTGCGGGAAGTCCGTGTCGTGGACGAGAACGGGACCCAGCTCGGCGTCTTGCCGACCTTTGAGGCCCTGAGGCTGGCCCACGAACGCAATTTGGACCTGGTGGAGGTCGCACCCAATGCCGTGCCGCCCGTGTGCCGTCTTCTGGATTTTGGTAAGTTCCAGTACGAACGCCAGAAGAAAGAGCGCGAGGCGCGCAAGGCGCAGAAAATCATCGAGATCAAGCAATTGCGCTTGAAACCCAGAACGGGCGTGCACGACATCGACGTCAAGGTGAAACAGGCGCTCAGCTTCCTCGAAGAGGGGAGCAAGGTCAAAGTCTCGGTACGTTTCCACGGTCGCGAGATAACCCATCCCGAGATTGCGCGCGAGCAGTTGTCGCGCTTTGCCGAGAAGGTGGGCGACGCGGCGATCATAGAATCGCAGCCGATGATGGAAGGGCCGAACCTTTTCATGTTGTTGAGCCCGAACGCCAGAAAACAGGGCTAAACCTGCGGACTGGTCCGCTCAGGGCCGGAAAACTGAGTACGTCAAACGCAAGCGTAAAACGTGAAACGTGGTACGTAGCTGTGTGTTGCTGTGCGTCTCTACGTTTCACTATTTTGCGCTTTATTTTTGGGAGGATACCGTGCCGAAGATCAAGACTCACAAGTCGACTGCGAAGCGGTTCCGTTTTACGGGCAGCGGCAAGCTGGTCCGCATGCACCAGGGGCGTAGTCACCTGCGCCGCCACAAGGACCCGCGGACCCTCAGGAAGTTCCGCCAGGAAGAGTTCGTCGAGTCGGCAGCGAGCAGGAAGCATATCATCGCACTTGCGCCTTACCTGGACGATTAGTTCCAATCCCGGCCCGTACTTGCGCGTTCCGGTTAGTTGAACGCCCAGTGGCCACCACGAAGTGCTGGCAAAACCCAGCCGCCATTGAGAGGAGATTTGTGTGCCTAGAGCTAAGGGTGGAGTGGTCCTCCGCCGTCGTCACAACAAAATCCTGAAGATTACCAAGGGACAGCGGATGTCGCGACATCTGCTGTGGCATCGCGCGAATGAAGCCATGCTCCATTCGCTATTTTATGCGACGCGCGATCGCCGGCAGCGCAAGCGCGACATGCGCCAACTGTGGATTGCTCGCATCAATGCCGCCGCCCGGCTGAATGGGATCACCTACAGCCGCTTGATGCACGCCTTGAAGCTGGCCGATATCGCGCTCGATCGCAAGGTGCTGGCCGACTTGGCCGTGCGCGACCCGCTTGCCTTTACCCGAGTGGTTGACGTCGCGAAGTCGGCGCTGTAATTTCAACTGGTCAGAAACCGGGTTTCTCGGCACACTTTGTCGAAACCCGGTTTCTCGTTAGCCTGACGGTGCATGATAACAAGTGCGGATAACTCGAAAATAAGGCAGGCTCGGACGTTGTTAAGCCGCCGCGGGCGTGAACAGCATTCCCAATGCCTGGTCGAGGGTGTGCGCCTGATCGAAGATGCCATGAGAGCGGGAGAACAGCCCGCTCTCATTTTTTGCGTACCGGCCGCGCATGAGTCGCCACGCGCCGAAGCTCTGCTGGCAAGCGCCCCGGCGGCTGGGGTTCCGATATACGAAATCAGCCCGGCGATCTTTGCGACGCTGAGCGATACGGTTAGCTCACAGGGTGTTGTGGCGGTGATGCCTGTGCCCGCCTTGTCCCCCGTGGCCGGAGCGGACCTGGTATTGGTGCTGGACCAGATACGCGATCCCGGCAACTTGGGGACTATCCTACGTAGCGCGGAGGCCGCAGGGGTGGGGCAGGTGCTCCTGACCAGGGGCTGCGCGGACCCCTGGGGTCCCAAGGTGTTGCGGGCGGGAATGGGGGCGCACTTCCGGCTGCCGCTGCAGGTCGATCTGGAATGGCCGGCGATAGCGGGCCTCCTGGCCGGTCGCCCGCTATGGGCGGCCGACGCTCACGGCGAGCTGGCGTATGATCGGGTTGATTGGACACAACCGGCCGCCCTGGTGATTGGCGGGGAGACGGAAGGGATCAGCGCAGAGGCCAGCGCACTGACGCGCGGCAAGATTTACATCCCAATGCGCGGCGGCGCCGAGTCACTCAATGCAGCGATGGCTGCGACCGTGGTTTTATTTGAAGTAGCGCGACAGAGACGGCACAGCAAAGGTGCGGAATAGGCGTCGGGCGTCGGGCACTTCGTTGCACAAAGTACTATTCGGGTGTATGATTTACGTAATCGTAATCGTAATGTCGTTTCTCATTAATGCAAATTGGACCGTCCAACATCTCATGCGGAGGTGCAAGCAGACATAGGCCAGTTGATCCTACCGGGTGTTGCCGGGCTCAGGCAACCTAATCGAACAGGAGGTTTAGAGCCCACATGACAGTCGAGCGTATCTTCCGTATCATTGGACTCATTTTGTTCGGCATCATTGGTTGGACGGCAGGGCTATTTTGGTTTAACGCCGCTACCGGGCTGGACACCAGCTCTCTGAGCGCTGTTTCTGCCAAGTACATCTTGCCGTTGACCGTCGTCGGAGCCGCGATCGGCGCACTGGCGGCCCCGTGGCTGACCATCCGTCCTGCGGCCTGGGTGGTACGGATTATCCGAGAACTGACGGCGGTGCAACTGCTGGCCGGCGGCCTTGGATTGGTCCTCGGGCTGGTCGTCAGCGCCCTGGCTGCCTTGCCGCTGTCTTATCTCCCTTCGCCGTTTCGTGCCATTTTGCCGACCATCGTTGCGATCGTCTTCGGTTATGTTGGTATCATGGTCATGGTCCTCAGGCAGAAGGATTTCTTTGCCCTGTTCCGTAGGCGATCGGGGAACGTATCCCTTGAGGCGGAGGAGACGGGGGGAGAAGGCGCGCTCACTTCGGACGTGCTGTTGTTGGATACCAGCGTTATCATCGACGGGCGCATCGCCGACGTGGCCAAGACGGGGTTCATCCGCTCTCCGATGCTCGTACCCCGTTTTGTGCTGGCCGAGCTGCAATACATCGCCGATTCCGCGGATGCTCTGCGCCGGAACCGTGGCAGGCGCGGGTTGGAGATGCTGAACCGCATGCAGAAGGAATCACCCGTGCCGGTACGTATGGTGGATCTGGACGTTGAGGGCACTCGCCAGGTGGATGCAAAGCTGGTCGAGCTGGCGAGGCAGTTGTCATGTCCGATCGTGACCAACGACTATAACCTCAACCGGGTGGCCGGGTTGCAGGGTATCACCGTGCTAAACGTCAACGAGCTCAGTAACGCGGTCAAGGCCGTCGTGCTGCCCGGCGAGACGATGCCGATCAGGGTCATCCAGGAAGGGAAGGAAGCTGGCCAGGGCATTGGCTATCTGGATGACGGCACGATGGTCGTGGTGGAGAATGGGCGCCGTTACATGGATAACGAGATTGAGGTATCAGTTACCAAGGTGCTGCAGACCAATGCCGGCCGCATGATCTTCGCGACACCCGTCCGCTGAGGCCGGCCGATGATGATGATGATGATTGACAATGTGGAGTGATGTGATGACTCTCGTGATTTATAACACGCTGACTCGTGATAAAGAACCGCTCCAGCCTATCGAACCCGGCAAAGTGCGCATGTACGTCTGCGGTCCCACGGTCTATCACGAGGCGCATGTCGGGCATGCCATGTCTTCGATCGTCTTCGATTTCGTGCGTCGCTACCTCGAGTACCGCGGTTACGAGGTGCGTCACGTCATGAATTTCACGGACGTAGATGACAAGATCATCGCGCGCGCCAACGAGACGGGCGAAGAGCCTGGGGTGATCGCCGATCGTTATGTGGCTCAGTACCAGGAGCAACTGGATCAGCTAAACGTGCTCCGCCCAACCATCTTCCCGCGCGTCTCACAGACCATCCCGGATATCATCAAGATGGTGCAGGGGCTCATCGAGCAGGGACATGCCTACGAAACGCCCAGCGGCGACGTTTACTTCCGCGTGCGAACCGATACGGACTACGGCAAGCTCTCACGCCGGCGCCTGGACGAGGCCATCTCTGGCACCCGCGTTTCGAGCAGCGAGGAGAAGGAGGACGAAGGCGATTTCGCCCTCTGGAAGGCGGCCAAGCCAGGCGAACCAAGCTGGGATAGTCCGTGGGGCAAGGGACGACCGGGTTGGCACATCGAATGCTCGGCGATGAACCTGCGCTACCTGGGCGAGCAAATCGATATCCACGGTGGTGGCAACGATCTGATCTTTCCGCATCATGAGAATGAGATCGCGCAGACTGAGAGCTACACCTGCAAGACGTTTGCCCGCTACTGGATGCATAATGGCATGCTCCAGTTGAAGGGCGAGAAAATGTCAAAGAGCCTCGGCAACCTGGTCACCATCGATCAGTTTCTGAGCGAGCATGATTCGGATGTGCTGCGCCTGATGATTGCCGGCAGCCAGTACCGCAAGCCGCTGGCTTTCAACGACGACGTGATTGCAGATAACGAACGTGCCCTGTCTCGCCTGTTGGGTGCCCTGCGACCGGCTTCGGGCAGTATAACCTCGGGTCCGGCTGTAGACGAGCTGGCAGTGCAGGTGAGGCGCGTGCGCGAGGGCTTCGAAGCCGCGATGGACGACGACTTTAACACCGCCGGCGCCCTGGGATCTCTGTTTGAGCTGGTGCGTGCCGTAAATACCGCGCGTGCGGCGGGAGTGGGCGGCGAGGTCTTCGCCGGCGCTCAAACCGAATTGCGCACGTTGGTCGGTGTCTTGGGGCTGCGCTTGCAGGCGCCCAAGAGCGACGGGCAGTCTGCGTCACCCTTTGTGGACCTCCTGCTCGAAATCCGGACCGACCTGCGCAACGCCAAACAGTGGGCCCTGGCCGACAAAGTGCGCGATCGATTGAAAGATCTGGGGGTCATCGTCGAGGACAGCCCGCAGGGCAGCACCTGGCGCATGGGTGAGTAAATGGAGTTGTTATACGGCCGGCATGCAGTGCTCGAGACGCTGCGCGCCGGGCGGCGCAAAGTGCACCGGGTGTACGTGGCCGCGGGTGCCCGGGGCACAGGCAATATAGCCGAGATCGTTGGTGCGGCCGAGCAGCGGCACTGTCCGGTCGCCCAGGCCGGGCGTGAGCTGCTCGCCCAGGCCGGCCCGGTCAATCATCAAGGTGTGATCGCCGAAGTTGGGCCCTACCCGTACATCCTGCTCGACGACGTTCTACCCGGCGCGGGAGCGGTAGTGGCGGAGAGCGGCCCGTTTTACCTGGCCCTCGATCACCTGCAGGACGTCCAGAACCTGGGCACTTTATTGCGCACCGCAGAAGCAATGGCCGTCAGCGCCGTGCTACTGCCCGATCGTCGGGCGGCTGAGATAACGCCTGCGGTCGTGAATGCTTCCGCCGGGGCCGTCGAACACCTGCGGATTGCCCTGGTGGGTAACCTGGTGCAGGCGTTGGAACAACTGAAGCTGGCCGGCGTGTGGGTGGCGGGCCTGGATGTTGCGTCAGACGCCAGGCGGCTGGGAGAGGCCGATCTGACGGGACCCCTGGTGTTGGTGGTCGGCGCCGAGGGGCCGGGGCTGTCTCGTTTGGTACGCGAGCACTGTGACTGGCTGGTGGCCATTCCCATGTATGGCAAGGTCGAGTCGCTTAACGCGGCTGTGGCCGGTTCAACGGTGCTGATCGCCGCCCGGCAGGCACGCAGCGCCGCTTCCCGCCAGTAATCCACCCTACACTGCGCGCGAACTGGGTGGCTTTATTTGACTTTTATGTGGCGCGCCGGTATACTGTCGCTTCGTTATACGATGCGGCTGCAGTGGGAGCAGTCTGCGCTCTGCGCTGATGTAGCTGGTGCCGACGTAGCTCAATCGGCAGAGCATCGACCTTGTAAGTCGAGGGTTGCCGGTTCGATTCCGGCCGTCGGCTTGTAAGGTGGGCAGTTACGACTGCCGGGTTTACAACCTTATATAGGGGCAGGTACCCAAGTGGCCAAAGGGGGCTGACTGTAAATCAGCTGGCAACGCCTTCGGAGGTTCGAATCCTTCCCTGCCCACCTAGGTGCCCACGTAGCTCAGTCGGTAGAGCACGTTCTTGGTAAGGACGGGGTCATCGGTTCAAGTCCGATCGTGGGCTCCAGTAGACGTTATTTGCGAAAACGCCGCCTCGGAGAGTGGGCGGCGACTTAATGCCCGAGCCGTTTTTTGGGGGAGGCAGGAGGTTTTATATCCATGGCGAAAGCAGTATTCGAACGCACGAAGCCCCATGTGAACGTGGGGACGATTGGGCATATTGACCACGGCAAGACGACGTTGACGGCGGCGATCACGAAGGTCCTGGCGATGAAGGGCTGGTCGGATTTCCGGGCGTTTGATT
>Ga0209538_1000631_pt1 | contig 20256 bp, 19 predicted proteins | sample BarGraNGADG00211_2_FD_184492 | JGI IMG/M metagenome (GOLD analysis project Ga0209538, IMG submission 184492) | Arctic peat soil microbial communities from Barrow, Alaska - Barrow Graham LP Ref core NGADG0004-211 (SPAdes) (version 2) | ecosystem: Environmental > Terrestrial > Soil > Wetlands >... | reverse complement strand
GAACTATTCTCTGTGCTTAAAGATAACGGGACTTTTTTACTTGTGGAACCTCCTTTTCACGTGACAAAATCCAACTTTGCAAAAACAGTAAATTTAGCTGTGCAGGCGGGATTCACTGTAAGCGCCCAACAGGGCAGCCGGTCTGTGTTGCTGAAAAAATCACCAGGGTGATTATCCGCCGGAAAATCTTTAGTTTTTCTGGTTAAAATATAGTAAAGAAAATTGTGAGTATATTGAAGCGCATGGTTTTAAAATGAGTTATTTCGCATAATGTGTTTGAAAAACAGGGCGCTGTTGTATTAGCTCAATAAAAAGGTGAATTAAGTGTTATGTCCCCAGAATTCAGAATTCGCAAAAACTGATATTTCAAGACCTGACCCCCGGCTATTCTCCAGAATTTAGAATTCGCAAAAACTGATATTTCAAGACCTGACCCCAGGCTATTTGTCGGCGGATAGAGGAATATTAAGAATATTAAGTAGACAAATAGGTGCTGTCCCCAACATATATTTGTGATAGAATAAAAAAATAAAAGGAAGCTATGCTATGAAATCACTATTCAAGGCAATCCGCGTTACGTGGCTTTATTTGTGGCTGTCAATTGCGACCATTATCCTGGGTATTCCCGTCATGATTGCGGGCATGTTAAGCCGTACCGGCAATCTCGCGTTCTCCATTTCGAAGATCTGGGCATACGTCATACTTGCCGTGTCCTTTGTCCGCACGGAAATAAAAAACAAGGAGAAGTTGCTGAAGGGAACATCGTATATCATTATTTCCAACCACCAGTCGCATTTCGACATCCTCGCGTTGGTTACCACGCTGGGTATTCAATTCCGCTGGATCATCAAAAAGGAAATTCTCAAAATCCCGATTTTCGGATACGCGTTGTACACCTCACGAAACATCTTCATTGACCGCTCCAATACCACGAGAGCAATCGAGAACATTAATAAAGGCGTCGATCGACTGCCCAGGGACGCGGGCGTAATGGTGTTTGCCGAAGGGACCAGGTCGTCCGATGGGCAGATTCACGAATTCAAAAAGGGAGGATTCATGATAGCCATCGCGCGGAAGATCCCCATTCTACCGGTTACCGTCAATGGAAGCCGGCGCGTACTACCCAAGGGAAGCCTCGTCGTGAAGCCGGGAAAGATCCAGGTTGTAATTGGGGACCCCATCGATACCAGCGGCTATACCACCAATACCGCTCAAGAGCTGATCGATAAGACGCGTCAGGCAATCATAGTTAATTTCGATCCCGAATACATACCCTAATCACCTGATAACTCGAAGGTCACAAGAGGCGTTATTCCGGCTAATGTTGGGGGAATCCAGTTATAGTAAACGACCATTAACTTCTTCCTGAAAGAAACATTAGACATACCAGTATGATTGATGTAGATTTCACATCGAAAGGAACAAGGTAAAGGGCGTGTAATTAATATGGGAAGTGTCCCTCAATTCAAAATATCAAGAACAAACTGGTGGCCAAACACCATTACGCCATTGAAGCGTTTGACGCCAAATTAAAACCAGCAACACAACCGACAAAAAGCGGCACCGAAGAACAACACCCGCCTGCGCACCGCCGGCTCCGCTTACCCCTGACTAGGAGGTGGCAATCTATCTTTTTAATCGGCAACTGATTGTTTTTTCTTGCATTGTTTTTAGGAAGGAGTATGATTTTCCACGCATCAGTAATAATCATTAAATGTAACTGGAGGCTGAAAACTGATATTTCAAGACCTGACCCTAGACTACTCGGGGGAAAAGACTAATCCTATTGTTAAGCCATTCCTCAAATGGGCTGGGGGGAAGCGCTGGCTCCTCGAAAAAGTAGCCGATGTTTTTCCTTTGAATGGAGGCGGGCGTTACTTTGAGCCTTTCTTAGGTAGTGGCGCCGTCTTCTTTTCACTTTGTCCAGAAAGGGCCGTCTTGGCCGACACTAATCAAGATCTGATTGATACATACCTTGCTATCAAAGAGAATTGGTATGCTGTTGTGAAGCATCTTCATAGGCATCAAGCACTGCATACTTCCGATCATTACTATCATGTTCGAAACAAAATCCCAAGCGGGAGATTTGCGCGAGCAGCGCGTTTCATCTATTTGAACCGTACATGCTGGAACGGATTATACAGAGTAAACCTGCACGGTCATTTCAATGTTCCAATCGGTACGAAAACTAATGTGTTTCTGTCGAATGATGATTTCCTGGCCGTGTCCAATATATTGCAGAGTACGGATCTGCGATGTTCGGATTTTGAGGAAATAGTTGATGAGGCGCAGAAGGACGACTTCATTTATATTGACCCGCCATACACGATAAATCATGGTAATAATGGCTTCATCAAATACAACGATGTGCTATTCTCATGGCATGACCAGGAGCGTCTGCGGGATGCGGCAGTGCGTGCGTTGAATAGAGGAGCCAAAGTGTTGATCTCTAATGCTTGCCACAGTGCTATTAAAGCACTTTATTCAGACATGTTCGAAATACGCGTATTGCAACGATTCAGTGTGATATCGGGAAAGTCAATTGGTAGAAGGAGAGGTAAGGAAGTTTTGATCCTGGGAGGATATAAATGATTAAAACTATCATTTCTAAATTGAAACAAATGTTTCACATTGTGCCCATTGTCGGTTCATTGCATTTATGCACTATGCTGGATTGTGCCGAAGCACTGAAAGAAATATGTATCTCTTTGATTATATCAATGTCACCTGTATATATAGGAGGAATTGGTCTCTATATTATGCATGGTGGTACTTCAACATATATGGAATGTGTAAATCTGATTGTCCAGAATGGCGAACTTTTCATATACGCTGCCGCTGTCTTGGCACCGGTCGTGTATATTGTTAGTAGAGATCGGAATGACGTTAGGTCATTCCCTAGCAAATTTACTTTCATAGGAACCACAATAGTGGTTTCATTAGTCTCCACGTGTATTTTCACGATTGAACGCGTGAAATTGCATATTCTGCCAAATAACATCATATTGATATCTTGGATCGTTTTTGCGGTTGCAGTCGCTGTTTTCTACTTTGCCCTTGTTTACAACAACACTCTTTTACCTAATCCTGCAGGTCTTATGCGAGAAAACGATTTAGATTTCACTAGACGATATAAAAATCATCGTCAAGAGACAGAGGAGGCTAGCTAGCGCTGAATATGAAAAGATCACTGTCATTTCCATGCATTCGCATAGAGCAACCACTTGGTGTCTTTTATGTCGGGGCCATTCCTGCTGCTGATCTTTGTGAGATCACTTACGTTGACGTCAGACGTATTGAGGGTGAACGAGGGTTTGAGACATATCTAGGAATCCAGCGCCCACTAAGCTTAAATCGCGTCGAAGAACTTAGACAATATGTAACATCTCCCGATGCCTGTTTTCCAACAGCAGTGATTCTTGCGGTTCCGGCGGAATGTGCCGAGTACGATGGTGAAAATGGCAAAATGACGTTGCATTCTTGCGAAGACCCTGAAAACACTATCGAGTACGACCAAATAGCGAAAGTCATCGATGGCCAACATCGTATTGAGGGCCTCCGCAAACTTTATTCTGACACTTTTGAAATCAATGTCAGTATATTCGTCGACATGGATATTGCAGACCAAGCATATTTGTTCTCAACCGTCAATTTGACTCAAACAAAGGTTAATCGGAGCCTTGTTTATGACTTGTATGAGCTTGCCAAAACTCGCAGTCCACAAAAGACATGTCATGAAATCGCAGTAGCTCTTGATTCGACAAAAGAAAGTCCATTCTTTCAGAAGATAAAACGGCTCGGGGTTTCCACCGATGGCCGTTTCTCTGAAACTATAACTCAGGCGACGTTTGTGCAAGCACTTCTCGGATATATCTCAGACGATCCTATGCGCGACAGGAATCTGTGCCTGCAAGGTAAGGTGCCTAAAAAAGCTTCCGTTGACGAACAAAAAAAGTTGATCTTCCGAAACATGTTTATTGATGACCGAGATCTTGAGATATCCGATGTGATCTGGAATTTTTTTGATGCTGTTCGCAACCGCTGGCCTGAAGCATGGTCGTCCATGGGACGCGGCCTCATGTTAAACAAAACGAATGGATTCAAAGGACTTATGCGATTCCTTCGGCCTTGTTACACCTATTTGGATGCCCCCGGCTCCGTTGTAAGAAAAGATGCTTTTGGAGATATCCTAAAAAGGATTAATTTGTCGGATCAAGACTTCACTACTGACGTATACAAGCCGGGAACGAGTGGCGAAGCTCTACTGTATCAGACGTTAGTTAATAAAGCCAATATTGGTTAAGACGTTCTAACATCCGCAGTAGATCAAGGCAATAAGTTTCTATCCCAGCAGATAACAATCATGGCATCGGATAATGAATACATGAAAATTTATTTTGCCGGATCGATCCGGGCAGGACGGGATGACGCCGCATGAATCGAATTATTGCCGCTGTAAATTTCTGCATTTCAGGATATTTTATTGTCAATATCATCAAGCATATGATTCGTCCCGGGATGAATTCGGAATATACGCGTATGCTGATGTTTGCCTGGGTGGAACGTGGGAGACGCCCTTAAAATTCTAAGTTACTTTTCTGTATATGTAACTGAAAGGATATGCCATGAGACGTGTTGTGACGATTTTCCTTATTTTCGTTATAGCAATGACCGTCCTCGGTTGTCACAAAGAGACCGACCAGGATAAGGTTAAAAAGGTCATTACTGACATCCAGGCAGCGGGTGATGAAAAGGATGTCAAGAAGATCATGAGCAACATCTCGAAAACCTACAGCGATCCTCAAGGTTTCAACTACGAAGGTATCAAAGGGCTGCTGCTCGGCTATTTCTTTCGCTACCCGAAGATATCGGTCTATATCAACAGCCTCACAATATCCGTTGAGAACACATCGGCCAGGTCTGTATTTCAGGCTATCCTGACCAGTGGAGAAAAGACCGGTTCCGTAACCGACGTGATCCCACAGTCGCTCGGCGTTTGGGACTTCGACGTAACACTAAAAAAAGAATCGAGTGACTGGAAAGTCACCTCCGCCAAATGGGAACAAGCGGAAATGATGAAAACGGGGGAGTGACGAAAAAGCGACGGGTCAATTCTCTTCTTGGCTCATTTTTCTTGGTAATTGCATGATGCCGAAAGGCATCCCTGAAACATGACGGAGGTAATCATTTGAAACGAAAATTTGCCTTTATTTTTACTCTGATCGTTCTGGGCAATTGGGTAATTCGGGGGACATAACACTTAATTATCTTGACCAGAATGCTGAGTGTAAGTGTTATGTCCCCCGAATTCCTAAAATACCCCTCAACATATTGAGGCTCCGCCAAATACTGAGGCCAAACAGATCATTTCATGATTTTTTGCTGTTATTTATTCTTAATCAAACATGCTGTTACTAAAGGATAATTCAAATAGTTGATTTTCTTTCGGCTATTGGCAGGCCATTTGCACTTAGAATCAGCAAAACTATATGCAGCCCTCTAATAAACGGGCTTCTTTTTGAAGCCATCTGGAGCTGCTCAAAACGTAATAACTGAAGATCAGCAACTGAAAGGAGAATTTATGGCCGGTATCAAATACGTTCAGTGTAATTTTGTCGGAACCCCTGGCATCACTTTTGATGGTAAAATTGGTGACGTACCGATTTGCCGCAGCGTCAAGCAAAAGGGGCACAATCATTTTTTCAGGCAAGTCTTGCTTGCCATACTTCTGTGCATTGTGTGTGTTGTGCCGGTCATGGCGGCAGAGCTCCAGCTGCCGGCGATTGTTGAACCCGCAAGCCAGGAGCGTCACGTCGGCAAACTTATATTTGTTCAATTGGTGACGCCGGACATTGCCGCCACCAAGAAGTTCTATGCGGGACTGTTTGGCTGGACATTTCGCGACTTTCAGGATGGTGGGACAAAGTACGCCCAGGCATTTCTCGACGGGCGCCCGATCGCGGGACTGATTCACAAGGATATACCGCCCGCCGAGCGCAGACAGCCGGCATGGCTGAGCTTTTTCGCGGTGTCTGATGTCGACGCGGCAAAAAAGGTTGCTTTGCAAAATGGCGCAAAGGTTTTGTTCGAACCGCATTATATCCCTGACCGTGGCCGGCAAGCAGTTTTGGCTGATCCGCAGGGAGCAGTTTTTGCGGTCCTCGCTTCAACCAGCGGTGATCCAGCCGATGCGCTGGCCGCACCCGGAGAATGGATCTGGATCTCTCTACTTACAAGCGATCCGGATGCAGCAGCTGCTTTCTACCAGACACTATTCGACTACGAAGTCTTCGAGCTGCCCGCAAGTGAAAGCGCCCAACATCTCTTGCTTGCGTCCGAGAACTATGCTCGTGCGAGTGTGAATTCGCTGCCCGCGAGTAAACCCAATATGCATCCCCACTGGCTCAATTACGTGCGTGTCGAAGATACGGTCAAGATGACCGCAAAAGTCGTGGCCCTCGGTGGCCGTGTGCTGGTCGAGCCGCGGATTGATCGCCATGGAGGCAAAATCGCGGTGGTTGCCGATCCTTTTGGAGCGCCCTTCGGATTGCTTGAATGGACGGACACTGACAGTAAGGAGGTGCCCAAATGAATATCTTAATTTTACGCTGGTTACGCTGGTTGGTGTTTGCCTTTGTGCTCTGCACATTGACGGTATTGTTGTCCGGTTGCATCTTGCCACCTGGTGGATACGAATACGACAACGGCGGCATTGGAGCTAATTACTATGAGCCCTCCGGTTTTGTCGACTACGGTAACTGGGGACGTGGCTACCAAGTAGCACCGTTTCGCGGCGGTGATCATCGTCCGTCCGGAGGAGGTGGCCATGCATCTGGGCATACTTATAAATCCGCGCCTGCTTCCCGCTCGATGCCGTCAATTCCTTCACATTCGCGTTCCGGTGGCTCGCGATCACGTTGAAGTGCTTTCCACAAAAATCTTGAGTGTCTGTCCGGGAAGCTCTCTCGTGCTTCCCGGCAAACACTCTTACCTCATTTGCAGAAAGGAATCTTCCAATGAAACTATCTAAACTTCCCAATAATCTCAGCATGATCTTGTTGGGTATCTGGTTCATCATAGAGGGGTTGATACAAATACTGAGTATCAGTTTTTCCGGACTTGGTGTGATCATGGCCATCTTTGCAATCGTTGTAGGTGCTTTGATCATACTGCAGCGATAACCGGAAGCAAATATTTATTATATATAACTTCCCCACGTTGGAAAAAGCGACGGGTCAGGTCTCTTCTTGGCGCATGTTAATAGTTTTTCGACTGCAAAATATTGTTGGAGTTCCTTGCAAAGGAATTCCGGGGATAGTTATTTATTGATAATCAGCGGAATAGATCAGCATGTGTTCCGGTGCGTTCGAAAATTATCTTGTTTTCGTCAAATCGATAAATTAAGAGCCAATCCGGCGCTAAATGGCATTCCCGACGATCTTTAAAATTGCCCCGGAGCAAGTGATCTTTCAGTCTCGCATTCAGAGACGCTGGACGGGTCAAGTCGCTTCCTGACTCATGTTAGCTGATAATCCGGAACATCGCCGTGTATTTTAATTTCAATAAGGAGTTGATAATTAGGGACAGCGCCCTATTAAAAACCAAATAAACAGGAGGAAATTATGAAAAAAATATTGCTTTCATTGTTGTTAACGGTTGCTTTTGCTGTGCCCGCTTTTTCGCAGATGAAGGATATGCCCATGAAGTGTCATGAGGTTGGGCATGGACAGATGATGGAAATGGGTAATATGGACATGATGTGCATGGAACATGCAAATAAGATGGGCCTGACCGATGACCAGATGACGAAGATAAAACCGTTGCATAGGGAAATGCAAAAAAAGCAGATCCGATCCAAAGCTGATCTGAAGATTGCCGAGATCGAACTTATGGAAATCATGGAAGTGAAAGATTTTGATCTGGATAAGGCCACCTCTGCGGTTAAGAAAATTGAAGATATGAAAACCACCCAGCATTTGGAAATGTTAAAAGCCATGAAAGATATGCGGGCTATTTTGACGGACGAACAGTTTAAGAAAATGCATAAGATGTGCATGATGAAGATGGGCGAGAAACAATCGGGAAAGAAGATGATGAATAAACCAAATCCGAAAAAAACAGGCCCTGATAAACCAGCGGATGATATGAAGGATATGAAACATTAGGAGTTATCAGGGACAGCGCCCTATTATTTCTTGATCTTTCAGTTTGATTAATGCTATTAGACAAATTCCGGGGACACCATACTAGTTTTTTCTTGGAAAATGATACTGAAAGCTATTAAAATATTACCCTTGCCCGCATAGCGCAAGTATTTACCGACAAATGTTCTGCCCCCTGTTGACTTTCTCCATCCCCCTGCCTATTTATAACAAAAGGAACCAAAGAAGAAGCCGGAATATATTTTCAAAAAGGAGGGCCTCTATGCAGGCACAGAGGGACATAAGAACAGACGGCAGCAAGGCCAGTCGGGGAAATCCAGCCAATGGGAGTAATGGCGAGATGAGCAGGCGAACATTCATGAAAGGTACGCTCGCCGCAACACTTCTGGCCGGTGCCGGCATCCCGTCACCGACAGCGGAAAACAAGGGCTCAATGCCCTACCGCGTTCTCGGACGCACAGAAGAGAAAGTCTCGGCTATTGGTTTAGGCGGCTTTCATATCGGCATGCAGAACGATGAAGAGGAAAGCATAGCACTCATCCGCAGTGCAATCGACGGAGGCATTACCTTCATGGACAACTGTTGGGACTATAACGGCGGCGCCAGTGAAGTACGTATGGGAAAGGCCTTACGCGACGGTTACCGTCAAAAGGTCTTTCTCATGACCAAAATTGACGGGCGAACCCGGAAGGCAGCAGCGCGCCAGATCGACGAATCTCTCAAGCGCTTGCGGACAGATCGCATCGATCTGATGCAGTTTCACGAGATCATCCGGATCGAAGACCCGGACAGAATCTTTGCGGCAGGCGGCGCGATGGAAGCCATGCTCGATGCGAAACAGAAGGGAAAGATCCGCTACATCGGGTTTACAGGGCATAAAGATCCGATGATCCATCTGCGGATGTTGGAAACCGCCGCAGCCCATCAATTCCGCTTTGACGCGGTGCAGATACCTCTGAATGTCATGGACGCTCACTTTCGCAGCTTTCAGCACCAGGTCCTGCCCCGGCTGGTAAAAGAGCAGATAGGCATTCTGGGAATGAAATCGATGGGTGATCCGTTCATTTTACAAAGCAAGACGGTTACCCCGATAGAATGTCTGCATTATGCACTGAATCTGCCAACCTCGGTCGTGATTACCGGCATCGACAACATGGCTATCCTGCGTCAGGCATTGGAAGCAGCCCGCACCTTTAAGCCGCTGAGCGATGCGGCTGTGAAGGAGTTGCTTGCCCGTACGGCACAAGCCGCGGCAACCGGCAGGTATGAACTATTCAAGACGGATACTCATTTTGACGGAACGGCGCACAATCCAGAATGGCTTGGGTGAAAAACTTGTGCTGAAGGAAACGGGTCGAATCTTTACTCTTGACAATTGCCACTAAAAAACATCACAAACCTTTACCAGTTACGTCTTTCAGGTGATTAAAGATTCCTGGATTCCCCGGTCAAGCCGGGGAATGACAGAACATAGATGGATTTCTGGATTTACCCTGAAGGGCACAAGACCGGCCTACGCCGGAATGATAACTGGTATAAAATCTCCCCTATCCCCTCTTTATTAAAGAGGGGAATCATCCTTGCCGTCGGTGAAGTTTCTTGGTAGAAAGGTTATCAAGTCTTTAACAACCGAAGGGAAACAGGAAATATGCTCACCGAAAAAACACTGGAAAGATATGCCGACGTGCTCCTCTGGGCGCTGAATACAGCGAAGAAAGTCTCCATGAAGCGCAATGAGATCGTCCTCATCCAGTACGACCTGCCGGCACTGAGGCTTGCCGAGATCCTCTACGGGCGGCTCCTCGATCTCGGCATTCGTCCGGTGCAGCGCATGGCCGCCACCTTCGGCATGGAGCATAGCTTTTATCAGAAAGCCAACCCAAGGCAGCTTACCTTTGTCGCCCCCGGCGACAAAGAACTTTTCGGGAGCATCAACGGCAGGATATATCTGCACGCGCCTCAGTCGCTGACGCACCTGAAGGATATCGATCCGGCCAAGATCGGCAAGGCCATCGTCTCCCGCAAACCACTCAAGGACATTCTCGACTCGCGCGAAGAATTGCGTAAGTATAGCTGGACGCTCTGCCTACTCCCTACGGAGGAATTGGCCCGCCAGGCAAAAATGTCCCTTGCACAATATACGGCGCAGGTCATCAAGGGTTGTTACCTTGACAAAGACGATCCTGTTGCCCAGTGGAGAAGAATTCACCAGGAGATCACGGCCATCAAAAAACGGCTCAGTTCACTTGCGGTCAAATATTTCCATATGGAATCGGCAAAGATGGATTTGAGGATTACACCCGGCGCACAGCGCAAGTGGGCGGGTGTCTCCGGCCACAACGTGCCCAGTTTCGAGGTCTTTGTCTCCCCCGACTGGCGCGGTACCGAAGGGATCTATTATGCCAATCTCCCCTCTTTCCGCAGCGGGAACTATATAGAGGATGTGCACATCACCTTTGCCAAAGGGAAAGCCGTCAAGATCGAGGCCAAACAGGGAGAAGAGTTTGTGAAGAAACAACTGGCCATGGACCCGGGCGCGTGCCGGGTGGGAGAATTTTCGCTGACGGACAAGCGGTTTTCCCGGATCGACCGTTTCATGGCGGAGACTCTCTTTGATGAAAATTTCGGCGGCAAAGAAGGAAACTGCCACATAGCGCTTGGTTCATCTTACAGCGATACCTACAGCGGCGACCCGGCAAAACTGACCGGGGCGCTCAAGAAAAAACTGAGGTTTAACGATTCCGCTCTCCACTGGGACCTCGTCAACACCGAACAAAAGACGGTGACGGCTCATCTGACCGACGGCAAGAAAATCATCATCTACGACAGGGGCATCTTCACACTTTGAGATGGAGAGGCAGGGGATCGTTGGAAGTCATTTATCCACCTCCGTCACTTCGTGACACCTCCGCCAGCGGAGGACCTGGGAGAAAGCAACGGGGAAGCATCTTTAATAAAAAACAATTTCCGGCTTACGGTTGACAGTTAACGATTTCAAAGAAGATGATGTAACTTTCATCTAATTTTAGCAAATACTGGATTCCGGCCTCCGCCGGAATGACAGGGGAGGACATTTACACGATGTCGGATCGCAATGCAAGCAACACAGCCTTAGGAACATTATTCATGCGGGGAGTGCATCAATTGCTGGATGCTAAGCCTTTGATTCTGGATGATCCCGCCGCACCGACACTGCTTGGAGAGGATACCGTTCGTCAGATTAAAAACAGCAGGGATCACCACCAAACGTTGGAAGCGCGCGCATTGCGCACTCGCGTTGTCCTGCGTTCGCGTTTTACCGAAGACCGCCTTGCGGAAGCGGTCGGCCGGGGAATCACGCAATATGTGATCCTGGGAGCTGGTTTCGACACCTTCGCCTACAGACAACCCGTCTGGGCAAAAGCGCTGAAGATATTTGAAGTGGGTCAGCCGGCAACCCAGGCTCAAAAACGGCTGCGGTTGGAACAGGTAGGCATGGCGCTCCCGCCGAATCTCAGCTTTGCCGGTATCAACTTTAAACACGAATCGTTACGCGACGGACCCCTGCGCAATGGCGTATCGCTTACGGAACCATCTTTCTTTTCCTGGTTGGGTGTCACCATGTATCTTAAAGAAGATGCCATTGATGCAGTGCTGCGGACTATTGCTCAATTTCCGCCCGAAAGCGAAATCGTATTCACTTTCGCCCAGCCACCGGACTCATTATCCGGCCCGGAGAGCAGCTTTCATGCAACCGTAAACTTCTATCATTCCCCGGTCTAGCCGGGGAATGATAGAGTAGGATAGATTTCACCGGCTAATCAAGAGAAAAAATCAGGATGTGAGTAAAATCAGTGCATCCACCGCCACAGGCTTTCCATCGCGACGAATCTTCAGGGGATTGATGTCTATCTCGGCAATCGATTCGTATTGAAGGCCGATCTCTCCTACCGCAATGATGATCTTTGCCAAAAGATCAGTATCTACCGCCGCTTCTCCGCGGAAAGGCTGCAGAATAGTATTGGCTCTGATCCCTGACATCATGTCCTTTGCATCGTACATGGTCAGAGGGGCAATACGAAAAACGGTGTCTTTAAGCGTTTCGGTTAAAATGCCCCCGAGGCCGAACATCACAGCCGGCCCGAATGAGGGGTCGCGGGTCAAACCGCAGACGAGTTCCCGGGCGCCCACGATCATCTCTTGTACGGACAGGGATTCGCATCCCGGAATTTCAAGAAGACGCCGGCCTTCCGACCTGATCTCCAGTTCATTCTTCACATTCAGTACGACGCCGCCTGCTTCAGTTTTGTGCACCAATTTTTCTCCCGACGCCTTAAGAACAACGGGAAATCCCATCTTGACCGCTTCCGCAGCCGCGGCATCAACGGAAGATGTCAGAACCTCCCGGCATACGGGTACGCCAAAAGCGGCTAGAAACAACTTAGCCTCATATTCATTCAAGGCCTTTCGGCCGCGGGATTTCGCATTCTGAATTAAAGATTTAGGATCAGTCATTTTATAGCACCTCAGGCTGTGAATTTTTTTATCATATTGTTCCTTATTTTAAAAAATGCCGGCCTGTCAATCTTTATTGTTAAAAAAAATTATCCCGGATGTATTCTTGAATAATCTGCAATTATCTGATAACAATTACTCGTAACGATGTTCCTCTTCGTCAGCACGAGGGAGGAGCATTGTATTTTTTTGACTGGAATTGTTGTGCAACAGAAACAGACTGAGTATCAAACTATTAAGGAAAAGGGAAAAATGATCAATTCAATTAAAGAAAGTCCTCTCTATCCAATTGTCAATCCGAAGAACATCGCCTTTTTCGGTGCTTCCAATACGTTCATGCGCATGGGATCAATCATGCTTTCATCCGTGCAGGCCTTGGGTTATGAAGGGAAAATATACCCTGTCCACCTGACCGAAAAAGAAGTACGCGGATGCAAGGCCTATTCCAGCATTATGGATCTGCCCGAGGTACCGGACTTGGCGATTATCGTCCTGCCGACAGAGATTGTCTGCCAAACCATGGAAGATTGCGGAAAGAAAGGCATCAAGCATGCTATCGTAGTATCCGGAGGCTTCAGGGAAGCGGGCCCCGAAGGCGTCGAGATGCAAAAAGAGCTGGAGGCTGTCGCCCTTAAGTACGGCATCCGTTTTCTTGGACCTAACTGTCTTGGCGTTGCCAACCCTCACATCAAACTGAATCCTACTCCGATTAAAGCAGAAGGCCCCCCCGGTTTCGTCGGCCTTGCCTCCCAGAGCGGGAGTTTTATTACCCAGATGTTTGATTTCCTTCATCGCCATGGGATGGGATTCAGCACGGCGTTGAGTGTGGGGAATGAGGCCAATATTGATATTGTCGATTGTATGGAATACCTGGGCGCCTGTCCCAACACGAAGGTCATCACCCTTTATATTGAAGGGATCGCCCGGGGGAGTAAGTTTATTGAAACGGCCAAGGCTATAACCGCCCATAAACCCATCGTGGCCCTTTATGTGGGCGGGTCCGAGGCGGGTAAGAATGCAGGCCGTTCTCATACGGGCTCCCTGTCAGGTCCCAACGAGATCTATGACGGCGTGTTCAGGCAATGCGGCATTATCCGGGCGCAGACACTGACGGAGCTCTTTGATTATGCCCTCGCCCTGGGGACGCTCCGCCGGCCAAGGGGAAACAGGGTGATTATCCAGACCCACTCAGGGGGACCCGGGGCCGCAGCAGCCGATTCCTGCGGAAGGACAGGCCTTATGTTGCCGCCGCTCTCGGTGGAAACGGTAGAAAAGCTAAAGCCGTTGATTCCCAAGACGGCCAGTACGGCAAACCCGGTTGATATGACATTCAGCAAAAATCACGCGGACGACTTCTCCAATATTCCGGATATATTACTGCAGGAAAAGAACGCAGATATGCTTCTGGCCTATTTCGTGTCTCCAAGCATCTTTATCGAACGCATTCTGAAAGAAATGGGCGTTCCCGCGGAATCGATTCCGCAGGAGATGGACAAGTTGATCACAGGGTATGTGGATTCCTTTTTCAGCCTTACCAAGCTTCACCCTGATAAGCCGATCATCGGTTTTACTTACCGGAGTCTTCAGGAAAAGATGGTCAGGACTCTGCTCGACCGAGGTGTTCCCATTTACCAGGACCCCGAACGCGCCGCCCGATCCATAGCGGCAGTACTGGAATACTATAAGATGCGTGACGGGATAACAGGGATGAACTGCTGATGGCAATTTATTTCTATTTGCATAAATTATGAGACGATCTAAGTTTGCTAAAATATTTTCAGGAGAATCAAAATAAAATGCAATCTATTTGGAAATCAAAAGGGGGAAAGTTACATACACGAAATATAGAAGTAACGACATACGATTATGACGGACAAAGAATAATTGTGGAAGGTTTCCTCAAAGATGATCGTTTCCAGGAATCTCATTTGATAACCGGTGAAAATTTTCCGAGTGGCGTCATTCATCACATGGCCATAAGACTACTGGTTAATTGTTCTAATCTTTTGATTGAGGATGTTGATGTTGATCTGATATCTGTTCCTCGGGAAGTGTGCCAGGAAACTATCGACTGTCTCGCCCCCATTAAGGGTCTGACTATTACCAGAGGCTTTACGTCAAAAGTAAAAAAATTGGCCGGAGGCAAAAAGGGCTGCACCCACCTGGTGGAGCTTCTCCTGGCAATGGCCCCGGCTGCCATCCAGGGATTTGCGACATATCAATCAAGGAAGTCATCCGTTTTCGATCCTGTTCGCGCAAAGATGATCTTACAATTTCTTGTTAATACATGCCACGCCTGGCGTGAGGATGGCCCCTTTGTTGAAATGTTCAAAAAGAAGCTCAATATGCAATAGATAAAGAAAAAGCCTACCTCGGCGGGTAAATTTCCAACTTAGTATTAAAATAAATAATGCTATTTAATGTTTCCAGGCTGTTCGGGGAACAGCCCCTACCAACAGAATATTACGTAGGGCATGTTCCCCTTAAATTGTCTCGTATGCCGGGGGAGGAAATTAAAGGGAAAGGGTGAAAAGATTTGTTCATAGTCCTCTACCTTTTAATCTTATTCCATTTCTAAATCAAATATGATATTGAGGCGCCAACGAGGAGACGTGTAGGGAACGGTTTCAAACCGTTCCCTACAAATACGTTGAGGAAGCCGATGATGCCCCTGGCATGCCCAGGCATTCGCCGGGGTTCCCTGCCGGGCTGCGTTGCTAACAAAGATAGCGCTTTGATTTAGAATTGGAATAAGAAATTGAGGAGGTATTTTATGAAAGTGATAGCATTAAACGCCAGTGCTCGCAAAGATGGCAATACTGCCATACTGCTCAATACGGTTTTGGATGAACTAAAAACCGAGGGCATTGAAACAGAGCTGATCCAGCTGGGTGGAAAGACGATCAAAGGCTGCCGGGCATGCTATAAGTGTTTTGAGAATACCGATAAACACTGTGTGGTCAAATCGGACATGCTCAATGATATTCTGGATAAGATGGTTGCCGCCGACGGCATCCTGCTGGGATCACCTACTTATTTTTCCGATGTCACGGCCAATATGCGGGCGGTAATCGAGCGCTGCGGATTTGTCGCCCGGGCTAACGATTATATGCTGAAGCGTAAAGTAGGAGCCAGTGTTGTCGCCGTTCGCCGCGCTGGTGCCATTCCCGCTTTCTCCGGCATGAATTTATTTCTGCATTACATGCAGATGGTCATGCCCGGTTCCAGCTACTGGAGTATCGGTATAGGCAGGGATATCGGGGAAGTTCTCAAGGATGAAGAAGGGCTGCAAACCATGAAAACTCTGGGACAAAATATGGCCTGGTTACTCAAAAAAGTTACCGATCCCAAAAAGAAGACGCGATAGAAATGCTTTATTCTATAATTTAAGAAACTATATACAAAAATACTAAAAAAAGAGGTATCAATCATGAAAGAAATTGTCATTGTCGCCGGTGTAAGAACAGCTATCGGCCGTGTAGGAGGCACCATTGCCAGATTCCGCCCTGAGGAACTCGGTGCTTTTGTCCTTCGGGGATTAGTTGATAAAACAGGTATTGATCCCAATCTTATCGAGGATGTCGTCATGGGCCTATCCAACTCCTGGCATGCAGCCTACAACCCGTCACGCTGGGCTGTGCTCAAAGCCGGACTACCCTATAGCCTGCCGGGTGTGACGGTAGAGAGGCAGTGCTCATCAGGATTGCAGGCGATCAACTTTGCCGCCACCCAGATCATGGCGGGCTTGGGCGATATCTACATTGCCGGTGGAATGGAGAGCTGGAGTTCAACTCCCTGGATGCTGCCTCGCGCTGATGCCGCCTATTCTCTAACCCCGCCCCAGATTATCCGGCGCGAAACCGCTCCCAATCCGGAAGATAGTCTCGTTATGGGTATTACCGCGGAAAACCTGGCCAAACTCTATAATATTTCCCGCGAAAAACAGGACGCTTTTAGTTTCAGAAGCCAGCAGAAAGCAATCCGGGCTATCAAGACCGGTTATTTCAAAGAAGAAATTATTCCCATTACAGTTCCCCAGAAAAAGGGGCAAATCATCTTCGATACCGATGAACATCCAAGAGAAACAACCATGGAGAAGCTCGCCGCTTTGCCTCCGGCCTTTCTCAAAGACGGAACCGTCACCGCCGGATCGTCATCGGGACGCAATGATGCTGCCGCTGCCGTTTTAGTCATGACTATGGATAAGGCCAGAGAGCTGGGTTACACTCCGCAGGCGCGGTGGGTTACCTGCGCGGTGGCCGGTGTTGATCCCAAGATCATGGGTATTGGCCCTGCTTACGCCATGCCCAAAGCTCTGAAGCGCGCGGGACTTAAAATGAAGGATATGGATGTTATCGAAATCAATGAGGCCTTTGCCGCTCAGGTTCTGGCCGACATCAAAGAGCTGGAAGCTCAGGGACACCAAGTTGATCCGGACAAAGTCAACCCCAACGGCGGGGCCATCGCCTTCGGCCATCCCAACGGTATGAGCGGAACACGCATCGCTATCTTCGCGATGAATGAGCTGAAGCGGCGTGGTGGCAAATACGCTATTTGTTCGCTGTGCATCGGCGGCGGTCAAGGTTTGGCCACAATCTTCGAGAGGCTTTCTTGAAAATAAATATTGAACAGGTCAAAACAGTAGGCGTTGGCTTACTGCGGCCCGAAGGGGTCATGGCGATGGATAACGGTGATATTTACACGGCAGACGCACGGGGACGCTGTTCACGGATTGCAAAAAATGGCCGTACTTCCTTTTTCGGAAAGCTAGGTGGAACACCAAACGGAATTTGTATTGATGAGAGAGGAAACTGTATTGTTGCTAATATCGGCAACGGTGAAGTTCAATCATTATCCGGCGATGGAAGTCATTTAGTTTTGATGACTGAAGCACAGGACAAAAGAATGTATACACCCAATTTCCCCTTCATTGATTTTCATGGGCGGCTCTGGGTATCCAACTCGACGGATGATCCCGATATCGATGCCTCTTTGCGTGCTCCTATCACTGATGGTTGTCTTGTCCTTATTACCAATAATAGACCGCCGCAGATTGTCGCCAATGGCATCTGCTTTGCCAATGGTGTCGCTCTTGATCCGGCGGAAAAATTTGTTTATGTGGCTGAGACCATGATGAGACGCATCCTGCGTTTTCCTATAAAAGAGGATAGTTCTCTGGGCGAGAGGGAAGTTTACGGCCCGGAATTTCTGGGCCGCAAGGGTTTCCCCGACGGTATTGCTTTTGATGAAGCCGGGAATCTTTGGATAGCGTTTCCCACAGCAAACGCTATCGGTTATATCGATCCCGGTGGAGAATTGGGAATATTTCTGGAAGATCCGGAAGGGAAGATTATACGTGGACCGGCAAATATCTGCTTTGGCGGGGAAAACAGGAAGACGGCCTTTATCGGCAGCCTGGGCGGCACAAATATTCCCTATTTTGAAGTTCCTTATTCCGGTGCCAGATTAATTCATCAGGTTGGCTGAAATTTAATGGCAATCATTTTTGCTTGACAGGAAAAACCCGTTTCCATATATACAATACTGTCAAAAATAATTCTTGTCATTTTTATTGAGAAGCAGGTATCATCACAGGCAATGAGGATAATTTCCCGGAGATTAGGCGCTAAGTAATTTAAGCCCGCCGCAAATCTTAAAGAAAAGGAATGCCCGGTTTTTTCAAATGAAACCGTTTTAAAAACGGTAATAAATTTTCAATAGGAGGATATATGAACTACAGTAATATTATTGTTTCAACGAAAGATTTCGTAACCACCATCACCCTCAACCGTCCGCCAATGAATGCGGTAAACCTCGGTATCCGGGAAGAGTTTTTCCATGCCGTGACAGAACTGGAAAAAAGCAGGGAAACCAGAGCCGTTATCATCACCGGAGCCGGTGAAAAGGGTTTTTCCGCGGGCATGGATGTGTCGGATCTTGCCAATATAGCAAAAGGTCCTAATGGCAACCAGATCATGAACGCCATCGCCAGTTCGACGAAGCCCTATATTGCGGCCATCAATGGTCACGCGCTGGGCGGCGGCTGCGAAACGGCGCTGGCCTGCCATTTCCGCTTAATGACCGATAATCCCAAGGCGTTCATCGGCCTGCCGGAAGTGAATCTTGGGATTACCCCCGGCTGGGGCGGTATTCATCGCCTGCCCAGAGTTGTGGGAAAATCAAAGGCTCTGGACATTATTCTTTTCAGTAAGAGACTATCCGCGCAGGAAGCCCTGGCGATAGGTCTTGTAGATAAAGTTGTCCCGGCAGCAGATTTAATAAAAGAAGCCACTGCGCTTGCCACCGCACTGGCCAAACGTCCGCCACTGGCCGTGGCTGCTGTACTCAGCGGTATGAGCGTGAGTCTGGATAAAGGGATTGAAGAGGGATTGCGCAAAGATAAGGAATGGGCGCCAAAACTTGCTTCCAGCAAGGATACCATGGAAGGCATGATGGCATTCATGGAAAAACGCGAACCGGTATTCACCGGCGAATAAAAAAAGAGGATTGGCTGTATCAACGGCGCATGACCGGCGATTTCATAATTCTCAAGAGTTGCTTGTCAGCGCCGTTTTTTTATCAAAAATTTATCGACGTTTAAACGCCATTAAGCCGTAAAAGATAATTTTGTGACTTACCGGAAAAATCATTTCATCCTGCTAAACAGAATGCTCCCCAACAAAAACATAACTACCGCGAAAGAAGTGATGACAGCCAGATCGACATAAAAGGGAAAAATGTTAACATTGAGCAGAGCGCCTCTGACGCCGTCCACGGCGTAGGTTAGCGGATTTAGTTTTACCAGGCTTTGCAGCCAGGCGGGGAGCTTGTCATCAACGGGAAAGAGCGCGCCGGAGAGGAAGAAGAGCGGGAAGACAAGAAAAGCCGAAATGACCTGGAATCCTTCCAGGCTTTCGAGCATTGAGCCGAGAGCAAGACCCATCGAAACCAGCGCGATCGATGTAATAAACAGTAACAGTAACGCCAGCGGAATGCCCCAGGGGTTAACCGCCGGAAACAAAAACGAGAAGATGAAGAGTATAAGAACCTGAAGGATGACGTCTGTGCAGCCGCCCAGAACCTTACCCAGAAATATGCTCAAACGTGATACCGGTGCCACAAGCACGGCCTTAAGCACATCGAGTTTGCGGTCCCAGACAATATAGAGACCGAAGAAGACGGACCCGAAAAGTACCGACATGGTTAGCACTCCAGGGTAGATATAGTCCCGGTAATTGACATCGCTGATATTGATACTGGCACCTATCCCGCTGCCGAAGAGAAAAAGCCACATGAGCGGTTGAACAATGCTGGAGACGATTCTGCTTTTTTCCCGCTGGAAGACTTTGAACTCCCGCCACCAGACAGCGGAAATACCCATCAATTCTTTTTGGAGACGTCGCTCGTCCATTGCATCAATTACCTTTCTGACGGTACCTGGCCACGGAATCAACCCAACTGCCGGAGTCTTCTGAAGAATCTTCCCGGATATCACGTCCGGTCAGTTTGATAAAAACATCACTTAGTGTGGGCACTCTCACCTCCACGCACTCAACATCCCGGATCAGCGAGAGCAGCTGGGCCAGATGCAGATGAGCCT
>Ga0209538_1000630_pt1 | contig 20266 bp, 24 predicted proteins | sample BarGraNGADG00211_2_FD_184492 | JGI IMG/M metagenome (GOLD analysis project Ga0209538, IMG submission 184492) | Arctic peat soil microbial communities from Barrow, Alaska - Barrow Graham LP Ref core NGADG0004-211 (SPAdes) (version 2) | ecosystem: Environmental > Terrestrial > Soil > Wetlands >... | reverse complement strand
TGCAGAGGTTCGTGCGCCCGATGGGCACGTCGAACGACTCGCCCCAGAAGTAGCCGTTGAGCTGCCTGCACGGCTGGACCTGCGGCTCGCCGATCTCTATGCCCAGGTAGCGGCTCATCTTCCCGGGGAGGAAAGGCGTCACGTCCACCATGGGCCAGCGCTCCGGCTGAGCGCCGACCGTCTTGTACTTCTCCAGGACGCGTACCTCATACCCTTTTCGCGCCAGCGTTATCGCCGCGGTCAGACCGGCGAGCCCGGCGCCGACGATCAACTGCTCAGCCATTCAGTCCTCCTGTATCTGGCTGCGGACCAGATGCGCGCCCGCGCGCTCGCACGCTTCCAGCGCGCCGGGCACGCCGGCGATCGCGCCTTTCTCATCGACGTGATGGTACAGCACGCGCTCCCAGGACGGCACCTCCAGCATCCCGAAAAAGTAGCGCACTGTCGGCACCGCCGGGTCGAAGACTTTCGGGTTGTCCATCCCCGCCGCGGAGAGCCACAGGCCGCGCCGCCTCTCCCGCGCTTCGTCGGGGACCGTATGCTCCTTGAGAACGTACTTCTTCGCCCAGCAGCACTGCAGGCGGTCGATCATGATCTTCGCCTGGGCCGCGAGGCCCATGCTGAAGATGGGCGCGGCGAGGATGATGCCGTCGGCGGAGAGCATCTTCTTGAGGAGTCCGGGCATATTGTCTTTCTGCACGCACTGCCCGGTCTTGAAGCACGCGTTGCATGCTATGCACGGGTTGATGTTCAAGGACGGGACACGGACCTTCTCGACAACGCCGCCGGCGGAGGCGGCCCCAACCAGCGCGCTGTCGCACATCAGGTCGGTGTTGCCCTTCTCGCGCGGGCTGCAGGACAGCCCGAGAACGCTGTACAGGCTCCCCTCCATCACGCCCCTCCGCTCAGCAGCGTAGCGCCGGCGTCTCGCCGGCACCTCTCTGAAGTTGTCACCCTGCGTACGGCCTGAAGCTCTCTCTCGTCGCCCCGCACCAGGGGCACTCCCACGACGTAAGGAGGTCGTCGAACGGCGTACCGGGCTCGACACCTCCGTCCGGGTCCCCCTTCTCGGGGTCGTAGATGTAGCCGCACACCTGGCACTCCCACTTCTGCATAGTGACAGCATCCCCGTTATTCTCTACGACGGCATTATTATTACACACGCGCAGGAGCCGGGGTGACGCTGGCGCCGCTGACCCGCGCTCCCGGTTTGATTTCATCGAGCGCGACGCCCTTCCTGCACGGGACCCGTTCATAGCGCCTCCCCACTTGATATAGAATCTCTCCACCGGTTCGTGACGAGGAGGGGCCGATGCGAGAGCAGGTAATCGTCGGGGCGGGTCTTTCGGGGATGGTCGCGGCGATCAACCTCGCGCGGGAAGGCTTCAAGGTCACCGTACGCGAGCGGCGCGACCGCGTGGGCGGGCTCACCGACATCAAAGGCCTGGAAGGGCGGGTCATCAACATCGGCGACGGCACGCCCATAAACCTCGAGCGTATGAAAGCTTACACCGGCATCGATATCTCGCCGGCAGCCGTGCCCCTGACACGCTGTATGAACCACGTCTACGGCCGCACTTTCGAGGTCGAGTTCTACGAGGGCGTGCCGGCATACCTGGTCGAGCGCGGGCCCCGGCCCACCTCGCTGGACGTCTACCTCTACGAGCTCGCGAAGAAGGAGGGCGTCGAGTTCTCTTTCAACGATACCGTGACCGGGTTCGACTCGCTCCCGGCTGACTCCATCGTCGCCACGGGCCTCTTCGGCGAAGCGTGGAAACCCCTGGGCGTCCCGCACCTGCCGGTCTACGGTTACCTCGCCATGGGCGAGACGGAAGAAACGGAGCCCAAGGTCGTCATCTACTTCGACGAGTACACGCGCGACTATGCGTTCTATTCGCAGGTCAACGGCGCCCGGGGCGCATGCCTGTTCTCGCGCGGCAAGCCCCTGGACCCGGACGTCAAGGACCGCTTCCGCAACCAGCTCGCGTCCAACGACGGCATCGAGTTCGAGCAGTGGGACGCGATAAACATCGGCGCTCTTCCGGTCGAGACCTGGCGCAACCCAAGGCTCTTCGCGAAGAACTACATCATCGCGGGCACGCTCTCGGGAACCATGGACCCGTTCCTGCTCTTCGGCGTGCACGGAGCGCTGGTCTCCGGGAAGATCGCCGCCACGGCGGTCACCGACCACCAGGCCGCGCTCGAGGAGTTCAACCGCGTGAACAAGTACTACAAGCAAGGTTACCTTTTCGCCTGGGCATACCAGCACATGCCGATCTGGATGCTTCAGCAGGTGACCTGGTTCGGCATCCGGAACTACCCCTGGCTCGCGCCTCTCATGAAAGAGCGGGTCTTCAAGCTGCTGCCCGGCTTCGCGCGGATCTAGGTTGAAAGGAAGAACCTCTTGAGGGTAGCCCTCATCAACACCAACCGTTACGTCGAGCCGCCCACGATACCCGTTGGGCTCGAGTACCTGCTCGCACCGCTCGAGCGCGCGGGGCACGAAGCCCGCATCCTGGACCTGGCGTTCAGCGTCGACCCGGAGGCCGAACTCGCGCGCTTCCTGGAAGACGAGAAGCCTGCCGTCGTCGGCTTCACTTTCCGGAACATCGACACGGCTCTCTACCAGGGGAACATCTCCTTTCTGGAGGATACGGCCCGGCTCTTCGAGACTGCGCGTTCGTGCACCGGCGCGCCTCTGTTCGTCGGTGGCGCGGCGACCGCGTGCTCGGGGGAGGCGCTGCGGGCCCGCCTCGGCGCCGACCATATGGTCCGGGGGCCCGGAGAAGTGGCTTTCCCGCGAGCCCTGGACGCGCTGGCGGCCGGGCGGGAACTGCCGCGCGTGATCGACGGATGGGCTGCCGGCATCGTCGGCGACATCGTCCACACCCGCGGCGCCTTCGACTACGCGCGGTACCTGGCGGGGGGAAACCCGGCGGGCCTGGAGTTTCGCAAGGGCTGCGAGTGGGGGTGCGCTTATTGCGTGGAAAGGCGCAGGCCGATGTTGACCCGCGATATCGACGCGGTTGTTGCAGAAGCGGGACGGCTGGCGGAGCTGGGCGTCTCGATGATCTTCATGTGCGACTGCGAGGTGAACCACGACCTCGAGCGGACCACGGAGTTCCTGGAGGCGCTGGCCCGCGAAGAGCTGCCCCTGGCCTGGTCCGGCTACTTCAAGCCGGTCCCGTTTGGCGACAGGCTGGCTCAAGCCGTCGCTGCTTCAGGCTGCAGCTCACTCACCCTCGCCGTGACCAGCGCCGAGCTGTCGGACGAAGCCGGCCCGTACACCGAGGAGGACGTCTCCACGTTCCTCGCCACCTGCCGCGACCGGGGCATAAAGGCCGCGGTGGACATCATCGTCGGCATGCCGGGCGAGAGCCAGTCCTCGGTCGAGAGGGCCGTCGACTTCATGGAAGGGTGCGGCGCGACGACGGTAGGGGTCGCCTCGCAGGTCAGGTTGTACGAGACCATCCCCGTTACCGAGGAGGCCGCCTATTTCAGCGGACAACTGCTGGGCGCGGTCGAGGACAACCCTTCGCGGCTCATGCCGGTCTTCTTTGCCGGAATCGATACCTCGTGGCTGGAACCGAGGCTGAGCCGCTCGGGAATCTTCACGCTGGCCGGCGCCGAGCGGAAGGTGAACTACCAGGTGGTCTCGGAGAGCGATAGTTAAAGTCGGCAGGCCGGTTTTTCGATGCAGATGAAAAGCGGTATGACGGAGGTGCGCCCTGTTCTGCGGTGACTGCGGCAAAGAGGCGAAGAAGAAGTCCAGGTACTGTGTTTACTGCGGTGGACTGCTGGTCGAGCCGGCAGCCGCGGCCCCCGAGCCCGCGAAGCCTGAACCCGCGCCCGTCCCTGTCGCTCAGCCGGTTGCGCCTGCTCAGTCAGGAGCCTCGCCTTCCCCGCCCCCGCCCGCACCCGCTTCCTCCGCGGCTAAGCCGGCGGCGCACCGTCGTAACACCTGGATCATCATCGGGGTGGCTGCGGCGATCGTGATAATCGTCGTGGCCGTGGTGCTCGCTGTCAGCCTTGGTGGAAAGAAGAGCGCGACCTCGAACAAGACGACGCCGGCGTCTTCCGGCACGACCGGCTCCATGAAGTGGGCCGTGCAGGGTGGCCCCACTACCGAGTCTCTGGGAGCGGTGTTCGCTCTCGACGACAGCCACGTCTGGGCGGTCGGAGGCATCGGCACGGCCATCCACTACGACGGCACTTCATGGTCGAAGAAGGACAGCGGGCTCGTTGAACAGGGCAAGTCGGCCCCATACCTCTACGGCGTCTCGGGCTCGGACCCGGAGCACGTCTGGGCCACGTCTTACGGGCTTGTCTACTTCTTCGACGGCAGCTCGTGGAGCAAGCAGGACGCGGGCGGAGCCAAGCTGTCCGGGATCGAGATGGCAGGCGACCGGGCCGGCTGGGCGGCAGGCCAGAAGGGAACCGTGGTGTCGTTCGACGGCAAGTCCTGGTCGACGGAGGACAGCGGCACCACCGCGGACCTGACCGGGGTTTCGGCTACGGAGAACTCCGTCTGGGCGGTGGGCATCAAGGGGACTATCCTGAAGGCCGACCGCTAGGCGCGGCAGGCTAGCGCTTTGCGGCCGTCTTCTTCGCGGGCTTCCCGGCGGGCTTCTTCATCTCCGCCATCTCGGCGGCGCACTCCTCCATCCTCTCGTGGAAGTAGGTCCACAGCCACAGGTCGATGCGGAAGTTGATCATGTCGGGGTTCTCGGCGGGCGTGGCGTGCGACCCGCCCGGTATCTTGGTGTACTCCGACCCCTTGATCCTTCGGTGCATCTCGTCCGCGATGCGCTTGGGGGTCCACGAGTCCTTGGTCCCGCATATCAGGAGCGTCGGCACCTTCACCTTGTCGATGATCGCTTCCCCGTCGTAAGACGACATCGCGGAGAGGGCCTTAAAGCCGAGGCGCCAGTCCATCTTGGTGACGTACTCGAAGTAGAGGGTCATCTCCTCGGCGGCGAGCATGGTCGGGTTGAGCTCGACGCGCTTGGCGATGGGCAGGTTGATGGGCAGCACTATCACGGGGCGGAACCACTCGACCAGCCAGGTGTGGCTCGAGAGGAAGTCCAGGCTCGAGGTGATCGCGCCCTCCACCTTCGCCGACTCGCTGAAGACGTGGCCGTACGGCCCGTTGATCGGCACCATCCCGAGCACCCGCTTCGGCCAGTGCTTGTAGAACTCGAGGATGGTCATGACGCCCATCGAGAACCCGACGAGTATCGCCTCGTCGACGCCTGCGTCGTCCATGACCGCGCGCAGGTCCTTCGCGCAGTTCTCGATGGTGAAAGAACAAAGGTCCTTCGGCATGTCGCTGTCGGGGTGGCCTCGATAGTCCCAGAAGATCATCTTGTGGCGCGGCGAGAAGTAGTCCTTCATGTAGTGGAAGAACATGTAGGTGGTGAACACGCCGGGGCACAGTATTATCGCCGGGCCGCCCTCGCCGACCATGCGGTAGGCGATGCGCGTTCCGTCGAAGCTCTTGACCGAGCGCTCCTCGCAGTCCACAAACAGCTCGCCCATCCGATCGTCGTACTCGGCGATCTTCTTCTTGAGGTACATCTTTCGCAGCATCTGGCCTCCCTTGAAAACAACGGAACTCGATTATATAGGGGTCAGGCACAGTCCACCAATTCGCCCACCCCATTAAAAATTGACCGCTCGTCCAAAAGTACTTGCTAAACCCTTCTTGACTCGCTGTAAAAGGGATACAATATTGCCCTGTACCCGGTACGAGTTGTCGGAAGGAGGCCTCCAAATTGCAAGTCCTGACGTCACCCGTTGACAGCAAGCTGGTCGAGCGGGCACGCAAGGAACTCATAGAGGCGCTGGGTGAAGAGAAGGTCACCACCAACAAGGCGATACGCTTCACCTACTCGGGCACGGCGCTGCCGCTCCCCAAGACGATGCCTGACATCGTCGTGCGCCCCAAGACGGTCGAGGACGTACAGGCGGTGCTGAAGATCGCGGACAAGCTGGTGGTCCCGGTCACACCCATCGCGAGCGGCACCCTCGAGCCGTCAGTGATCCCGAAGGCCGGCGGCATCGTCCTCGACACCTACGGGATGGATCAGCTCCTCGAGATCAATACCGACGCGGCCTACGCGGTCGTCGAGCCCGGCGTGTCGATCGGACAGTTAGTGCGGGCCATCCGGCCCCACGGCTTCCGGGCGACGCTCGGCTCGTACCCCCCGGGCAACTCCGTCCTCGGCAATTACCACCTCAAAGGCCACGGCAGCCACCGCGCTTCGGGCATCGACTCCGAGGTCCTGGGCCTCGAAGTGGTGCTCCCCGACGGCACGATCGTTCGCACCGGGTCGAAGGCGTTCGAGGACACCTATCCCGGACAGGGCTGGCACGCCCAGTGGGGACCTCTCCCCGACCTGCGCGGCATCTTCATGAACGCCTGCGGGACGCTCGGCATCATCACCAAGATGGCCGCTCGCATCTACCCGCTCAACGACGTCCAGGCGCTACCGGTGATGGGCTTCGACTCGTACGGCGACGCGGTCGAGTTCATGAAGACGGTGTCGCGCGCGAACCTGGTCGAGCACTGCGTGACCTGGCACTGGGGCCTCTACACCATCATGAACATCCTGGCCTCGGGCGGCGAGATGGCCGACTCGGGCGACTACCTCAAGGTGTTCATGACCGAGCCGTGGGAGCACCCGGGCGACCGCCCCTACTGCCTGGTGCTCAACATCATGACCGGATACCAGGAGGACATCGACACGCACAGCATGCTCCTCGAGAAGATCGCCAAGGGCCTGGGCGGGCGCAGGATGAACGAGGAGCTGCAGGAGAAATACCCCGGCACCTGGGACTACTACAAGACCCACGGCATCGACCACGAGCCGTGCACCCACTTCATGAAGGGCTTCGGCCTGGGCTACGGTTTCATGCACATCCTCTACGCCGAGCCCAGGAACGTCATCGAGCTCGAGAAGTTCGGGCTGCAGTTCATCTGGAACCGCGGGCTCCAGTACGGCACTACCTACTACAGCCACTGCCTCGATCAGGGGCGGAGCATCTTCCTTCGGCTCACCCCGTTCGTCGATCCCGTCGATGAGGCGGAGCATGAGAAGGCGGTTGAGATCTACCGCGACTACATCGAGGAAGGCATGAAGCGCTACGGCGCGACGACCATCCGCTACGACGGCATCCACAACTACGTCGACAAGGCGGGCGGCTTCGGCGACCTGATGAGGCGCATCAAGAAAGGGGTCGACCCCAACAACATCCTGAACCCCGGATGAAAATGTATGAAGGGGGGTGGTAGCGATGACGCTCCCCATGGAAATGCTCATGTACACCTGCCCGAAGTGCAAGATCTGCACCGGCAACTACCATCCCGGCCAGGAGGGCGATGAAGTCCTCAAGGTCTGCCCCGCCTGGACCAGATACGGCTGGTTCGCTTACGCGGGCGGCGGCAAGTGCTATATCGCCCAGGGCCTGAGGGAGGGCGCGCTCGAGCCCGACGCGGAGCTCGCCGACGTCGTCTATCACTGCACCCTCTGCGGCTCCTGCGCCGAGCAGTGCGCCACCGACCAGAGCCCGACCGACATCGCCCGGCTGGTCCGCGGCGAGATAGTGAAGGCGATGGGCGGCCCGCCCGGCGACGCCCAGACCGTGGTGAAGAGCACCATCAACTACCGAAACCCTTACCAGCAGCCGAAGGCGATGCGATATCGCTGGGCAAAAGGCCTGGACATCAAGGACGCCTCAAAGGAGAAGGTCGACACCCTCTACTACGTGGGGTGCACCGCCGCGATGATACCGGCGCGAACCCACTTCGCCCTGAACACCGTGAAGCTCCTCAACGCCGCCGGCGAGGACTTCGGCACGCTGGGCCAGAAAGAGATCTGCTGCGGCGCGACCACCTACAACCTCGGCGTCGAGGACACCTTCAAGCAGATCGCGACCGAGAACACCGAGATGCTGAACGCGCTCGGGGTCTCCAGGGTCCTGACCTCCTGCTCGGGCTGCTACAGCGTGATGAAGAACGAGTACCCGAAGGTGGTCCGCAGGAACTTCGAGGTCGTGCACGTGGTCGAGTACCTGGACCAGCTCGTGAGCGAGGGCAAGCTGAAGCCCGAGAAGAAGGTCGAGATGAAGGTGACCTATCACGACCCGTGCCACCTCGGAAGGTACAGCGAACTTTACGACGCGCCCCGCAGGATACTGGAGGCCATCCCCGGTATCGAGCTCGTCGAGATGCCGCGCAACCGCGAGAAAGCCTGGTGCTGCGGCGCGGGCGCAGGAGTGAAGACGGCGTTCCCGGACTTCGCCGCATGGACCGGCGAGCAGCGGGTGGAAGAAGCCAAAGAGACCGGCGCGCAGGCTCTGGTCACCGCCTGCCCGTTCTGCGAGGGCAACCTGACCGAGCTCGTGCAGGCGACCGAGGCGGGGATGGACGTGTACGACATCACCGACCTGCTGCTGATGTCGCTGTAGCGCCGGCGTCCCGCCGGCAACTAGAAGGAGGAGAAAATGCCAGACGAAGTCGCGTTCGGTTCGATGGAGTGGCTCGACGCTTACACGAAGATGTCCAACGAGAGGCCCGAGATCCAGGAGTCCCTCAAAGACCTGACCGCACACGTAGCCTACGAGTTCACGGACAGGCCGGACATGCCGCCCAAGTTCGTCTTCATCAAGGAAGGCGTGGTCGCGGAGTACGGCGAGATGTCCGACCCGGGCGCGATGGACTATATCATCCGCGCGAACTACGAAGTCTGGAAGGTGATGACCCTGGGCGAGCTCGACCCCATGAACGCCCTGATGGCGGGCAAGGTCAAAGTGACCGGCAACATGGCCGCTCTGCTCAAGCACGCGGACGGGTTCAAGCAGACGTTCGAAGTCGTCGAGGCTATTCCGACCACCTTCGACTGAAGACAAACAGCCGGATGCACCACTGGGGTCAGGCACCAGTGGTGCATTTTTGTTTGGCGGACTCAAGCGCGGAACATAGGCAATCTCAATGCTGAGGGGGTAACGTCTTGATAGAATACGGGCGTTAGAGGAGTATATGGGGAATGCCGGGTGAGAGGTGTTCCGGCTCCTCGGTCGTGATGAGATACGCGTGTTCCATCCTAAGCCGGATGCGGGCACCCGGAGGTGCAAGCATGGGATCTGACAAAAAACACTCGACTCTGCCGACCTTGAAGGCGCTCTATATCCTCCCGCAGGGGCTCACCGGCTATATCTCCGCGGGAGTGGGCAGCCTCATCATCCAGGTGGTCCTCGCGAGCCTGCTCGGAGGGCTGTTCGTCCTCAAGGTGTACTGGCGCAGGGTCAAAGCGTTTGTGACCAGGCGCCCCTACGAGCCACCGGAAAAAGTCAAGGGCGAGGACAAAGTCGCGGCCGAAGGCGAAGCTGCGGTTACAGAATTCGAGGGCGAAAACCCTGTCGATGATGAGGACAGAGTAGACAAGGATGAATGAGGGAAGCGCAGCCGATCCCTCTTCGTTTCGAGACCCCAGCGGTTATCTGTTCCACAGAGGCGATCAGCTCTACAGGCAAGTCAACCGGAGGTACAAAGAGGACTACGATGTCCTGATGGATTCGGGCCTGTACGGCGAGCTGGTCGCGGGCGGCCTGCTCGTTCCCCACGAGGAGGTTGAGCTTGACCCCCTGGATCCCGCCACCGTCTACAAGACGATAAAGCCGGAGCTCGTTCCATTCGTGTCATACCCTTACGAGTGGTGCTTTTCGCAGTTGAAGGACGCGGCACTGGCGACCCTCGCAATCCAGAAGAAAGCGCTGTCGCACGGCATGTCTCTAAAGGACTCGAGCGCGTACAACATCCAGTTCAAAGACTGCCGGCCGCTTTTGATCGACACGCTTTCTTTCGAGAGGTTCGTTCCCGGCCAGCCCTGGATCGCGTACAGGCAGTTCTGCCAGCATTTCCTGGCGCCCCTGGCGCTGATGAGCTACCGGGACCCCCGCGTGAGCCAACTGTTGAGAGCGAACCTCGACGGCATCCCGCTCGACCTTGCCAGCGGTCTGATGCCAACGCGCTCGAAGTTCAGGTTCTCCCTTCTCTCGCACATACACCTGCAGGCCAGGAGCCTTGAGAAGTACGAGAAGAAATCCGCGCAGATCGAGACTGTGGGCAGGTTCAGCGAGAACGCTTTCAGGGGACTCATCGAGAGCCTCCAGGGTGTCGTGGAGCGCTTGAGACTCCGCGGGAAAAAGACCGAGTGGGCCGATTACTACGAGGAGACCAACTACGACAAAGCAGCGTTTGACCGCAAGCGGGAGCTGGTGCGGGAACTTATCGCCAGGGCGGACCCTCTAACCGTTTGGGACCTTGGAGCGAACATGGGATTGTTCAGCCGAATAGCCAACGAAAAAGCAGGGTTCACCCTGTCACTGGACAGCGATCACTCCGCCGTAGAGCGGAACTACCTTGAGTGCCGCGAGAAGGGAGACAAAGGCATGCTCCCCCTGCTCGTTGATCTCACGAACCCGTCTCCGGGCATCGGATGGCAGAACCGGGAACGCATGTCTCTGTCGGCGCGAGGCCCCGCGGACGTGGGGCTCGCGCTCGCGCTCATCCACCACCTGGCGATCTCGGGCAACCTGCCGTTCGGCATGATATCCGATTACTTTTCGCAGATATGCGACACGCTGATAATCGAGTTCGTCCCAAAGGACGACTCACAGGTGCAGTGGCTGCTGTCTTCGCGTGAGGACATCTTCGACGACTACACGCCAGAGGAATTCGAGAAACAGTTCAGCCGGCATTTCGACATCGCCGAGGGCACCGCCATCGAGTCCACAAAGAGGACGCTGTACCTGATGGAGAAGAGGGCGACGTAAATGCTGGTCCTGCCGTTCCTGCTCGCCGCCGCTCCCGTGTTGTTCCTGTACGGGGTCAACTCGGGTGAGGTCACCGCGGGCAGCGTGTGGCTCCCGCTCCTGGTGAGCCTCGCCTTCGCGGGCATCGTGCTGGGGATCTTCTACCTCATCACCCGGGACAAGGGCAAAGCCACCCTGATGACGTCGTTCGTGCTGGTCGTCTTCTTCTCGTACGGCTACTTCGTGGAATCCGTGAACAAGCTCATGCACATCATCCAGCACTACGACCCCATCGAGAACGCGAACCCGCAACTGGTCGCGACCTCGAGGACTATGGACGTCGCGTGGCTGGGGTTGTACGTCCTCATCCTGGTGCTGGGCCTGCTCATACTCAGAAAGGTGACCGCGAACAAAGAGCGCACTGCCGCGATCAACAAATTCCTAGTCGTTGTAGCGGCGGCTTTCCTGGTGATATCGCTCGGCCAGGTCGCTTACCACGCGATGAGCGGCAAGAAAGGCGCGGTAAAGCAGACGGCCGAGGTCAATCAGGGCTCCAAGGCGGTGACCCAGGCGGCGACGTCCGAGCGTCCGAACATCTACTACATCATCCTCGACGGGTACAGCGGGCAGAAGGTGCTCTCGGGGTTCAACTACGATAACAGCGCGTTCCTGCAACAACTGCAGAAAGACGGGTTCACCATACCGGCCGACGCGAAGAGCAACTACACCTCGACGTATCCTTCTCTTGCCTCTTCACTGAACATGCAGTACGTCGGCAAGACCAAGGCGCTGCCGAGCAATCTCGAGCTCCAGAAGATGATCGAGTACAACGAGGTGATGAAGTTCCTGCGCTCGAAGGGCTACGAGATCGTGCATATCGGCGCCCCGTATCCGGCAACCAGCATCAACCGGTACGCGGACATCTCGTACTCCGGATTGAGCGGTTACCGGGACGAGTTCAGCTCGGCGTTCATCAGGACGACCATGGCGCGGGGGCTCGTCCCCGGAAACAGCTGGTTCATCTCAAAAGAGAAAGTCCTGCAGCCGTTCTCGGTGATCCCCACGCTCGCCACCAGTCTGAGCAAGCCGTTCTTCGTCTTTGCGCACGTGATCTCGCCTCACCCGCCGTATCTCTTCGACGCCAACGGCAAGGCCATCAATCCGGACGTCAAGAACGTCCATCAGGCGTACCTCGACCAGCTGACCTACGTGAACAAGAGGGTCGAGACTCTCATCCACGACATCCTCACCAAGAACAAGGTCCCACCGATAATCATCTTCCAGGGGGACCACAGCATCCTGTACACGAACAACATCCTGAACGCGTACTACCTTCCCAACGGCGGCAGCTCCGCCCTGTGGAGCGGCATCACGCCCGTGAACACTTTCCGGATGATATTCGACCGCTACTTCGGCGCTCACTACAAACCCCTCGTGGACCAGGCTCCCTGAGGGGGAACGACAAACGCCTTCTTCGCTGTCAGACAAGCGGGTCCGGCTCCCGGTCGCTCACCAGCCAGTCATCGACTTTGAACTCGAGCGGTTCGCTCTTGCGAGTGTTTCCGAGCTGGTCTTTGAAGGAACCCGTGATGACGACCTCGCCCGAAATGCCTTGCGAGGACATCTTCTCCGCCAGGTCGTAAGGATCCATCCAGACCTCGTGGCTGGAGGCGCCTTCCAGCATATGCGGCAATACGAACGTCGGAGGGTCGGATTCAACTCGCGCTTTGAACCCGTCGCCCGCCCACCTCGGCCGACGAGAGGACAACCGTCTTTTTCCCGTAGTTCCGGGCTTCGATGAACAGCCCCGGCTTGACGTACCCCGAGGGGCCGAAGCCGTGGAGATCCATCGCCACCCCTACCCGGACCCTGTTCTCAGACCACATCTGAAAGCCGAGTATTGCCGCGTTGACTACGCCGAGCGCGACGCCTACCAGAGCCACCGGCCCTTCCCATGACATTGCCTTACCCCCAGTGCATCTGCAGTTGTGGCTAGATTATATGACGCCGAAAGCGAGACGGGGCTGTTGTTCGCTTCGTTAGACGCAGGGAAGGCACATACCTATAATAGAGCGGTCGGGGTGTAGCGCAGCCAGGTTAGCGCGCAGCGTTCGGGACGCTGAGGTCGTCGGTTCGAATCCGACCACCCCGACCACCCTTCAAATAATTCAACGATGACTCTAGTGGTCGGATTCGAACCGACGACAGGGGGGTAGCCATATCTTCGCGGGGGGAAGGTCCCCCCGCGAATCAGCCCCGGATGATTTTAACTACCAAGTCTGGATGCGCCTCGTGGACCGGCTTGCTGCATTATCGCCGTGCAGCCTGATCCATCACTTCAAAACAAATGTAGGAACTGTTGGCCAATTCGTTGGGGCTCCGACAGGCCTTCGCTCCCAACGGGACGCCGGCGCTACGTCTACCAGCACTACCTCACAATCACGCCACCCGTCTTCCCTTTAAGCGCCTCGCCAAGTTCCAGGCCAAATCTATACGCCGCTCCCATCATCCCCGGGCTAAGCGGCCCCTTCATGAAAACTACCCCGGCTTTGAAAGCCGGGGCGGCAGGTATCAATCCCTTGTCCAGCAGCGCCTCGTAGATCAGGTCCGCCGCCTGGCGTTCGCCCTTGTCGACGAGCTTCCTGTCCCCGGTGCTGAACGCGCCAAAAAGCTTGCCCTTCCAATCGTCAGTAACACGCTTGTCGATAAAGCGCCTGACATGGCTGGGCAGTTTACCGAGCTCGGTCGGAGCTCCCACGATAAGGAACTCCATGTCATCCGGCGGCTGGGTCCGGGCCTCGAACAGCGCGACCTCATGCCCCTGTTCGAGCAAACCCTTGATGATCATCTCTGCCAGTTGCCTGCAGTGCCCCCAGTCGCCGTAGTAGACGATTGCGCCCTTCAAGTTCCCTCCCCGACATGCACGACTGTTCAATCAATAGTTTTCGGGGATCGGTTGCTATACCTTCAAGCAGTTCGGAAGCGGCCCGCGCCAGGCCGCCCTACGCACAGGCGGCAACCGCCCGCCCGGAGTGGGCGCGCTCCTCGAGAGACTTCTTCGGTACTTCAAGCGTGGGGTTTTCTTCCGGCATAAAACTGACCTCGCCCCGGGTTCGTTTACTGCGTCACTGCTAGTTTCGGCAAAACGCGCGCGCATGATTAGGAATGATGGTCCTCCCGCGCGATGATATTATTGCCTCGCGCGGACCGGGTTCCCCCCGCCCGCAAGCTCACCCCGAGGAGTGGATATGGCGAAAGAACCTATGGAATATGCGGACGTCATCAAGAAGCTCGAGGCCCTCGGCACGCCCGAAAACGTAGCGGGCATGGCGCGCTTCGGCATCAAGCCCGAGCACGCGCTCGGTGTGACCATGCCCAACATCAGGAAACTGGCCAGAGAGGCCGGGCGGGACCATGCCCTCGCTCTCCGGCTGTGGGGCTCGGGGTTCAACGAAGCGCGCATCCTCGCGAGCCTGATGGAAGACCCCGCGCTGGTCACCGAGGAGCAGGCCGAATCGTGGGTGAGCGATTTCAATTCGTGGGACGTTTGCGACCAGGTCTGCATGAACCTCTTCTGGCTGACCCCCTTCGCATACGACAAGTGCTTCGAGTGGGCTTCGCGTGAGGAGGAGTTCGTCAAGCGCGCGGGCTTCACGCTGATGGCGCGCATCGCCTGGCGCGACAAGGACGTCTCGGACGAGCGCATCGCAGGTTTCCTGCCGGTGATAAAGAAAGAGGCGACCGACGAGCGTAATTTCGTGAAGAAGGCCGTGAACTGGGCGCTCAGGCAGATCGGCAAGCGCGACATCGCCCTCAACGAACAGGCGATCGCGACTGCCTTCCAGATCCAGGCGCTCGACTCGAAAAGCGCGAGGTGGATTGCCGCGGACGCACTGAGGGAACTCCAGAGCGAGGCGGTGCAGCGGAGGCTCGTGGAGAGCTGAGCGCGAACCGCCGCAACTATCCCGTCCAGACATCAGGACTGTTCAGCAAGATTCCCGGTGCCGGCAGCGAATAGAGTACCCACGACTTGTTACTCATGCGCGAAAGAAGGAAAGAAGAGGTGACCAGGCTAGATGCCACAGAAGACCGCGGTGCGCGAGGCGGTGACACACCGGCTGACTCTGAAGCCTGTGCCTCCGTTCAACTTCGACCTGTCAGCGACCATCTTCTCGCGCGGCGACCCGCAGTTCCGCAATTACGAAGACGGGAAGTTCAAGCAGGCCGTCCGTGTCGGCGACTCGGTCGCGTTGCTGACCATCTGGTCCACCGGCACCGTCGAGGAGCCTGTGCTCAGAGCGGAGCTCAAGTCCGATCGGGAGCTCTCCCGGAAGGAGCTCGACGCGGCGCGCCGGCTGGTCACCCGGATGTTCAACCTGGACGTCGACCTCAAGCCATTCTACAGGGCGGCCGGCGGCGACCCGGTGATGGCCCGTTTCATAAAGAACCTCTACGGGCTCAAGAGCCCGACCACACCGACGGTGTACGAGGCGCTCGTCGACTCCATTATCGAGCAACAGATCTCACTCATCGCGGCGCACAGCATGCAGAACGAGCTCATCAGGAAGTTCGGCGAGAAGTTTACGGCCGGCGGCGAGACGTTCTTCCTGTATCCCACGCCCGAGACCCTCGCCGGCGCCAGCATCGCGGCCCTCAAGTCGTGCGGTCTGAGCTCTCGGAAATCCGAGTACATAAAAGAGATCTCCCACATGGTCGTGACCGGAGAGCTGGACCTCGACAAGTTCGATGCTTACCAGGACATAGGCGCGATCCGCGACGAGCTGAAGGCGATACGCGGCATCGGCGACTGGACCGCCGAGATGACGATGATACGCGGGCTCCACAAGATGGATTCTTTTCCCGCCGACGACATCGGGTTGCAGGCGAAGATGTCGCATTACTACGGCAAGGAAGGCAGGGTTTCCAGCGATGACTTGAGGCGCGTGGCGGAGAACTGGGGCTCCTACCGGGGGCTCGGCGGCTACTACATGATCATAGCTCATCACGTCGGCATCGAGCCGGCGGCGTCCTGGCCGCAGTTCTGGGGCAAGCACGGCGGGCACGGGCGGGCGGGCGGCAAGCGTTCGACGGCGGGCGCAAAGACGGCTTCCGGTGGCGCGAGCAGGCGTTCCTGAGGCAATCGCACCGGCTGAGCTGGTGTAGAATTACAAGGAGGACAAGCGGTGGAAGTGCAAACGAAAGGCGGGACGCAAGTGGCTAATAGTGACTACCTCGAGGAGTTCATCAGCCATGCCAAGAAAAACCTGCAGGCCCGGCTGAAGGATAAGTCCAGCCACAGCACGCTCGACAGGGGGCAGTTTGTCTTCTTCGAGGGGGACGCGGCTTCATCGCTGTTCCTGGTGGAGTCGGGCGTTGTGGAGGCGAACGTCATCCACGGAGATGGCAAAGTCTACATCTTCCACTTCATCTTCCCCGGCGAGATATTCGGGGAGGGCATCGTCTACGGGCAGGATTTCTACCCGTTCTCGGCGGTCGTGCGAAAGGAAGCCGTCATCTGGCGCATCAGCAAGGACGACCTCATGCCCATCCTGGAGGCTGACCCGGAGCTCGAACGCTACATCCTCCAGATGGTCGGCCAGAAGCTCGACAGCTCGTACATCAAGGCGCGCTGTATCGCCGGGGAGCGTGTTGAGAGGCGCGTGGCCTGCATACTGCTCAAGACTCTGGACGAGAACGCCGGGATAAGGCCCTGCAAGGAGCGCATGGACACGCCGCTCACCAACCGCGACATCTCCGGGCTGATCGGCTCCACCGAGGAGACGGTCTCGCGGGTGATGAGCCGGCTCAAGAAAGAGGGAATCGTCGGGACCCAGGACAAGCAGCTCGTCGTGCTCGACCGGGACGCCCTGCTGGAATACTTCGAGTCTATGTAGGGGCTGAGGCTCCGGGAGGTCACGATGCCTGAGGTTTACCTGGACCATTACGCCGCCACACCGGTCCTCGCAGAGGTGGCGGACGCCATGCGGCCTTTTCTCACGGACGAATTCGGCAACCCCTCTTCCCTGCACAGCCGCGGTGACACCGCCCGCGAAGCCCTCGAGGAAGCCCGCGAGCGGGTAGCCGCTCTCATCGGCGCGAGCCCGGAGGAAGTCATCTTCACCTCGGGGGGCACGGAGGCGAACAACACCGCGGTGAAAGGCATCGCGTGGGCAGCCCGCAGGAAAGGCAACCACGTCGTGGTGTCCGCCGTCGAGCATTTCTCGGTCCTCCACGCAGCCCGCACTCTTGCCAAGTTCGACTTCGAGGTCACCGAGGTCGGTGTCGACGAGCAGGGCATGGTGGACCCCGCCCTCCTCGAGGCGTCGCTTCGGGACGACACAGTGCTGGTATCCGTGATGGCCGCCAACGGCGAGGTCGGCACGATACAGAAGGTGAAAGAGATCGCGGCCGTCGTGAAGTCGAAGGGCATCCCCTTCCACACGGACGCCGTCGCCGCGGCCGGGTACCTCCCGCTGGACGTGAACGAGCTCGGGGTGGACGCGATGTCGATCACGTCCGACCTCCTTTACGGGCCCAAAGGCGCCGGCGCCCTCTTCCTCCGCAAAGGCGTGCGCCTGATGCCGCTGCTCGACGGAGGGGTGCAGGAAGGCGGCCGGCGGGGCGGCACAGAGAACATGCCCGGGATAGTGGGGATGGGAAAAGCGGCGGAGCTTGCCGCGCGAGACCTCGGCGAGAGGGCCGCCAGCCTTTCTTCGATGCGCGACAGGCTCATAAGCGGCCTGCTGGATGCGATCCCGAGGCTGAGGCTGACCGGCCATCCCTCCAGCAGGCTGCCGTGGAACGCCAGCTTTCTGGTGGAGTTCATCGAAGGCGAGAGCATGCTGCTCTTCCTGGACCAGAAGGGCATCGCGGTGTCGAGCGGCTCGGCGTGCACCTCTCGCGCGCTCAAGGGGTCGCACGTGCTCACCGCGTGCGACGTGCCGGCGGAGCTCGCCGCGGGCTCGCTTTTGTTCTCACTGGGTATCGAGAACACGCCCGAAGATATAGATTATGTGCTGGAGACGCTGCCGCCTATAGTCGAGAGGCTGAGGCAGATGTCTCCGCTTTACGCCAAGTACCTCAAAGAGGGGGGTGGTTGAGATAGCGCAGTACAGCGACACGGTGATGGAACACTTCATGAACCCGCGCAACGTCGGCGAGATCGAGAACGCCGACGGCGTCGGGGAGGTCGGAAACCCGGTGTGCGGCGACATGATGACGTTCTATATCAAGGTGGACGACGGACGCCTGAGCGACGTCAAGTTCAAGACCTTCGGTTGCGGCGCGGCCATCGCGGTCTCGAGCATGGTGAGCGAGATGGCGATCGGCAAGACCCTGGACGAGGCCCTCAAGATCACCCGCGAGAATGTCGCGGAGCAGCTTGGAGGCCTTCCAAAGCAGAAGATGCATTGCTCGAACCTGGGCGCCGACGCGCTCCACAAAGCAATCCAGGACTACCAGAGCAAGCAGAAGGAGGCACAGAATGGATGATCCGAAGAATGACAAGGTCGTTGTGTGCCGGTGCCCCTACTGCGACGTGGTCGTCGAGGAGGAGAGCGCTATCTGCGTGGCTTGCAGGATGGTCATAGTAGAGTGCGTTCACTGCGGGGAGCCGGTACGCGATGGCGCCGAAGAGTGCCCTAATTGCGGCGAGGCGCCGAAGTAGCCGGTCGGGCGATTGACGTCTCTGGTGTGGCTAAGGAGGCTTTCCAATGGCTGAAGAAGAAAGCATGACACTCATCGTGTTCAGCGGGGACCTGGACAAAGCGCTTGCGGCGTTCAACCTCGCCAACACGGGCGCGTCCATGGGCATGACGGTCAACATGTTCTTCACTTTCTGGGGCCTTTCGGTGATCGAGAAAGGCTCACTGGATCGCGGCAAGAAGAGCCCGATGCAGTGGATGATGGGGATGATGAACCGCGGAGGCCCGGGGCGGAGGAAGCTCTCCAAGATGAACATGGCGGGCTTCGGCACCCACACCATGAAAGGGCTCATGAAGCGCTACCGGATGCCGAACCTCGACGAGAGCATAACACTCGCAAAGGAGCAGGGAGTGAGGTTCCTGGCCTGCACCACGTCGATGGCGATCATGGGGCTCGAAGAAAGTGACTTCCTTGACGTGGTTGACGATTTCGTGGGCGCCGCGACGTACCTGTCGCTCGCCACGGAAGGCAAGGTCAACCTCTTCATCTAGCCGGCGCCGGGCCGCTCTGGTTCGCGCGTCCTCGGAGGTGGGATATGGAAGCTGACAGGACCATTGACTGTGTGGGGCTCTATTGCCCGATGCCGATAGTGAAGACCGCCCAGGAGATAAAGAAGATGGAACCCGGCCAGGTCCTGGAGGTCCTCGCGGACGACGTCGGCATCAAGAGCGACATGCCCGCATGGGCGGAAAAGACGGGAAACGAGTTCCTCGGGCTCGAGGAAGACGGCGGCGAGATAAAGGTGTACGTGCGGAAAGCCAAGTAGTGCCCGCGGGCCGTGAACCGACTGGAGGTGTGTGAGGTGGCGGACGAGATCCAGGATGCCATTTACAAAGCGTACGAGGGCGAGTCGAAGGCCAGTGTCAGGCTGAAGGTCTTCGCCGACAAGGCCGACGAGGAAGAGTACTCCAGCGTGGCGAAGCTCTTTCGCGCCGTTGCGGATTCGGAGGCCATACACGCGCGCAACGCCCTGCGCCTCCTGCACGAGATCAAAGACACAGAGACCAACCTCTCCGACTCCCTGGCCAGCGAGCAGAAGATAGCCCAGGTCGCCTACGGCGACTTCATCACGAAGGCTGAGGCGCAGGAGAACAAGCCGGTGGCGACGATGTTCACCTGGGCCCGCGACGTCGAAGACGTGCACGCCAAGTTGTATGAGAAGGCCCTGGAGCACCTGCTGGCCGAAGAAGAGCCCACCTATTACGTCTGCGATGTGTGCGGTTATGTGGCCGATGGCGCCATCCCGGACAAGTGCCCGGTCTGCCAGAACCCGGCCAAGGTCTTCTACGAGGTGACCTGCAAGTACGATTGAGAGCCCTTTGCGGGCATTAGACCACATGAACAAGGCATCCGTGCGCCCTTATCGAAGTCCCCCCCAACGGCCGGACACCATCCAGGCGAACACGCGCAAGACGTACAACATGGGCGAGAAGATCCCGAACGGGAAAGCGTCCATATACGTCACCTGCACGACTTCGGGAAAGCAGATCATGGTCGAACGCCCGGCCGGTTTCTTTTGGGCCACGCGTAGTCGCCCGGCCCGATTTCCGGGCACACCGCCGTATAAATACCAAAGTCAAAAACGTATAATGTAGAAAACCATCAAGAAAGGCAGGCTCTTTTTCTATGGTCGGAAAGATACTGAACTCCCGATACGAGCTCGAGCAGCTCATCGGAACGGGCGGAATGGCCGATGTCTACCGCGCTCGGGACACACTCCTCGGTCGGACCGTAGCCGTTAAGATAC
>Ga0209538_1000627_pt1 | contig 20308 bp, 21 predicted proteins | sample BarGraNGADG00211_2_FD_184492 | JGI IMG/M metagenome (GOLD analysis project Ga0209538, IMG submission 184492) | Arctic peat soil microbial communities from Barrow, Alaska - Barrow Graham LP Ref core NGADG0004-211 (SPAdes) (version 2) | ecosystem: Environmental > Terrestrial > Soil > Wetlands >... | reverse complement strand
CTGGATGAGCCGACAAGAGGAATTGATGCCGCAGCACGGCGGGATGTATATAAGATCATTAATATGCTGAAAAACCAGGGCGTAGCTATCCTGCTGATTTCATCTGATTTGGAAGAAATTGTTGAATTGAGCGACCGCGCTGTCACGATGTTCAGAGGAAAAATAAATCAGACGTTCAGCAAAGATGAAATTAATCAGGACAATCTGATGGCGGCATCTTTCGGGGTTTATAAAAGAGGTGCAAACAATGGATAAAATAAAACATCTGTTAAAAGCCAGAGAGATTACTTCGCTGCTTATTGTTGTATTTGTGTTTCTTCTTGTTGGATTGGTTAATCCGTCATTCCTGCAGATAAGCAACATACTGCTATGCTTAAACGGAGGCGTCGTATATACAATAGTAGCAATCGGAAGTGCTTTTGTTATTCTGACAGGTGAAATAGATATTTCGGTCGGTGCAACGCTCGGCCTATCCGCAGCAGTCGCCGGTTCTATGATCCGTGACGGAAAATCATGGGGGGCAGCCATTCTGGCTGCTGTTGTAATAGGAGCCTTCGTTGGCATTGTTAACGGAATAGGGGTTACGGTATTTCGCATTCCTTCGATTATTATGACTTTGGGTATAAATGGTATCGTGCGCGGAATGAGTTATGTATATACCAACGGCAAATGGGTTGAAAATGTACAATTCGAATTCAAGGCCCTTGCCCAGGCAACTTTACCCGGAGGCATGACATATTTCTACTTTTCTGCCCTGGTCCTTGCAGTAGTAATATTTTTCCTGCTCACAAAAACGAAAAAAGGGCGTTACTTTGCAGCTGTCGGGGACAATGTTGACGGCGCAACTTTAATAGGCATTCCCGTAGGCCGTATAAAAATGTTTGCCTATATTATCTGCGGAATTATGTCAGCTGTTGCCGGCTTGCTCTATGTGAGCCGTGTAGGATTTGTTACACCGACAGCGGGCAGCGGATATGAAATGAAAGCAATCGCAGCATGCGTGCTCGGCGGAATCAGCCTGAGTGGAGGCAAGGGTTCTGTGATCGGTGCCACCATCGGTGCGATTACAATGGCATCTATAAGCCGCATTCTTGTTTTCCTGCAATTTTCTTCCGACTACGACAATACAATCACAGGTGTCCTTCTAATTACGATTGTAGTTGCGGATGTATTACTTGAGAGGCACAGAAAAGAAAAAGCGCGTAGAATCCGCCTGTCGGTTAAAACAGCTGACTACACATTAGGGGGAAACGCTCATGAATAATCAGCTGAAGAAAATAATATTCCGCTGGGAGTCTGTACTGGTTCTCCTATTGGTAATTGAAGTAATTGTTTTTGGCATAATTAATCCCAAATTTTTGCAGATCAGCGTATTACTTGGAAGCATCAACGACTTTATTCCGATTTGTATTATTGCTTTGTTTGTCACATTTGTCATGATTACCGGCGGTATTGATATCCAGGCAGGTTCCATAGTCGGGCTGACTTCGATTTTTATAGGCTTATTATGGAAGGACCTGGGAGTCAACATATGGGTTGCAGCAGCATTGTCCCTTGTAGTTGGCGGATTGTGCGGTGCCCTCAGTGGTTTCTTTGTCGGATTTGTCGGTGTACAGCCGATGGTTATAACGTTAGGCGGTCAGTTTCTGTTCTCCGGATTAGCCATTGTTATCACAAAGCTATCCGCAACAGAATCATATAAAGGAATCAGCGGTTTTCCTCAATCATTTACCGATTTCTCAAAAGGCCATATGGCAGGAATTCCTAATCAGGTAGTGGTGTTCGGCGTACTAATAATCCTTTCATATCTCCTTTTACACCGCACCAAATACGGACGAAGTGTTTTTCTTTGCGGTGTCAACAGAAACGCAGCCGAGTATTCAGGAATCAAAACCAGTCTTATTATTATGAGCACATACATTTTGACGGGAATCAGCGCCTCCGTTGCAGGAGTTTTAATGACCGGATATCTTGGAACCGCAAAAGCTGATTTTGGCAAAGAACTTACACTACCAATCATCACGGCAGTCGTGCTTGGCGGCACTTCGAATACAGGAGGAAAAGGCGGTGTCGTTGGTACGGCACTTGCAACAATAGCTGTTGGTACGATGCGGTTTGGTCTTTCCATGTCAGGAATGAATACACAGTATCTGGATATGCCGGTAGGTATTCTTCTTGTCCTTGCAGTTGCAGTCAGGACAATTAAGGACAACCCTAAGATTTTGCAGTACTTTTCGGTAAGGAAGCGTTCGAACTAATCACATTTCGATTTTGTTGTGTATTTGCCAGATACACATGAAATATACAGTGTAATTTATTGCGATGCGAAGTAACCCAAAGTAAGGAGGTATTGAAAAGATTATGGATGAAATGGCCGCAGCCGGTATTCCGGTTCTGACGGAACACCAGAGCCGCGGCTCACAACAGCACAAAGGAAAATTGACCAGAGGAATCAAACAAAATAAGGAGGCACTTCATGAAAAAGATTATAGCACTAGTTATCTCAGCCGTCATGCTGGTATCCGCTGCAGGTTGTACCGGAGCAGCTACTACCACAACAGCAGCTACAAAAGCAGCAGATGCAACTACGGCAGCAGGCGCAACAACAGCAGCAGGCGCAACAACAGCAGCCGGCGGGAAAGCAGTTACAGTAGTTTTCATACCCAAGCTTTCCGGCAATGCATTCTTTGAGGCCGCCAATGTTGGTGCCCAGAAGTATGCAGCAAAAAATGGATTCACTGTTAAATATGACGGCAACCCGGAAGCTTCCGTTGCAAATCAGGTTACAATTATCAACAACGCAGTTCAGCAGGGTGCAGACGCAATTTGCGTTTCCTCCGTTGACGCAACCGGACTTGATTCAGCTTTGAAAGAAGCTGCAAAAGCCGGTGTAAAAGTTGTTACATGGGACTCAGACGTTTCTGCAGACGCCCGTACAGTTATGGTATCCCAGGGAACACCGGAACAGCTCGGTGAAATGCTCGTTACAATGACGGCTGATTCCTTGAAAACCCGCGGCAAAGATCCGGTCAAAGATGCCATCAAGTATTGCTGGCATTATTCTCAGGCAACAGTTGCAGACCAGAACTCCTGGCAGGTAGCCGGTGAAGCTTACATCAAAGCAACTTATCCTAATTGGGTAAATGTTGCTCCTGACAATTATTACAGTGAGCAGGATGCTGAAAAAGCGATATCCGTTGGTGAGTCAATCATTACTGCACATTCCGACATTGATGCAATTATCTGTAATGACTCTACAGCTCTTCCCGGCCAGTGCCAGGCAGCCCAGAATCTTGGAAAAACAGCAAAAGATATTACAATCACTGGTTTTGCTCCCCCAAATTCAATGAAAGACTTCCTGAAGGCCGGCATTATTGAGCGTTGGGGCCTCTGGGATTGCCAGATCCAAGGCGCATTAGGCTGTTACCTTGGTTACTACCTTGCTTCAGGTCATGCAATCAAAGTCGGTGACAAAATTGACGTACCTGACATTGGAACAGTTGAAGTAATGCCTAACACAATACTTGATCCTAAAGCTTATACTGCTCCTGACTCAGGTGTTGTACTGCTTCCTGAAAGAACTGTATTTACAAAAGATAATGTTGACAAGTACGATTTCTAATTTTGACCTGCCCGTTAAATGCTGATTTAGCCGGAGTATGGCCGGGATTACCGGTCATACCCGGTACAGTGTTTATTGTTTCTGAGATATGATATTTGAATTTTAAAATCATCTTAGAAACCTATTGATGAAAATAAGGAGAAATGAAATGGCTGATATAGATGGACTGAAAGTTTCAAAGGATTATGGCATTAATGAACCTTTTGCAAACCAGAAGGGGTTTTATATTAAAGGCGCCAATAACCTTGAATGGGGAATGAAAAAACATCTGTCGAATATATTCGACCCAATAAGCGGCAATACTGTCATGTTTGCATTTGACCATGGATATTTTATGGGATCCACCGCCGGTTTGGAGAGGCTGGATCTGCTGATTCCGAAATTGGCAGGCAGCGTAGACGTTTTGATGGCAACGCGTGGTGCACTGCGTACTTGTGTTCCGCCTGAATACAGGAATGCCATTGCTCTGCGGACCACTTCGGGGTCTTCCATGCTGAACGAGGATCTGAGTCATGAGGTCATCGCTGTTGATATCGAAGATGCGATCCGGATGAATGCTGACTGTATGGCAGTACAGACGTTTATCGGCGCAGACGGACAACTGTCCAGTCTTGACAATCTTTCAAAAACGATCAACGCGGGTATGCGGTATAGTATTCCTACCTTGGGCGTTGTCGCTGTTGGAAAAGACATGGAGAGAACAGACCGTTTCTTCAAACTGGCAACTCGAATTGTAGCTGAGATGGGCGCCAATATCGTGAAGACCTACTACTGTGATAACTTCGAGGATGTTGTGGCTGCGTGTCCGGTTCCCATTGTCGTAGCCGGCGGCAAGAAATTGCCTGAAGATGAGGCACTGACACTTGCTTATCACGCAATCAGCGGAGGCGCACGCGGTGTGGATATGGGCAGGAATATTTTCCAGAGCCTGCATCCGGTAGAAATGGCTCAGTCCATACGCAAAATTGTACATGAAAAATATACGGATAAAGAAGCTTATGAATATCTGCAGGATTTGATTCATCAGGCATAAATATTTCAGGTATCTTTTCGATATCAGTTGTTGTTGCTGGTTCTGCTCAGATTAAGGCAGTGCCGGCAGCAACATTTTTAGAATTGGCGACAACGTATCAATTTTCACCGTATGGAGGTAATTCCAACATGGAATATGCAAAAACAATGATAGAAGGTTTGGAACTTTCCAGGGTTGGCCTTGGTACCTGGGGGATGGGCGGCGGCAGCTACTGGGGTGATCCGGAAGAAGACAGGGCAATTAAAACAATTCACGCAGCATTGGATATGGGTATAAATGTGGTTGATACGGCAGCCGTGTATGGACTCGGACGTTCAGAAGAAATTGTAGGAAAAGGTTTGAGTCAGGCGGGCTATCGTAAAAAAGCAATTTTGGCGACAAAATGCGGTCTGAGCTGGGATGCGCAGGGAAATGTATACAGGGACAGCCGTCCCGCAACAATCCGCAGGGAAATAGAGGACAGTTTAAAGAGACTTCAAACAGATTACATAGATATTTATCAGATTCACTGGGCAGACAAAAGAGTACCCATAGCAGAAACAGCATCTGTAATGCTGGATTTGATGAAAGAAGGAAAAATCAGGGCGATCGGTGTCTCGAACATGTCTAATGACCAGATGGATGAATGGAGAAAGACAGCACCGCTCCATACCTTGCAGCCGTCATTCAACATTCTGGAAAACAAGCTGTTTGAAAATCAGATCCCTTATGCGCAAAAAAACAACCTGGCAGTTCTTGGGTACAGTTCGCTTTGCCGGGGACTTCTTACCGGGAAATATTATGTCGGGATGGATACGAAGGAACTGGCTATGAGAGCACAGGAAGATCAGAAATTCCAGGGACAGAACTTTGTTAATCATGTTGCGGCAGTCGACGAATTAAAGGAATATGCGGTGCAGTTTGGAAAGACAGTTGCTCAGCTTGCTGTCAGATGGGTACTCGACAGAGGCGTTACGTGTGCCTTGTGGGGAGTTACCAAAGAGGAACACCTTGGACCGGTTTCGGGAGTGCTTGGATGGCATTTGACTGAGGAACAAATGGATGAAATGGAGCGTATAGTAGCAAAACATATTCCTGTTCAAGTGGGTAAAGAATTCCTTGTACCACCATTTCGGGAGGTATGTGTATGAGAACGATGCAGCTTGGAAAATCAGAATTGCAAGTGCCGGTAATTGCCGTTGGATGCTTTAGGATCAACGCGTTTACCCCAGCACAGGCTGAAATATTTTTCCGGACCGCAATGGAATCCGGCGCTAATTTTTTTGACCACTCCGACGCTTACAGCAACGGACTGTGCGAGTCGCTTTTCGCAGATGCCGTGCATATGAACAATACGATCCGGGAGAAGATGATTCTTCAGACAAAGTGCGGTTTGATTGGCCACGAGGAGTATGACTTTTCTCAGAAACATATTCTGGAGGCCGTGGACGGCAGTTTGAAACGGCTGAAAACCGACTATCTGGATATGCTTTTACTGCATCGCCCGGATGCACTTGTTGAACCGGAGGATGTAGCGGAAGCCTTTGACAAATTGCAGCAAAGCGGTAAAGTCCGGAATTTTGGAGTCTCCAACCAGAAACCGATGCAGATTCAGCTGCTGCAGAAATATGTCAGGCAGCAACTGGTTGTAAATCAGCTGCAGCTGAGCATCGCAAGTGCGAATATGATTTCAAACGGCTGCAATGTCAATATGCTCAATGACTCTGCGGTAGACCGCGATGGCAGCATCCTTGATTTTTGCCGCCTGAATGAGATTACGATACAGGCGTGGTCGCCGTTTCAGTACGGGTTTATGGAAGGCGTTTTTCTGGGCAGTGTAAAATATCCTGAACTGAATGCAGTAATTGACAGACTGGCTAAGAAGTATCAGGTAAATAATACGACAATTGCTATGGCATGGCTGCTGCGGCATCCGGCCAAAATACAGGTGGTAACCGGAACAACGAATACGGACAGATTGCTCGACTGCTTCAAGGCATCGGAAATCACACTGACACGCAGTGAGTGGTATGAAATTTTCAGGTCGGCAGGGAATCTGCTGCCCTGAGGGAGTATATATGAATTTTACATTTTTGTCGGATATAGACGGAACGCTGCTAAAGACCAACTCTCCGATGCCTGAAGCGACTATCGATGCCGCACGGGCATTCGTCGATGCAAAAGGAAATCTCGCCTTGTGTACCGGACGGGAAATTCGCTCAGCCGCCTCAATTGTTCAATTGCTGCCGGTAAATGCCCCCTGTATTTTGTATGGGGGCGGAATGATCTATGATTTTATGAAACAAAGAATCCTTTGGATGCAGCCGCTGGATAAAATTATTAATGAGGTCATGGATACAATTTTACGATGCGAACCGTCGGTTAGTATTACCGTCTTTACTGTTGCGGGTATCCACACAATCCGCATGAATCAATTTATGTCGGAACACGGCGTATATGAGGATCGTACCGCGCCTTTGTGCACGCTTTCAGAATTAAAGGGAGATATACTCAAAGTCCTCCTGACATGTGAGGATCCGGAAATTCTCGAGGGATTGCGAGGCCGCATTATCGACCCTGACGTTTTTGACTATGCGTTTGCCGCCCTTCATTTTTGCGAAATCACTCCTAAAGGAGTTGATAAGGGAACGTCTATGATAAAGCTTGAAGAATTGATGAATCTGCCCGACAATCAATTCTTCGTTTCGGGTGATGCAGGAACAGATTTGACCATGCGAAAAAATGCGGTATTGTTTTTTGCACCCGCAACAGCTGAGGAAATCGTCCGCAAATCTGCGGATTATATTATTCCGGGTCCGTCCGATGCAGGCATGGTGCATGCGTTTACCCGTGCTATCGTTTATATGCATAACACATCTACACAATAATATTCTGAACCCTGCCCACCATATCGTTCTCTTCGAGCATGACCTTGATTCCATGATGATGGGAGGCGCTGTTGGTCAGGATTCGTTTTACGTGACCCCTCGTCAGTTTGCCTGATCCCTGATCCGCTTTAAGTATTATATCAACCAGCATACCGGTCTGAATCGAGCTGCGGTTTTGTCCGTTCATCGTATAATCCTTCTTTCTATATATATAGTTGATGAAATTTGTTATAGTATGGGTATAAATCTATTCTATTTCTTATGTATTAAGATGTAAAGATTCGACTGATGGCGTCCTATTCATTGAAGTGCCGGTAAAGTACCGGGGAGTGTTGCAACCATGAAGATATTCCGAATTGAACTGGACAATGAATTTGAAGCGGATGTAGTAGCGTCCATGTTTGAGGAAGAAAAGATTCCGCATAATGTTGTCAGCCATCATAGCTCAGCCTACGACGGGCTATTTCAAATGACCATGGGCTGGGGGCATGTTGAAATCCCGGAGGAATTCCAGGAAAAAGCGGAGAAACTTATGCAGAGTTATAAAGAATCCCTGCCTGAGTGACCTGCTCGATTTACTGTCTGTGAAAAGAGAGTTGTCGTTTCTTTTTTTGACAGCCGAATTGTTTTTTAAAACAATTCGAAAGATAGATACTTTGGGGAGTGAACAAAAGTGATAACAGGCGCAATTATTGTAGCTTCCGGAAAAAAAGCAAGTAACGACTCGTTTCTGCCAATGATCAAAATAGGCAATATTTCGGCTGTTCTTCGCTTAATCAAGACCTTTCAGCAGGCAGGTGCAGCACCGATTGTGCTGGTTGCAGGAAGCCAGTCTGAAAAGCTTGAAAAACATGTGTCGCGTATGGGAATTGTATACCTGAGTGACTCCGAAAATGCATGCCATGAAATGATTGATTATGCAAAAATCGGGTTTGCTTACCTTAAAGATAAATGCGGTCAGGTTCTGGTTGCTCCGGTCGATGTTCCTCTTTTTACATCGGACACGGTGCAGCGCTTAATACGTTCCGGGGCTTTGCTGGCCAGCCCGGTTTTCAACGGGAAGCGCGGGCATCCCCTGCTGATTGCAAGCATCCTGATGCCATTTTTTCTGCAGTACCAAGGCGAAAACGGCCTGAAGGGTGCTATGGATGTCTGTGATTGTCAAAGAACGAACATTGATGTCAGCGATGCAGGCGTATTATATGATGTCAACTCCGGTGATGATTATCAGGATCTGCTTGAACATCATAATCAAGCGATTATTCATCCGATCGTGAAAATTCAATTGAGTAAAGAAGATGTTTTTTTTGAGCCCGGGACTGCACAGTTACTGTCCCAAATTGAAAATACCGGTTCTGTAAGGCTGGCATGCGAACAAATGACAATTTCTTACAGTAAAGGCTGGAAAATTATTAATATCATGGAAGAGCAGCTTGGATATTCGGTTGTAAAACGACAGCAGGGAGGCAGATACGGCGGCAGTGCCTGTCTTTCTGACAGGGGGAGGTCGCTTCTAAACCGGTATCATTCGTTTGAGACGAAATGCAAAGAGATCATACAGCAGCAGTTTGATATTTATTTAAAGGAATGACAGGCGTCAGTAATTCGATACCTGCAAGAGGAGATAGAAATGAAACAAATAAATACTGCCGATGCAGTTGGACGCGTTCTCTGCCATGATATCACCCAAATCATCCCGGGTGTGACAAAAAATGCGATTTTTCGCAAAGGGCATATCGTGACTGAAGATGATATTCCGGTGCTTCTTTCCCTGGGCAAGGATCATCTATTTATATGGGAAAAGCAGGAAGGCATGCTGCACGAAAACGAAGCAGCTGAAATACTCTATTCCATTTGTAAAAATGACCGCATGCGGCCGTCAGCTGTCAAAGAGGGCAAAATTGACATGTTCGCTGAAATGGCTGGTCTATTCAAAGTGGACACAGCCCGGTTGGACCGGATCAATGCTTTAGGTGAAATGATGATAGCGACCCGGCACTCCAATTTTGCTGTCAAAAAAGGCGATAAACTGGCCGGCACACGCATTATCCCGCTGGTCATCGAAAAAGAAAAAATGGATAGGGCTGTGGCAGTTGCAGGTCCGGAGCCTTTACTGGAGCTTCTCCCTTTCTTGAAAATGAAAGCGGCTATTGTCACAACCGGAAACGAAGTGTTTTACGGACGGATTCAGGATGCGTTCGGTCCTGTGATCCGGGAAAAACTCGCGGAATTTGATGTTGACGTGATCGGACAGACGATCACAGATGACAGTCCGGAAAAAATTACCGGTACAATCATCGATTATATCAGCAGAGGGGCGCAGATGATCATCTGCACCGGCGGGATGAGTGTGGATCCGGATGACACAACACCCGCTGCCATTAAAAATACAGGTGCGCAGATCATTTCCTATGGAGCCCCGGTGCTTCCGGGCGCCATGTTCCTTTTAGCCAATTATTCAACTAAGCAGAATACGTCCATTCCCATCCTCGGGCTGCCCGGCTGTGTCATGTATTCCAAAAGAACGATTTTTGATCTTGTCCTTCCCCGCATTATGGCAGGGGAAGTGCTTGGGGCGGAGGACCTTTCGAGTCTTGGGCATGGCGGACTGTGCCTTGGCTGCCCGGTCTGCACTTTTCCCAATTGTAGTTTTGGCAAATGAAAAGGCAGTTATTGCATGATAAAATAATAATTTTCCAATGAGGTGACAATATGGTTGACCAGTACGGAAGAACCATTGACTATATGCGGATATCCATAACCGACCGCTGCAACCTGCGGTGCATATACTGCATGCCTGAAGAAGGGATAGAATGCATCCCGCACAACGAAATTCTCACATATGAAGAAATTTTGCGGTTAGTCCATGCCGCTGCTGCCAACGGCATCAGTAAAATTAAAATTACCGGAGGAGAGCCGCTCGTCCGCAAAAACGCGGCAGAACTTATCCGGCAGATCAAACAGGTTGAGGGCATCCGGGAAGTAACGCTGACAACAAACGGGGTTTTGTTTACACAGCAGGGGGCAGACCTCGTCGCTGCCGGCTTGGATGGCGTGAATTTTAGTCTGGATACCCAGGATGCTTCGAATTTCAACAGAATCACCCGCGTTGACGCATACAGGCAAGTTCTTGCTTCCGTTGAGTATGCATTGCAGCTCGGGATTAAGACCAAGATCAACTGTGTTCCCCTTCAACCATATGATTATGCTGATTTAACCGAATTGGCAGGGTTTGCCAGGAAATATCCCATTGATGTACGGTTTATTGAATTGATGCCAATCGGACTTGGCCTGCAGTATGAACCGGTCAAAAGTGAACATATTTTCGAACAGTTGACCAGGGAATATGGAGAACCGAAAGTCTCTCCGATCATACATGGCAACGGTCCGGCCCGCTATTACGACTTTCCGGGCTTTAAGGGAAGCATCGGTTTTATCAGCCCGATTTCCAACATATTCTGCGAAAACTGCAATCGCATCCGGCTGACCGCATCCGGAACACTGAAACTGTGCCTTTGTAATAACAGGAGTTTGGAGCTGAAACCGCTGTTAAGGGGCGGCATATCAGATGAGCAGTTATCAGAGGTAATCAGAAATGCAATATATGATAAGCCGCTTGAACACCATTTGGGCGAGCCTGATGATGATACTACGGAAACAAAAAAGATGGTACAAATAGGAGGGTGAGAACATGGGAAGTGTTATGGCCGTGTGCATAAGCGAACAGCGGGGCACCAAAAAAATCAACATCGGGAAAGACGAACTGATTGAGAATTACGGCTTGAAAAACGACAGCCATGCAGGTGACTGGCATCGTCAGGTCAGTCTCCTGTGCTATGAACGCGTCGAGGAATTCCGTGCCAGGGGAAGCCAGGTAGGAGACGGTGATTTTGGCGAAAATCTGCTGGTGAAGGGTATTGATTTCAAAACACTTCCTGTAGGAACCATTCTTGCATGCAATGACGTGCTCCTGGAGATTACCCAGATCGGAAAACTCTGTCACTCACACTGCAAAATTTACGAAGAAGTAGGCGACTGCATTATGCCGCGTGAAGGCGTATTTGCAAAAGTCATGCATGGCGGCACAATTTCTGTAGGAGATGATTTGTATGTCAAATGATGCAGTAAAAACATACCGCGCCGGTGTAATTACCGCCAGTGACAAAGGCTCACAGGGCCAGCGTGAAGATGTGAGCGGTTCTGTTTTGAAGGAAATTCTGGAAGCCAACGGATATAGTATTGTCAGTTATTGTGTCCTTCCGGATGATAAAGATCAATTGGCCGGTGAAATGATGCGGCTTGCAGACAACGACCTTTGCGATATTATCTTTACTACCGGCGGTACGGGATTTTCTCCTCGGGATATTACTCCGGAGGCTACATTATCCGTCGCAGACCGTCTGGTACCCGGCATCAGCGAAGCAATGCGCTTTTACAGCATGACCATAACCAAACGCGCCATGCTCAGCAGGGGAACATCCGTGATACGTGCACGGACTCTGATCATCAATCTTCCCGGCAGTCCGAAGGCGGTCCGCGAAAGCCTCGGATATATCATCGGCGAATTGGGCCATGGTCTGGCAATCCTCAGAAGTGATGCCAATGAGTGTGCCCGCTAAAGGAGAATTGTATATGGACAGAGGAATCTATACCCGGCTTCTGAATCTCCTGAAAGATGGCCGGAATGTTGTTTTGATGACACGATTTACCGGAGAACACGGCAATCTGCAGGATCTGGAAAAGAAAATTATAGAAGGAGTTCCATTTGAAGGAATTCCTGCACAGGCACTGGCGCAGGGTCTTCCGGTAACATATAAAGAGGAGGATACGACGGTTTTACTGGAGCCGTTTTATCCGGAAGAACGTCTGATTATATTGGGCGGCGGACATATTGCAATGCCGCTCACGGATTTCGGAGCGAGAATCGGATTTTCCGTTATAGTCGTGGACGACCGCCCGGGCTTCGCCAATAAACCGAGATTTTCAGTCGCATCGCAGGTTATTTGCGGTGGGTTTGAGGAGACAATACAACAGCTTCATATTACCGAAAGCGATTACGTAGTGATTATTACCCGCGGCCACCGGCATGATCAGGATTGCCTGTCACAATTACTGAAAGGTACGCAGCCGTTTTATACCGGCATGATTGGTTCAAGGCGGCGTGTAGCCGTGGTAAAGGATGAGCTGACCGCACAGGGTTATGACGCCCATAGGCTGGAGCGCGTGCACTCGCCGATCGGACTTGCCATCGGCGCGGTAACGCCGGAGGAAATTGCTGTCTCTATTATATCGGAGATAATTGCCTGCAAGCGCCTGAAAAGTGAAACTCCTGCAGGTGGTGACCGGTATACCAACCGCTCCGATGTTGATATGGATGTTCTCAGGGCGCTTTCCAATGAGACGGATGAACCGAAGTCCATTGTCACCATCATTTCCTCCAAAGGCTCAGTCCCCCGTGGGGCTGGCGCCAAAATGCTTGTTTATCCGTACGGAAAAATAACAGGGAGTATCGGCGGCGGCTGCAGCGAAGGCGCTGTCATCAATGACGCGCGCCGGATCATCGGAACCGGCGGCTACCTGCTCAAAACTGTCGATATGACCGGTGATGCGGCAGAAGATGAAGGCATGGTCTGCGGCGGAATCATGCAGGTGCTCATAGAAGACTATTAGATTTGAGCAGCTTTTGAGTATAAAACGATAGAAAATAGTAATAAAATTATTAAAAACAGCAAGGAGAACAAAGCTATGTATTTAGATGAATTATTCGGATTGAACGGTAAAGTTGCTGTTGTTACAGGCGGCGGACGCGGAATTGGTCAGACAGTTGCAATCGGTATGGCAAAAGCAGGAGCTGAAATTGTTATCCTGAGCAGAAGCGGTGCTGCCGAAACGGTCAGTAAAATCGAATCCAATGGCGGTAAAGCCTACGATATTAAAACAGATGTTACTAGAGAAGAGAGTGTCGATGCCGCGATAGCGGAAATACTGGAACGATCGGGGAAAATCGACATTTTGTTCAACAATGCCGGCATCTGCATGCACCAATCGACATTGGAGGCAACCATTGCCGAATTCAGGGAAGTCATCGATACAAATCTTACCGGTCAGTTTATTGTTGCGAGGGCTGTCGGGAAAATAATGATTGATAAAGGAATTAAGGGAAGCATTATCAATATGGCATCGATGTCAGGCTCCATTGTAAATGTACCACAGTGGCAATGTTCCTATAATGCATCCAAGGCAGGTGTCATTCATATGACGCGTTCCCTTGCAGCTGAATGGGCGGAATATGGTATTCGAGTCAACAGTCTGAGCCCCGGATATATTGGGACACCTATGTCTGCGGATACTCCTATAGAACTGCGTAATGCTTGGATGCCATTGATCCCTTTGCATCGTATGGGTGAACCGGAAGAATTAATACCGCCTGTGCTGTATCTTGCCTGTGATGCTTCCGGCTATACAACCGGAAGTGATGTTGTCGTTGACGGTGCATACAGCTGCTTGTGAAATTGTATTACGCAAAAAGAGAGTAAATTGTCCCCGCGCAGGCATTGTGAAAGAGGCAGTATGATGTTGCAGCAAGTTATGACAGCTCCGGGAGTGATCGAAATAAATGAAGTACCTGTACCCCGGATAAAGGATAATCAAATACTAGTCAAGATTATGAGGATCGGAATCTGCGGTTCGGATATTCATGTATATCACGGAAAACATCCATTTACATCTTATCCTGTTACACAGGGGCATGAGGTTTCCGGAGAAATTTATGAAATCGGTTCAGACGTGTCCGGTTTCCAAACCGGACAAAAGGTGACGATTCAGCCGCAGGTTGTATGCGGGAATTGTTATCCCTGCCGGCATGGTAAATACAATTTATGTGAAGAATTGAAGGTTATGGGATTTCAGACGATGGGCACTGCGTCACAGTATTTTGCGGTAGATGCCTCCAAAGTTACCCTGCTGCCGGATGCAATGGGTTTTGATGAAGGCGCGATGATCGAACCTTTGGCTGTTGCTGTACATGCAGTAAAACAGGCTGGAGACGTGTCGGGCCTCAAAATAATAGTCCTCGGAGCAGGACCAATTGGCAACCTGGTAGCGCAGACCGCGAAAGGAATGGGCGCCGAAAGCGTAATGATTACCGATATTAGTGACTGGCGTCTGGCAAAAGCTAAAGAGTGCGGCGTCGATTTTCAAGTAAATACAAAAAACAGAGATCTCGGAGAAGCTGTTCTGGAGGCATTTGGCCCTGATAAAGCGGATATCATTTACGACTGTGCCGGCAATAATATTTCGATGGGACAGGCGATAAAACAGGCACGGAAAGGCAGCACAATTATATTAGTAGCCGTATTTGCGGGCATGGCTTCCATTGATCTGGCTGTTGCAAACGACCATGAATTGGATATAAAAAGCACGATGATGTACAGAAACGAAGACTATCTTGATGCTATTTCGTTAGTTAATGACAAAAAAATAGTGCTGACGCCATTAATATCCAAGCATTTTGCATTCAAAGATTACCTGGAAGCATACCAATATATTGATGCCAATAAAGAAACGACCATGAAGGTTATTATGAATATCCAGGAATAGGAATAGAAGCGGCTGACGTCGCTATGGCATATCTTCATACTCTGACAAGATAAGCAGTGGGGAAGGTCATATGACAGACAATATTTCCAGTGAATTGTTGTCCTATATGCAAAACCATAGAATCATCAACACACATTCACATCATCGGGAAGATCATCGCTTTGAGACGGTGACGCTCGACAATTTGCTGTCTGATTCTTATGTGAATTGGTCCGGTGTTGCGCTCCCTTCAATACATGCGGAACGTACTGCCTATTTGAAGAAAGTGCAGTGCCGGTCCTATTTTGTCTGGCTGCAAAAAGCCCTGCAGGATCTGTACGGCTTCACAGAACTAATTTCAGCCGGAAACTGGGACAGCATTTCCCGGCTGGTGGAAGCATCACACAAGGATAGCCGGCATCATCTGGATGTTTTACAGAAGAAATGCGGGTATCGGAAGGTGATCCTCGATGCGTATTGGCAGCCGGGAAGCGACAACGGGCATGCCGGATTGTTTGCACCGGCACTGCGCGTTAACTCGTTCTTTTTCGGTTACAGCAGTGACAGTAGGGACCATAACGGCAACAATTGCCGGAGTCTGTATGGAATTACTGCAAGAAACATGGATGATTATGTTGACGCGATGAAAGCAGTGATTCTGCAAAAGAAAGCACAGGGCTGTATTGCGCTCAAATGTGCACTGGCATATGACCGGGATCTGCATTTCCAAGGCGCAGACAAAGCGCAGGCGAATCGTGCCCTGACGTGCTCGGATGCTGAACGTACGCCGGAAGACATCAGGGTCTTTCAGGATTATCTGTTCCAGCAAATCTGTGAAATATCCGCCGAAGCAGGACTTCCGCTGCAGTGCCATACAGGTCTTGGGCTTCTTCAGGGATCGCAGGCAATCCATCTTGCACAGGCGATAGCCCGGAATCCGGACACGAAATTCGTCCTGCTGCACTGCGGTTTCCCATGGACGGACGACGTCAGCGGCCTCCTTCACAATTACACGAATGTATATCCCGACTTGAGCTGGCTGCCGATTCTTTCGCCGGCAGCAGCAAAGCAGATGATTCACCAACTAATCGAACTGGGGAATACGGATAAAGTCTGCTGGGGATGCGATACGTGGACTTCTGAGGAAAGTTATGGTGCCCTTCTGGCGTTCAGACAGGTATTTACCGCGGCTCTATCTGAGAAAATTCAGGACGGTTATTTCCTTCTGGAGGATGCAAAAAGGATCATCGACTGTTACCTCTATGATAATGCGGCCGCCCTTTATCATATTTGATTATCTGCTATGCCCAGGGATCGACATACACTTCATCCCGCGACAGATTCCAGGAGAGGGATTTGACGATCCAGTCGCCATTCAAATCTGCGATTCCCACGTATGGACCTCGACGCAGGACGATATATTCACCGTGTGTTACACTGACAGTGGAACCTTCCGTCATGTATCGGACATTGCCGTTGTTATCAATGATATAAGTACCGCTGGAAGTTCCGTTATTTGGATCATAAACTCCCGTATAAACGACAATATATTCATCGGCTATATTTATTCCGCTTGCGTTTTCGATGCTGCAAAGGACTTTGCCGGTATCGAGTGAAACAACCTGGTTGTTATGTCCATTCGCAGGCCCGAGCACAACGACATGGCTGTTCATGCCGTAGAACGCAGCGCCGTCTCTGTCTATTACATATTCTGCATCCTGCGTCTTTATCGCTATTTTGTCACCAGAAGTTCCCACTGCAATCAGCTGCGAATTATCATAATCGTAATAGAATTGAGAACCCGGAATACGCTGTTCAGCTTTACAGGCAATTCCTTCGACATCATATTCGTTGCCGAATATGAGTTTGCCGTCCGTTCCGACCTCGTTTTTTTCAACCGACTTGAAGGAAGAGTTATACAGCAGATTATCCTTGATATAATAATTGTTAATATATATGAGCGTTTGTGCCTCACTTGTAACAAGTCGATTCGAACTTGTATACATTTCCTCCACAGGCAGCACACCATTTATAATTACATCACCGTCAAAATCAATAATACCATACCCCGTCGATTCTGTTTCGCCGATCCATGCAAGGAAGTACTTTCTATCGAGCAATTCCACAGGTTTTCCCGGAAGATCGGTCGCCTCGCACTTGTTATTGATTGTGCCGTCCCGGGCAACAAAGTATATCGTAATCGACAATGAATCGGTATTTGTCTCATTCCACACATCACTCTGGAAGGAAACGACGGTTTCATCACCGATGCATATCAGGGCAATATCAGTCGAACTGTTCGCAGAATCCGGATAAGTAAGAGTCCGGACAGGTTCGCCGGCGGTATTATAGAGAATGACTTTAGAATTTTTCCCATAATCACGGGAAATCTGGTAGAACCCGTTCGCACTGCTTTGAAGCAAATTATTATACTGCTCCGGGTCTTCGGGGAGAAGTGTCTGCACATCCCTTTGATTCAGGCGCCGGAATTTAGAGAGTTCCTGCTCTGTGAATATTCCGATAGGAGGCATGCTTTGTCCATCCGTGAAAAGAAAGGAATCAACCTGTTTGCCATAGCAGTCAAACACGTTATAATAAGCGCCTTCGCCCGGGATTACTGCATAATAACCTTCTTCGAGCAACCTGCCGCCGGGCAGCGGATCCCTTGAAATATAGACAGAGGCAGGAGCAGGGATCGGAGTTGGATTTGGCATCAGTGTCGGCTCCGGTGTAGGTGTTACGGCCGGTTCGGATGTGACCGGGGAAGTGGCCAGCGTGATACTGGCACCCGTTGAAGGTTTTGTCCCGGCTTTGCCAGCATCGGAACAGCCGGATAGGCTCATGCTGAGGGCCAGTACCAGAGCCAACGCCAAAATACTCTTCATATTACATCTCCATGATCGGCACATAACCGCAGTCGATTAATAGCTGCTGTCCGTCTTTTGTCAGAAGCCAGTCAAGAATGGCTTCTGCCTGAGGATTCGGATCAAGCGGGATAACGCCGTAGAAGGGATTGGTAAATCCATACTGACGGCTGTTGATTGTCTCATTGGAAGGAAGGACATCGTCGACGGCAATGAACTTGAGACCGGGCTGTGTATACATGTTTTTGGCGTAATAGTATACGGAATATCCGATGGCATTGGCGCTGTTGTCAAAGGATGAAATATCTTGAATGATATCGGCCATTCCTTCCGAAATTGTCTCCGTCGTCGGAGCCATCATCAGCTTTCCCTTCATCATCAGATTCAGCATCAGAGTCTGGCTGCCGCTGAGTTCCGGACGCTGGAAAGCCACTATCGGCGCATCATCGCCTCCGACTTCCGACCAATTTGTGATCTCACCGCTGTAAATTCCGCGGACCTGGTCGCTAGTCAGCGAATTGACAGGGTTATCCTCGTTGACTATGAACACCAGAGCATCCAGGCCAATCTCACGCATATCCATCTTGTTGAAGACATCCAGTGCATCAATGGTCGGCTGTGCCGGTTCGTATACCAGAAGAAGATCCGACAACCCGTCCGCCATAGCCTGATAGCTCGCATCTGTCGTGTTGAAGGCAAGGGATTCCTCCGCCTGAGCAGGCGTACAGCCCGTGATTTTCTGGATAAGTCCGATGGCAAGCGGAATTGTTGCTGTTGATCCATCTACGACAGGATAATTTTCAAGCGTTATTTCGCTGAGCACATTGATCGCCGGAGCAGCTGTCTCTTCCGGTATCGACGTTTTTTCAGGGATCGTCGTATCAATAATGGATGTTTCTGCTTTCATAGTGTCGCCAATTGACGACTCATTTTGTGTCGTCACCTTAGTATCTTTTGCCTTATAATTCACACAACCGCAAAGTCCCAGGCTCATGGCAAGTACCAGGATCAGACTCAAAATTCGCTTCATAACACTGCACTCCTTATTATTAAGTAATAGATGTATTCACTATACGACATAGATATACCGAAAACAATAATTATATTTGATTTGTTGGAACGGCGGGCTTCGCCCCGGGATGTTATAATACCTCTGTAAAGGCAAAATGCTGATTTCAAAAATAATTGCCTCAAAACTGAGTTGTATCCTTGGAGGGACTGACATGAACGGTGAACAGTTGTGGGAAGATATTTTTGCCAGGCTGGAGTCGAAAGAGGAGCAGCTTCGAACCAAAAACGGATTATGGTTCCGGGCATTTGTTAAAAAAGCCAAGCTCTATGTTGACGGTTCCCCGGATTATACGCCGGCATGTGACATCAAAAGGCCAAGGCCTATCAGTGAAAAAGAATTTATGCAGGTATTTGTATGTTATGATCGTTGGATCAGCGGGACAACAGGTATTCGCCAGATTATAAGTCAGAAATCAATAAGCGCGGCATATATTTTTGCTTTAATTGATCTTGTGAAATAAATTATCATTTGAATAGGGGGGTGTGATATGTCTCATATCACTTCGAGATCCGCGTATGAAAGTCTGCAGGAGCGTTTGAACCGGTTCCCTCAGGGGGCGCCCGTTTCGGATACCCTGTACAAGATCCTTGGTATCCTTTTTTCGGAGAAAGAAGCAGCCCTCGTTGCACAGCTTCCTATCAAACCATTCAATGTACAGAAAGCGGCTGCGATTTGGGGTGTTTCGAATGCGGAAGCGACAAAAATCCTTGATGGCCTTGCATCAAGATGCATTCTTCTGGATATGGAAAGTCACGGGGAGACTCGTTATATCCTGCCTCCGCCTATGGCCGGATTTCTGGAATTTTCTATGATGCGTACCAGAAATGATATTGACCAGCATCTGCTTGCGGAGCTTTTTTACCAGTACATGAATGTGGAAGAAGAGTTTGTCAAACAGCTTTTCGGTACGGAAACCAATCTCGGGAGGGTGTTCGTCAACGAAACGACTCTGCCGGAAACGGATGGCACGGTGAAGGTGCTTGATTTTCAAAAAGCGAGCCACATTATTACATCTGCCGAACACATTGCTGTCGGGATGTGCTATTGCCGGCACAAAATGCAGCATGTCGGAAGGAATTGTGATGCCCCGATCAATGATATCTGCATGACTTTCGGGGGGACTGCGGATGCCCTGGTCCGTCATGAGTATGCCCGCAGGATTGATTCTTCCGAATGCATGGAACTCCTTTACAAAGCATATGAATACAATCTTGTTCAGTTCGGGGAAAATGTCAGAAAGGATGTGTCGTTTATCTGCAACTGCTGCGGCTG
>Ga0209538_1000626_pt1 | contig 20342 bp, 19 predicted proteins | sample BarGraNGADG00211_2_FD_184492 | JGI IMG/M metagenome (GOLD analysis project Ga0209538, IMG submission 184492) | Arctic peat soil microbial communities from Barrow, Alaska - Barrow Graham LP Ref core NGADG0004-211 (SPAdes) (version 2) | ecosystem: Environmental > Terrestrial > Soil > Wetlands >... | reverse complement strand
TCCGCCAAGAGCTGTTTACTCGTTTCGTCCATGCAGACTTGTGGTCGTTTGGGATCATAAGGCCGAGTGTAAACTTCTAAAACGTCCTCCATCTTGCATACAAACTCGCCATTGGCCTTGGGAGGGAGACACCACTCCGCATTTAGCCAAGGCTTAAGTTCGTTTTTTGAGGGTGGTACGAATCGTCTCGTACGAAATATTTTCTACATACCCGAGTTGAATAAATCGGTCACGCAATAAACGTAAAGTCCAGCAATCTCTTCCAGATGGCGTTTCGCTGCAGACTAGCGCAATCAGATGAGCCTCATTTTCACCATCCAGACGGTGTTCGTAGATGCGATCTGGTTTCTTGCGATTGAGTACGGTTTCTAAGCCTCCTTCAATATAGGTTCGACGAACTTTGCTCACCGTTACATTGGACACATCGAAGGCTTCACAGATAGCCTGATAGTTCCAATTCGCTCCATTTGCGCTACTGTCTGATTTCAACAATATCTGTGCTCGACGTAATTTCCTGGCTGGTGCTGTACCGGTAGAAACGAGTTGCTTCAATTGGGAACGTTCGGTTTCGCTTAGTTTGACTGGATATTTTTGGTTCATGGGGTTTGTCCTTTATCTTGGAATGGTTTCCATAAAAAGGATGCAAACTTCATGCCATGTCAATCTTTTAGCTTTGACAGACTACTAGTAGATTAATGCGGATTACTGTTAGTAGACAGCGATGCTCTAATAGACCATTAATTCACAAATTACCAGTAGGTCAAAAGAAAAGGTAGTCCTTCCGGATGGCGGTAGCGCTCAAGATTTACCTATAGAAAATACTTAGTTAATGTGTTTCTGTGACCTTGTGAAGCCCGCGGGGATGGTCAACATTCAGATCGCGAACACCGGCAAGATGCATAGCGAAGAGTTGCCCAGGCACAACGCTGATGAGCGGAGAAACCCATTCATCAGGGATGCGGGGCAGCTTAAAGGCAGTGCGACCCTCTTGCAGCATTTCGTCATCATCAGAAATTGCGATAATTTCTGCACCAAGTTCATGCAAGCCTTTTACAAAAAGTTTCATTTCCTGAAGCATCCTGCCTGAAGGGGCAATCACCAGAACCGGGAAGGCTTCTTCGACCACAGCAACGGGGCCATGAAGAAAATCGGCACTGCTGTATGGTTCAGCAATGATGTAATTTAATTCCTTGATCTTGAGGGCCACTTCAAATGCGGTTGGGTAGTTGAAGCCGCGCCCAATCACAACGCACATACGCATGTAGCGGTAGCGTTCTGCCGCCTGCGCAATGGAGGGGGAAAGTTCCAGGGTTTCCTGCATCAGTTCCGGAACTGAACGTAAAATGACTTCCCGCTCTGGATCTTCCGCGGCCAGGGTGCTGAGGGCAGCGATGGCCGCCAGTTCGGTAGTGTAGGTTTTAGTAGCAGCCACAGAAAGTTCGGGTCCGGCATGTAAATCCACCAGGCAATCAGCTATTTGCGCCAGGTCAGAATCAGGCTCGTTGGTAATGGCGATGGTTGGAGACCCCTGTTTTTTGGCATCGGCAATCACTGAAACGATATCCGGGCTCTTGCCGGACTGGCTGATGCCGATGACCAATGAGTTTTTGTAACTGGGAACTTGCTGGTAAATGCTATGCAGGCTGGGTGTAGCCAGGCCAACTGACAGGTGATTGGCCGCCCCAAAAAGATATTGCGCGTAGCGAGCGGCATTGTCACTGGTTCCGCGTGCGGCTATGACCACATTGGTAACCCTTTCGTCCTTTAAAAGCTTGCTGGTCTTCTTTAAGTCCTCCCATTCATGGTCGAAGAACTGCTGCATGGCAAGGGGTTGTTCGTGAATTTCTTTGTATAAGTTGGTATTATTAATCATGCTCGTCCTCCAGCTCTTGGTCGGGTTTTTCTTTCCAGACTCTCTTGCCTGTTCATTATAATAGGCAAGGTACTAATTTGCTCTGTGTGGGCGGGATGAAAGAGGAATGATGAACGAAGACTTGTTTGCAAACCCAAATGAAGGCCTAACCTTCGATGACTTGCTGGTACTGCCAGGTTACAGCGAAAAACTGCCCTCTGAAGTGGACTTGCGTGCCCGGCTGGCTGGCGACATTTACCTGAATTTGCCCCTGATGTCTGCCGCCATGGATACCGTAACAGCAGCCCGCATGGCTATTGCCATGGCCCGGGAGGGCGGGATCGGTATGATCCACCGCAACCTCACCCCGGAAGACCAGGCCAAGGAAGTCGAGATTGTCAAGCGCTCCGAATCGGGCATGATCTCAGACCCGATCGTGCTGCCTCCTACGGCGCTCATCAAGGATGCCGAAGCCATTATGGCGCGTTTCCATATCAGCGGCTTGCCTATCATCGAGCCAATTGGCGACCGCCTAGTTGGCATCCTCACCAATCGCGACCTGCGTTTTGTCAACCCGGAAGATATGGAAAAACCAGTCACTGAATTTATGACCGCTGAAGGACTGGTCACTGCGCCGATAGGGACCAGCTTGGAACAGGCTAAAGAAATCCTACAGAAGCACCGCATTGAAAAGTTGCCACTGGTGGATGAACATGGCCACCTGAAGGGGCTCATCACGGTCAAAGACATCCAGAAGCGCATTCAGTACCCCTCAGCCTCGAAGGATTCCCAGGGTCGATTGCTGGCCGGGGCAGCGGTAGGCGTGGGCAACGATCTGGCAGAGCGCGTGGAGCGCATGCTGGAGCAAAGTGTGGACATATTGGATATCGACACCGCTCATGGCCATTCCCTGGGAGTGCTCAAAGCGATCCGGCTGATCAAATCCATCGCGCCGCATTTACCTCTGATTGCTGGAAACGTGGTTACTGCAGAAGGCACGGAAGCGCTGATTGAAGCCGGAGCCGATGCGGTCAAAGTGGGCGTGGGGGCAGGTTCCATTTGCACCACCCGGGTGATCTCCGGGGCTGGGTACCCACAAATGTCAGCCATTTACTACTGTGCCAGGGCGGCCGCTGGGCATCACATCCCGGTGATTGCTGATGGCGGCCTAAAGTTCAGCGGCGATATTGTCAAAGCCATTGCAGCTGGCGCGGAAACAGTCATGCTCGGCGGCCTTTTGGCTGGCCTCGAAGAAGGACCAGGCGATTTGATTCTATATGAAGGGCGGCAGTTCAAAGGCTACCGCGGCATGGGCAGTGTGGGCGCTATGGAAGGTTTTGCCAAGGACCGCTATGCCAGCGGTCAGGGTGAAGCCCGTAAATTGGTACCGGAAGGCATAGAAGGCATGGTGCCTTATCGAGGCACGCTGCACGAACATATTTACCAACTTGTGGGGGGCCTGCGTTCAGGAATGGGCTATGCCGGGGTTGCCAACCTTGAGGAGCTGCGCACAAAAGCCAGGCTCATCCGCATTACCGGAGCCGGCCTGGTCGAAAGCCATCCGCACGACGTGACCATGACCCGGGATGCCCCCAACTACATGCGCAATTAAAATTTCCTGATTGAGAATGTTTTAAAGCTTATACACTTCATAATTTCTAGGTTTGAATCCTAAAATCGGCTGCTTTTTCAATGTCATAAGCCAGGAAGTAAGCCTCTTCCATGGGTATCCAATGCTTTTGGAATTGTGCCAGTTTGTCTGGGTTTCTGGCCTTTAAACGTGCCAATTGAAGCTTGGGCGGACAGCTCAAAAAGAGAGCTAAATCGTAATAAGCTCCAAGTTTGGGATGCAGGGCATAAGCTCCTTCAACAATAGTTAACTGGGCAGGTGACAAGTTTTGCCACTCCCCCAATTGCATCCGGTTGCAGTCGAATGCCTGGTAACTGACCCCCGCTTCATCTCGTAAACCAGGCAGAATTTCAGCCACAAAGCGCTCAGAGTGCAGGTTGCCACCCGGCTCGGATAGGCGTTCAGCCGCCCGCAACTCCTGAGGGAGGAAGAAATCATCCATGTGGACCACCCTGGCTGAGTAAACTTTGGCCAGTTTCTCTGCCAGGCTGGTTTTGCCGCTGGCAGCCCGGCCATCGATGGCCAGCACAACTGGAACGCCCCTTGAAAGCATGCTTTCCAATCGGATGGTAAGAGGTTCAAGCTTGTCTAACCTCAACCGTTGCTGCCCTGCATTGCTTTCCAATTTTTGTAACACCTTCCGATTCTAACGGATAAAACTTGAAAAGAGAGGCAGACTTAATAGTAGAATGGGAGCATGACACACAGCCAGATTCTTCATAATGTTTTCTTACAAAGCAAAGGTCCGGAGGGTTTAAGTGATCTCGCCATGCAAGCGGCCATCCTCGAAAGCCAGGGCTCGCTGGCGGATTTGAAGAAAGTGCTCATCATCCCCCCGGATACAACCCGGCTGCATGCCTATGCCGGCAACTTGGTGAAGATGCTGCTAAGTCTTTTGCCCTCCGCCTTCCAGGTGGACATCCTGCCTGCTTTAGGCACGCACCAGGCGATGAACGCAACAGACCTGGACCTGGCATTTCCTGGCGTTCCTCATCATTTTTTCCGCGTTCACAATTGGCGCAGGGATGTGCAGAAAATTGGCGAAGTGCCAGCTGCTTTTATCGAAGAATTGAGCGGGGGCAGACTCAAGCAATCCGTTCCGGTCGAAATCAACCGACTCCTTCTCGACCCAAGCTATGAGCGCATTTTTTCAATTGGCCAGGTCATCCCGCATGAAGTTGCCGGGATGGCAAACTACAACAAAAACCTCTTGATTGGCTGCGGGGGCCCAGCCATGATTAATACCAGCCACCTTTTGGGAGCACTTTGCGGAATGGAAAGCATGATGGGTAGGGATCAAACACCCGTTCACCAGCTTTTTGATTACGCTGAAAGCCATTTTCTTAACGACACGCGCATCCAATACCTGCTTACTGTAACGACAGTCAACCCCGCTGGAAAAGTGCAGGTACAAGGCCTGGGTATTGGCCGCGGGCGCGCGCTTTTTAGCCAGGCAGTCAAACTAAGCCAGCAGAAAAATATCACCTTATTGGACGAACCCGTAAAAAAAGTGGTTGTTTACTTACGACCCGATGAGTTCAAATCCACCTGGCTGGGCAATAAGGCCATATACCGCACCCGGTTGATGATGGCGGATGGCGGCCAGTTGATAATTATCGCCCCAGGGGTCGAGAAATTCGGCGAGGACCCGACCATTGATGCCCTTATCCGCAAGCATGGCTATCTTGGCACCCCTCACACCCTCCAGGCGCTTGAAGAGGATGTCGACCTGCAGGCCAACCAGAGCGCGGCTGCCCACCTCATCCACGGCTCATCGGAAGGGCGTTTTGAGGTAGTCTATGCCCCTGGTGGTCTGACAGCCCAGGAAGTCGAAAGTGTTGGTTTCACTTATCTCGACCCAATAGTAGCGTTGCAAAACTACCCAATTGAAAACTTAAGACCTGGTTTCAACCAGGTGAATGGTGAAGATATTTATTACATCGAAAATCCAGCTCTGGGGCTCTGGGCGCTTAAATCCAGTTTTGATGACTGAAAGAGGAAGACTATGCAATTGAAAGAAAACTACACTTATGCATTGATGATGCCGACCAGCATGGGGGTGCGCCTTACGCCACCCGAACGCCAGCCGGTGCACACCAGCTCACTCTTCCAAATGCAATCCACCAGCGCTGAATCCAACGTTGGCCAGATAGCGGCTTCACTTGGCATGCGGGTGAAGTTGCTGACGGCTTTCGTCAAGGATAGCCCCATTGCGCGCTTTATCAAGGATGACCTGCGTAAGCGCAGCCTGGAATACGAAGGTCCCGAACTGCCCCAAGGCGGTCCTTGGGGTTTTCGGCACCAATTCAATATTGCTGATAGTGGTTTCGGCCTGCGCGGCCCTTTGGTCTGGAATGACCGGGCTGGTGAAGTAGGCCGCACACTCTCCATAGAAAATTTTGATCTGGAGAGGATTTTTGCTGCTGAAGGGGTGGGCATCGTCCACTTTTCCGGCCTAATTGCCGCCTTGTCTGATTCCACGGCTGCCTTTTGCCTGGCCATTGCCGAGGCTGCCCGAAAAGCTGGCACCCTCATCAGCTTTGACCTGAACTATCGGGCTTCTTTCTGGCTGGGCAGAGAAAAAGATCTTCGCGAGGTCTTCGAAAAAATCGCCAGCCTGGCAGATATCCTAATTGGTAATGAAGAAGATTTCCAACTCGCACTCGGTTTTGAGGGCCCAGCTGCAGGTGGTTCCGACCTTCCTGCCAAGGTTGAAGCATATAAAAATATGGCTACCCAGGTGCGCGGGCGCTACCCAAATTGCCAGGTTTTCGCCAATACCTTGCGTGAAGTGCACTCGGCCAACGAGCATGATTGGGGAGCCCTGCTGTGGGCAGATGGCAGCTGGTACGTGGAAGAGCCACGCCGTATCCAGGTGCTTGACCGCATCGGAGGTGGGGATGGTTTTGTGGGCGGCCTGCTCTATGGCATATTGAAAGGATGGCAGCCGGCGGATTGGCTGCACTTTGGCTGGGCAACCGGCTGTATGGTCACTTCCGTGCTGGATGATTATGCCCAACCCGTCAGCGAGGCACAGGTCTGGTCAGTCTATCAAGGGAATGCCCGCGTGCAGCGTTAATTTTAGGAGCCTAAATGAAAGAAAAATCTGATATTGCAATTATTGGTTTGGCAGTCATGGGTGAGAACCTTGCTTTAAATATGGAAAGCAAGGGGTATACAGTTTCCGTTTTCAACCGCCACACGGAAAGGGTCACAGCCTTCTTAAACAACCGAGGCCAGGGCAAAAATATCCGGGGTGCAGATAGTCTGGAATATCTGACCGCCCAATTGGAACATCCGCGTAAGGTTATGTTGATGATCAAGGCAGGCGCACCCGTGGACGAGATGATCGAACAGCTGATTCCCTTGCTGGAACCCGGTGATCTGATTATCGACGGGGGTAACTCCAACTATCAGGATACTGAAAGACGTACGAAACAGGTTGAGGAACATGGATTTTTATATATAGGCTGTGGGGTATCGGGTGGGGAAGAAGGCGCTTTGCATGGGCCTTCAATGATGCCCGGCGGCTCCGAAGCAGCCTGGCCCCTGGTCAAACCGCTTTTCCAGGCAATTGCTGCCCACACCGATGATGGCGCACCTTGCTGTGAGTGGATTGGTTCAGGTGGGGCGGGGCACTTTGTCAAGATGGTGCATAACGGTATTGAATATGGCGATATGCAGCTCATCGCCGAGGTTTACCAAATCATGAAATTTGGGCTTGGCCTGGACAATGCTGCTATGGCAGAAACATTTGCAGCTTGGAATGAAGGCAACCTGGAAAGTTATCTGATTGAAATCACACGCGACATTCTGCGCTTCAAAGACGAATCCGGGCATTACCCGCTTGATTATATTTTGGATAAAGCCGGGCAAAAAGGAACCGGAAAGTGGACTGGGCAGGAAGCCCTTGAAGAGGGCGTTCCACTTACACTGGTGGTGGAAGCGGTTTTAGCCCGCTCACTTTCGTCGATGAAAGAGACCCGTGTCTTGGCCAACCAAACTTACGGTCAGTCCGACCACAGCATCCCTCAAGATAGCTTGAGCCTGCAGGACCTGGAAGATGCCCTGTATGCTTCAAAAATCATTTCCTATGCCCAAGGTTTTATGCTGATGCGCCAGAGTGCACAAACCCATGGATGGAAGCTAAATTTTGGCGAAATCGCTACACTTTGGCGTGGGGGTTGCATCATACGCAGTGTCTTCCTGGGCAGAATCAAGGAAGCCTTCGATGCGGATCCAAGTCTCGAGAACCTGCTGATTGCCCCTTACTTCGTGCAAGCCATCAAACGCGCTTTGCCAGGCTGGCGCCGGGTGGCGGCGACCGCCCAGCTGCATGGTATTTCTGTACCGTGTATCAGTTCCGCTTTGGCGTTTTTTGATGGCTTTACTTGCGAACGTCTGCCCGCCAATTTGCTGCAGGCTCAACGGGATTATTTTGGAGCGCATACTTACGAACGCACCGATCGCCCCGCGGGCGAGTATTTTCATACAAACTGGACGGGCGAAGGCGGCAGCACCGCTTCCACCGTCTACCAAAAATAAAAACACTGGATGAACAATGAGCATTGATTTTTCAGTCAAGGATAAGGTAATTGTTATCACTGGGGCAACAGGTGTCATTTGCAGCACCCTGGCAAAAGAATTGGCGAACTTGGGAGCGAAGTTGGTGCTTATCAACCGCCACGCCAAGAGCGGGCAAGTACTTGAGGCCGAAATCCGTGATATGGGTGGTGAAGTGGTTGCCATTGCAGCCGATGTGCTGGATAAAGCCAGTCTGCTGGCAGCCCGGGAAGAAACGCTGCGACGTTTTGGGCGCGTGGACGTGCTTATCAATGGTGCTGGCGGCAACAAACCTGAAGCCACCACCAGTAAAACCCAATCCTTCTTTGACCTCGACCCCGAGGCTTTTAGGAATGTGCTTGATCTCAACCTCACAGGAGCTTTTCTAACCACCCAGGTGTTTGGTGAAGTGCTGGTAAAGCAAGGCAAGGGCGTAGTGCTGAACGTTGCCTCTATGGCATCCTACCAGCCGTTGACTAACGTGGTGGCCTATGCCTCGGCCAAAGCCGCCGTGGTCAACTTCACCCAGTGGATGGCTGTGCACTTTAATGAAAAATACAGCAAGGAAATCCGTGTCAATGCCATTGCGCCGGGCTTTTTACTTTCAAATCAAAATCGTTTCCTGCTGCAAAAGGAGGACGGTTCTCCTACAGAACGCGGTACAAAGGTGCTGGCCAAAACCCCGATGGGACGCTATGGCAATCCGGGTGAGATGGTGGGGGCGGTGGTATGGCTTTGTTCTGAGGCCTCGAGCTTCGTGAACGGGGTGGTAATACCTATTGATGGGGGTTTCTTGGCCTCATCTGGTGTCTAAACCTTCGATTCTGGTTTTCTGCTGTCCAATGCTTTCATTAGGAAAGCCAACCTGACAATTGAAACTGTTAGTATTCTAAAAAGGAGTAGACAATGAAAAATATAACCTTATACGATAACCTGGAAGTCTCTCAACTTATTCTGGGATTGATGCGTATCAACCACCTCAAGGCACCAGATCTGGATAAGCTCATCAGTACAGCTATGGATTTGGGCATCAACATGTTCGACCTGGCGGATATTTATGGAAGCGAGTACGGGCAATGCGAAGCCCTCTTTGGCCTTAGCCTCAAGCGCAACCCTGGCTGGCGCGAAAAAATGATCGTCCAATCCAAATGCGCCATTGTGATGAATAGCGAGCGCCGTACCACCAGCTATGACTTTTCCAGGGACTACATCCTAAACTCGGTGGAAGCCAGCCTCAAACGCATGGGGATAGAAACAATGGATGTACTTCTGCTTCACCGGCCGGACACGCTGATGGAACCGGCAGAAGTCGCTGAAGCTTTCAACGAACTGGAGAGCGCAGGCAAGGTGCGTCATTTCGGCGTGAGCAATATGAACAGCCAACAACTTGAATTGCTGCAAAGCGCTGTCAAGCAACCGCTCAGGATAAACCAACTTCAGTTTGGTCCAGGGCACACCGCTATGATTGACCAGGCCCTGCGTACCAATACCGGCTTACCTGGCTCTGAAAGCCGCGACGGCAGCATTTTGGATTACTGTCGCCTCAAAGGCGTAACCATTCAAGCCTGGTCGCCCTTCTTTTCTGGATTTGAGCGCGCAATCATCATCGATAATCTGGCATATCCAGAGCTCAACAAAGCCTTGCGTGAAGTTGGCGGTGCCCACGGTATCACCCCGATGGGGGTTGTGGCAGCCTGGATTAGCCGACACCCTGCCGGTATCCAAACCATTGCCGGCACAACCAAGCCAGACAGACTAGCTGAAATTGCCATTGGCATGGACGTGCAGCTCACCCGCGAAGAGTGGTACAAAATCTACATCGCGAATGACAGGGACCTCCCCTAATCTAAAGAGGTAAAGAAAGAATTAATGCAGACAGTAAAATTAAATAACGGCGTTGAAATGCCCATGCTGGGTTTTGGCGTTTACTTGATCGACGATCAGGATGCCTGTGAAAATGCCGTACTCGAAGCCTTTGAAGCTGGCTACCGCCTGGTTGACACCGCTACCCTGTACGCCAATGAAGAAGCGGTTGGGAAGGCGATTCGCAAGAGCGGCCTTGCACGTGAAAAACTGTTCGTCACCACTAAGTTTTGGATTCGTGATGCCGGTTATGAGGATACTATGGCTTCCTTTGCCCGTTCACAGGAGAAACTTGGCCTGGATGTGATTGACCTCTTCCTCATCCATCAGCCCTTTGGCGATTACTATGGATCCTGGCGGGCGATGCAGGAACTGTACGCGCAAGGCAAAGTGCGCGCCATTGGAGTCAGCAACTTCTACCCGGATAGGCTGGTGGATCTGGTCATCAACTCTGGCTTCACGCCAGCCGTGAATCAGGTGGAAATGAACCCCTTCCTGCAACAGCACGAGGCTCAAGCCTGGAATGAGCAGTACGGTGTGCGTGTGGAAGACTGGGCACCCATGGCCAGGGGAAAGCACGATCTTTTCCAGAACTCATTACTTCTAGATATTGCTGCCAAACACCAGAAAACCATTGCTCAGATTGTTCTGCGCTGGTTAACCCAACGCGGCATTGTGGTCATCCCCAAATCTACGCATAAAGAAAGAATTGTTGAGAATTTCAACATCTTTGATTTCCAATTGGATCAAGCAGACATTGAGCGCATCAAGACCCTGGATACCGCTGAAAGCTCGTTCGGTTCTCATTACAACCCGGAACAGGTCATCAAACTGTCTAATCGGGTGTTTTAAGTAAATTTTAACTTAAGGTCGATCCATACCTTTCACGATGAAGGTGGACATCAGTTCACCTTCTTCTGCTGGATTGATGGTTGCCTTGCTGAAGGCCATATCATTGATGCGTTGCAACACTAACGCGAGCGAGAAATAAGCAGCCTTGGGTGCTGAAAAGCGCAACTTCTTCTCATCCTGAAAGATTTGATGGAATGCATTGAGGACAACACGCTGCCATTCAGAGGCTTTGTTCCGGCCAGTTTCATCCAGGCCCGGATACGCGCCGTAGAACAAGGCAAGCAGGTTTGATTTCTCGATGGCCACCTGAATGGTATCTTCAATTAAGTTGGTCAGACGTTTTTCCAATTTCTTGCCGTGAATCTCAATAGTTTCAAATGGCGCGGCCAAGCCCGCAAGCAAGCTGAGAGCGATTTCTTCTTTACTGGCAAAATACTCATACAGGCTGGAGCGGGCAAGCGAACTGGCCTGGCCAATATCTGCCATGGAGACATGCTGATAACCAAACATATCGAACAGGTTCTTGGCGGTCTGCAGGATCTCGGTGGTACGTTCCTGGGGGGCTTTGCGTATTCTGGTCATCGTTCCTCCTCAAATCTGATGTTAATATAATTATACCGACAATCCGTCGATAAGTCAATCCATTTAAATAAAATACTATAGAGAAGTCTTGCTAAAGGCGATAAGTTCGTTTTGCCAAACCGTAAGCCAGTTCTTGGGCGATGACCCTGGCATCTTGCAGGCTCAGGTCGTGTTTTGCCGTCTGTCCAGCCAACCAATGGGCAGATGCCCTGCGCCAGAGATCGTGACGAGCGGGAATGGAGCAGAAGGCGCGTGTATCGTCGTTGAATCCTGCCAGATTATAGAATCCAGCCGTCTCCACAACCGCGTCAAAATCACACCGCTTGATTGGCACTAGTTACGATGATGGCAGCGGACCCAAATTTGCGGGCTTTGTCGAAAGCTGGGCTGCCTTCAAGGCTCATCCAGATCCTTTCTTATAGCGCCATGATCCTGACGGTGGCTATTCCAATCGTGCCGTTCACCCGCAACTTCTTCCAGTTTGTACTGCCTACGTGGCAACAACTACTCATCATTTTTAGTATTGCCCTCGCCTACCTTGCCGCAACCGAGATTGTAAAGCGGCCGCTGGCAAAATTCCTCAATTTAGAGGCGTAAACTCACCTTCTCTGAGGTTCATTGAGGCTCTTTACTGAGCCTCAATTACTTTAAAGGAATAACGCTTAATAATTCTGAACTGATATAATTTTAAAGTTAAAAAATTTGCAGACAAATAGAAGGCCATATGCCAAAACGAACTCTCAAGCGACAACTAAGTCTTCTGCAAACCATCATGCTGGGAACTGCGGGCGCGATAGGTTCGGGGATTTTTATCCTCACTGGCCATGCAGCGGCAGTCGCCGGCCCGGCAGCCATTTTGGCCATCCTTCTTGGCGGCTTCCTTAGCTTCTCCATCGCCTTCAATTACTGCGAATTGGCCACCACCTACCCTGAGACCGGTGGGGCCATGACCTACGTACGCGAGGCCTGGGGTAAAGGCCTGATCGCTTTCCTGGTGGGCTCGATGGATAGCATCTCTTCCACCTTTTATACAGCCCTGTCAGCAGTAGGGTTTTCGTACTCAGCCTCCGTATTCATTCCAAGTTTACCAATTGTTCCGGTTGCGATTGTGGTGATTGCCGTTTTCAGCACGCTTAACATCCTTGGCGTTACCAAAGTTGGCAACGTGCAACTGGTTATGGGGGTAGTGCTGGTGGTAGCTTTCGCTGTTTACATCATCGGCGGCTTTGTCTCCCCCAGCGGCTTCCACCCGCAAACTTTACTCCCGAATGGTCGCTTCTTCACTTCAGACAATCCCATCACCAATATTGGCATAATGCTGCGTACACTGGCCTTAATTTACGCTGCTTACATAGGTTTTGAAGTCATTGCGGATGATGCTGAGGAAGTCAAGAACCCAACCAAAAACATCCCGATTGCCATCATGGTCAGCTTGGTTCTTATTACCGTAATTTACAGCCTGAGTGTGACTGTGGCTTTGGGAACAATGCCTTATGGTGAACTGGCTGGTTCTTCCACTGCCCTCTCAGATTCAATCACTAAATTCTTTCCTGGCTTGGGTGTGGTTATTATCGGTTTGGCTGGCATGGTTGGCTCTCTAAGCTCAGTCAATTCTTCGATGCTTTCGGCCACGCGCGAAACCTTCACACTCAGCCGTGATGGTGCCTGGCCTAATTTCCTTTCCCGTCTCAACCGAGTGCGGGTGCCCTTCATGGCCATCATTTTCATTGGTGTAGTCTCGATATTGATTACTAGTTTTGGTCTGGTAGAATTTCTGAGTTACATCACTTCCGCGGGTTATTTATTTGTGCTCTTCTTTTCCAACCTGGCTATGATCCAGCTGCACCGCAAGTACCCCTACTTACACCGACCGTTCAAAGCACCCTTGTTCCCGTTAACACCTATTGTTGCCTCGATCACCTGTGTGGTTATCATCTGCTTTTCTGAGTGGAAGGCTTTGCTCTTTACCGGAGCTGTTATTCTCCTGTTTGCCCTTTATTATGTTATTCGTTTGGGGGTAAATGCCTGGACTGAAGAGCGCAAGCGCAGCCTCTCGCCTGGGCGTTATCGCCTGCTTGTACCGTACCAGCAGAACGAGCAAATGGATAGCGTGGTCAAGTTGGGTGCTATTCTGGCAAAAACTCGACAGGATACCACCATGTGCATTCTGCAAGTTTTACCTGAATGCGGCAGTGAAGCGGAGCGCGAAGCCAGTTCCAAACAAGTTGATGAATCAAACCGCTATATCCTGCGAAAATACATTAATTACGCAGTTGAAAACAATGTGCCCCTCTATAGCAAAATTGTAAGGGGAGAATCACTTACTCAGGGTATTCTGGATGTCACCCGGCTTGATAATAATGTGCAGTTGGTGCTATTTAAGTGGCCGGAAAAGCCCAATGATATGGCGGAATTCCGCAGCACTATCGAAGCTATCACCGCTGCTGGCAATGTTAACATTGGTGTGCTTTACGACAAGAGCATTGATAAATTGGGTAATATTCTAGTTCCAGTGGGAGGAGGCTACCACTGCCGCCTGGCTATCCACATTGGCGACGACTTGGTGGATGAGGAAAACGAGCAGGTCGACTACCTGCGTATTGTACCTAAAAGCCTGGATGGCAGCCTTTACGAAGATCAAATGGCTTACCTGCAGGAAATTGTGATGACCGAGTTGAATGAGATCCCTGGCAATGTCGGCTTACACATTACCGAAGCCGACAATGTTGCTGATGCCATCGTTCAAGAAGCCAAGAATTATGGCTATGATTTGGTCATCATTGGTTCTCATGAAGGGGACCCGGCTGATCAATCGCTCTTTGGGGAGCTGGTTGAAAAAGTGAGGTTGGAAGTGCCTTGTTCCACCCTAATCGTGCGCCACCATGAAACCCGGGCAGCCTCTTGGCTGCGCAAGCAGTTGAAATCAAAAGTAACCGAGGAAGGCTCAGTGGCTTGAACCACGGTTTTGGCTTAAAAAATTGTGCAGCAAAATCAAACAAATTAACCTGTTGTTCACTCCACCTTGCCTTCCGATTCCACGGCAATTTTTACCATTCCTACCGCGGTGATACGCCGGACGAACTTGGTTTTGGCACGGATATCCGCGTTATTCGGAATACTCTGCGGGTGCTTGATGAATTCAACAGCAGTAGCGTGCCCGTCCGCGGCACCTGGGATTTTGAGAACTACCCCTCACTCGAAAAAATCATGCCTGAGCATTGCCCGAACCTGATTGATTTCCTGCAAAGGCGGGCAACCGCGCAAGCTTTCGCCTACCCGGCCGCATTTAATGGGAATGAGAATCTCTTGAACCTGCCTTCCTATCGCAGTCGGCAGTCCAACGGTTTGGGTGAAAACCCGGATGGCCTAGGCCCGGGTGTTGCCTACACAGGGAGGAGGAGCCAATGAACGCTTCAAACCTCCCCAATCCCCCAGAAATTGTCAGCACTGTACCAACCAATATCGAAAGTATTGAAACCGCATCGGTCTTGCCAGCCCAGAAACTCAAGCCTGCCCCAAAGCCATTAAAACCGATTTGGCGCATCTTGATGCTGGTGTTTGTTGTGGCTATCACCGTTACGCTCTTCCTGCTGAGGGATAAATTACAGAGCCTGCAGAACTACGGCTACGCGGGCATCTTTGTGCTTTCCATCGCTGCCAATGCCACTATCATCCTGCCCGTGCCCGGCGTGGCCTTTACGGCTGCCATGGGTGCTATTTTCATTCCCTGGAAGGTCGCTATCGCTGCTGGTATGGGTGCCGCCATCGGCGAACTTACCGGTTACGCTGCTGGGTTGAGCGGGGAAGGGTTAGTCTCGAAAAATAAGTTTTACACTCGCCTCTTGACCTGGATGCAAAGCCATCCCAAGTGGGCTTTTGGTTTGTTAGTGCTTATGGCTTTTATACCCAACCCTTTAATGGACGTCGCCGGCATGGTCAGTGGCGCTTTGCGCATCCCGGCCTGGAAGTACTTGTTGGCTTGTACCATCGGAAAGATAGGGAAAATGATGCTCTTTGCCTACGCAGGCAGGCTATCACTTAACCTTTTCCAGCCCAAGTAAGCCATATCTTTTACTGATATCTGCCGATTTCGATGAGTTTACTGATGATGACGATGCGGTCGTCTTTGGCGTTATTGGTGCAGGTATAAAGGCTAAGGAAGCGGTCGCTTTCCTTGAGTTCGATTTTGGTCCTAAACTCAGCCTTGGTGTTAAGCTTGGTGAGGTATTCCTTTAGGTCTGCCTTTGTTTCAAAGTTGGGGACCAGCAGGGTTGGGTCGTCAGGCTTGATGATCATGACGGCAGCAATCTGTGCCCGATAAATGGCCGTGGGGGTGTAAAGGTAAAACTCAGGGTGGTCCGCCATGAAGCGCTTATTGCGGAAACGGACCAGGTTGCTGAACATGCGGCCATTATCAAAATTGTGGCCGTAAATCACCACGTTCTGGTCGGTCATGTCCAGCTTGAAGCGCATGTCAAAGTAGATGGAGCCCATCTTGGCTTCTTTTTTGTCGAAGCCGATGGTCAGGTAATATTCATTATCCGGGCCAAGCAGCACCGGGTGGTTGATTCCGGCAGCCTCAATTTCAATCCAGCCCTTGATATCCGGGTTGATGGTTTGCAGATCCGTAAAGTCTTGCTTGAAATCTCTTGAAACGCTGGCGAATTCTGCCGCGTAGGGGTTGGGTGTGGCGGTAGGTTTGGGCGTACTGGTGGGTGGCGTTGTGCTCGCTGCGAAAGTAGCTGAAGGGGTGACAGTTATTGGTGTAGGGGAGGGCGTGCGGGTTGAGGTTGGAGTGTTTTGGGTTGGGTTTTTAACCAAGGGTTGAGAGTTCCGTTTGGCCGAACCGCAAGCAGCCAAAATCAGTAGGGCAGTGATGATCAGCAACAGGAAACCTAAACGCCTGCCCAGGTGCATCATATGCTCGCGATGGTTTTTCATTGCTTTATTTTAGTTGAAATCTAAAACTGTGTAGCCAGGCATATAGGTCTTATGGATAAATATGGCAGTATGCAATAAAATCAAAGTAATATGCTTCCATGGCACTACAAGAAGGGTCGGTCAGGCCGGTGTTTGGGATGATTTGGGCTAAACGCTTTGACATTCGGCGCTTTGTTCAAGCCTTGTTGATAGGTTTGATTGTTGCTGGTTTGATGCTGAGCCAGGTAGCCGCCGCGCCATACAGTCCAAACCCGCCGACCTTCGTCCGTCCCGGTCAGAAACAGGTGGAGCCTTCTCCCACCGGGCGTTATTTTATTTTCTTTGATGGGCAATCCGCCCTCCAATCCACCAAAGCTAACAAGGGCCAGATTCAATCGGCTTCAGTGCAGAATCAGGTGGCTGGGGTTCGGGCTGCCCAAGTGCAGCAACTGAGGACAATCGAGAAACTGATTGGCAGAAAGCTGCCGGAGCGCAAGCACTTTGATCTCATTTTGAACGCGGTGGCGGTCCCGCTTTCGCTGGAAGAGGCTGAACTGATTGCCGCCTTGCCAGGTGTGAAAGGCGTTCAACCGGTGAGGATGTTAGAACTAGCTACAGATGCAGGCCCCACTTGGGTAGGCGCTCCACTGGTTTGGGATGACTCAACCTTGGCAACTTCAAGCACATCCATGGGGGAAGGGGTCGTCATCGGTATGCTGGATACAGGTATCAACTTCGACCACCCCTCCTTTGCCTCCGACCCTGACATTTCCGGAGATACCAGTGGATATGTGTTTCCGAAACAAGTGCACAACCTTGGAGTCTGTGACGATCCAACCTCACAATTCTTCGGCAAATGCAATGACAAGCTCATCGGTGCCTACTCTATGACTCGAGAGAATACTATTCCATTTAACAATTCTCCAGAAGATAATAATGGTCATGGTAGTCACACAGCCAGTATCGCCGCTGGAAATCGTGGTGTGCAAGTTTCTTATGCAGGTTCCACCCAGACAATCAACGGTATGGCGCCGCATGCTCAGCTCATTGCTTATGATGTCTGCTTAAGCATCCTTTGTGATGAAGATGTCATCATTGCCGCTGTTCAACAATCCATTCTTGATGGTGTGGATGTCATTAGCTATTCCATTTCAGGTGGATTTGATCCTTATCTAGCTGGAACAGTGGAGAAAGCGTTTGAAGATGCCTTTGGAATTGGAATATTTATCGCTGCAGCAGCTGGCAATGAAAAGTATGAATTCCCAACGGTAGGTCTCGTCAACCACCTGGAACCCTGGGTGAGCTCTGTGGCTGCGACCACACATGACCGTAAATTTCAACCCGAGCGAGTCTTGAATCTAGATTGGGGAGATATTCGCGGCGGATTTTCTCTGCAAGGTCCCGCCAATGGTTTTGAACTTTTAAAACCTGACCTGGCCGCCCCAGGGGTTAATATCTTGGCAGCTTACATGGATAACTCGCCCGACCAAGATCACTATGCAAATGTAGTTGAAATGTCCGGCACTTCCATGGCTACCCCATTTGTAGCCGGGGCAGCTGCTCTGCTTATCTCTGCTCATCCAGATTGGACACCTGCTGAGGTCAAATCCGCATTAATGCTTACTGCCAAGACCATCGGCCTGTTCAAGGATGCATATGGTACCCCGGCCGACCCCTTTGACATCGGCAGCGGCAGAATCCAAGTAGATTCAGCCATAAAGAGCGGCTTGGTGATGGATGAAACTGCAGCAAATATGGCCGCGGCCGATCCTGCTCTGGGTGGTGATCCGAAAACTCTCAATCTTCCTTCGATGCAGAATAATTCTTGTTTTAAGCAATGCTCCTGGACACGAGTAGTAGAGAGTGTAAGTGCAGAACCCGTAACCTACACTATCAGCAGCCCAACTTGGATTAAGGTTGAGCCTTCGCAGTTCACCATCGCACCAGGAGCTTCTCAAAGCCTTAGAATCACAGCCAAGGAAATAAGTGCGCCCACACAGAAATATTCTTTTGCACAGATAGATATAGTGCCCACTGGCCCCACTAACTTACCCTCATTACACCTCACAGCCGCTGTCCTTTTCACACCCGTGACCTACTACTACTTTCCAATTATTGGCAAATAGCGCGCTTGAAACCTGGCCGCTAATCCTTTAGAATTGGCGGGATTATGATCCTGGCTGATTCCCATATCCATTCCAAGTTTTCTGCCGATTCGACCGCCAGTTTGCAGTCGATGGCCGATGCCGCAATCGAAAACGGCCTGCAAACCCTGACCTTTACTGACCATTGCGACCTGGATTATCCCAACATTCCAGACCCAGATTTATTCTTGATGAAAAAAACACAGTACTTCGCAGCCCTCAGAAAGCTTCAGGAGCGTTACAAAAGCAAGCTGGAAATCCTGATTGGGGTTGAAATTGGTCTGGACCCCTCCCACGCGGAGGCCATCATACGCTTTGCGGCTGGCGAACCCTTTGATTTTGTAATTGGTTCTTCACATGTCGTCCATGGCAGAGACCCTTACATGCCCGGGTACTTTGACGGCATCAGCGAGCGCGAAGGCTATGCCTTCTACTTCCGCAGTATCCCTGAGAATGCCCAGGCCATCAAATGCTACAACGTCTACGGCCACCTGGATTACGTGGTGCGTTACGGCCCCAACAAAGACCGCGACTATCACCCCTATGACTACTTGGATATTTTTGACCCAGGCCTCAAAACCATTATTGCTGATGGAAAGGGAATCGAACTCAATACTGGCGGCTGGACGAGAGGGCTCAAACAAGCCCATCCGCATCTTGACCTCCTGAAGCGTTACCGTGAACTGGGCGGGGAAATCATCACCGTCGGTAGCGATGCGCATTCACCCAATTCGGTCGGGTATGGTTTTGCCCAGGCGGATGAGCTGTTAAAAGAAGCTGGATTCAAATATTACGCGGTCTACAAAGCTCAAAAACCGCAATTTTTCACATTATAAATAAGTACGAAAGGCAGGTTGACTATGACACTCCGAACAGTTCAACGCATCGTACGCGGCTTTCCAACTGTTGATGGGGCAGGCGTGCGCCTGGTACGTGTATTAGGGCCTTCCACAATAGAAGATTTTGACCCATTCCTGATGTTGGATTCGTTTGATTCGCGTAACCCGCGCGATTACACGGCTGGTTTTCCCATGCACCCGCATCGGGGCATTGAAACCGTCACATTCCTGATCCAGGGCATCATGGACCACGAAGATAGTTTAGGCAACAAAGGCCGCATCAATGGCGGCGATTTGCAGTGGATGACCTCTGGCAGCGGCATCATGCACCAGGAAATGCCCAAACCTGCAGAACGTATCCTGGGGTTTCAGCTATGGCTTAACCTTCCCCAAAGCGAAAAAATGACCACTCCAAAATACTTCGGCATCAGCCCGAAGGATATCGCAGAAGTAGAAATCCCTGCAGGCAAAGTGCGTATTATTTCAGGCGAATACGCCGGCGTCAGAGGCATCAGGCCTCATCATATCCAGGCTCGTTTCCTGGATTTCAGCCTGAATGCCGGGAAAGCTGTTGAAGTGGGTGTTGATCCGGCTGAGACGGTTTTCGTCTTTCTGTTGGAAGGAGACGCGATGATCGATGGGCAGCGAATTGCTGAAAAATCAGCTGTACTTTTGACTAATGGCGACACTGTAAAAGTTGAAGCCCTTCCAGAAAGTGCCCTGAGCTTCCAATTGCTTTCTGCACCGCCATTGCATCAGCCAGTGGCCTGGGGTGGCCCTATCGTGATGAACACCCGCGAAGAAGTCATGCGCGCTTTTGAAGATCTGCGTGAAGGCAGTTTCATCAAGGAAGAAGCCGCCGGCATCTAAGCCGGCGATTAATAAAGTAGAACCAACCTGGTCTAAGTCCCTTTGCGGTTAAGGGTTTGCGTAGACCAGGTTGCCTTTTGTATCAGCTTATGCGCTCGAATGTCAAGGCTAAATAGAAATGTCCTACTCTGGCTAAATAGAAATGTCCTATTGGGTTGATAAAGTTGTCAGAACAGGTTTGCCATTTATCTTCTTTCCATAGGTTCTCCAGGGATGGTTGTAAGCAG
>Ga0209538_1000625_pt1 | contig 20344 bp, 18 predicted proteins | sample BarGraNGADG00211_2_FD_184492 | JGI IMG/M metagenome (GOLD analysis project Ga0209538, IMG submission 184492) | Arctic peat soil microbial communities from Barrow, Alaska - Barrow Graham LP Ref core NGADG0004-211 (SPAdes) (version 2) | ecosystem: Environmental > Terrestrial > Soil > Wetlands >... | reverse complement strand
AAAGGATGCCACCAATGAACTACCGTAACCTCCTTGAGGCTTCATGAAAAAGACATGACGCTATTTCTAAAACCCGGATTCCAATGTTTTTGTTATTTCACCTGTCTACTTGACAGGGAGCAGTTCACCGCTCCCTGTGTTACTGTGTTTTTCTGAACGGCGCCGCAACAGCGCAGCTCGCCTTACTTTACCGCGGGGCAGCTGTAGAGCGCTTCAGCGCAGGTGAGGTACAGATCCTCGCCATTGGCCGGAAGCAAGGCTGTTTGGCCGGCCGGCAAGGCCAGGGACTTGCCATCGGCGTATTGGAACACAGCAGGCTTGAGCGCGGTGAGGACGGCAAAACGCCTGCGATCGGCCGGAATCAAGGCATCCTGGCAAGCAAGGTAGCGCTGCGTTTCAAAGAAATCCGTATTTAGCAGACCCTCGCGCTGACCCTTCCCCTGCATGGGCAGAGGCTGAGGCATCACCTTGTCCAGCCGAAGGTCCGGATCCGTGACATCGATGGCTTGCTTCAGGTGCAAGGTGCGTTTGTTGCCGTTCTTGTCACGGCGCTCCCAGTCATAAAAACGATAGGTCACGTCGCTTGACTGCTGTATCTCATAGAGCACAATGCCTTCACCGATGGCGTGCACGGTGCCGGAGGGGATATAGAAACAATCGCCCTGGGTCACCTGGACATAGCGCAGCAGTTCTTCCACCTTTGCGCCCTGAAGCGAGGCCTCCTCCAGCATCTCCTTGGTTACGCCTTCGCGGATGCCGTAGACCAGGTAAGCATCGGGCTGGGCGCTGAGGATATACCAGGCTTCTGTCTTGCCCAGTTTGTTCTCATGCTTGCGGGCATAGGCATCGTCAGGGTGCACCTGTACACTGAGCGCTTCCCTGGCGTCCAGCAGCTTGAGCAGCAGAGGAAAATCGCCCTTGATCTCGCTGCCGACCAAGGCTTTGCCATAGCGCTCGATCAGGTGGCTCAGCGGCGTTCCCTCAAGATCCGTGCTGTTAAGGCCGGGAATGGCGCTGAGCTCCAGGCTCTCGCCGGTGCGCACGTCAGGCGTGTCTTTGCTGTATAGCTCTCTGAGCTTTGAGCCGCCCCAGGGGGTTTGATTGCCATAACGGTAGGCGGGGCGCATCAGGATAGGCGCAAGCGGCATGGTTCCCTCCTCCTGCTCAAGGCAGGTTTCTGGTGGCGATCAGCGCGATGCCGGTGCCTGCAACATCTTCCAGCAGTACCTGTCCCTGACTGATGGGCAGCGACAGGTCCAAAGCGCGCACGGCCTGCATGCAAGCGGTTATTTTGTCCTTGGGAATGGGGGTGGCTGTCTTGAGGCTGACAGGCGTGGCGCTGCCCTTGACGGGCGCGACAGCGGTCACCATGCGCAGCGGCCTGACGGATTCCTGCCTGGCATAGACCTCACCGCGCTTGCACTGATTGTCCTTTACTTCAATGACCTGACCGTTTTCCACTGTGACGGTCATGCGGCAGCCCACCGGGCAGTTGATGCAGGTGATTATCTGCTGTGACATATTCTGCCTTACTTACCCGCCAGCTTGACGATGGCATAGGCAAAAATGCGCATGTTCTTGTACAGGCTCTCTATGAACATGTGTTCATCCGCCTGATGGGCTACGTCAGCCTCGTCAGGGAAGAGTGCGCCAAAGGCAACGCCTTCGCGCAGAGATCTGGCATAAGTGCCCCCGCCAATGGCGATGGTCTCCCGGGGCAAGCCTGTCACCTCATGATAGGCATCCAGCAGCGCCTGCACAAGCGGGCTTGAAGCAGGCACGTGATGGGGCACCTTGTTGGCCACCTCTTTCACCTCAAAGCCGGGCAGGTTTTGTGTGATCAGGCGTTTGAGCATCTCGGTACTGGTCAGGAGAGGATAGCGGATATCCAGCCTGGCGAAAACCTGCTTTTCGTCCATACGGATGATCCCCATGTTGCAGGTGAGGGGACCGGATATGCCATCCTGGATGTTGGCGCTGAGGCCTGCCGCATCATAGTCAGTACCGATGGTATCAGCCAAAATCCTGATGGGGCCTTGCGCGCCAAGGTCGCGCAGGGTGATGAGCATCTGCCCGATGGCATTGCGTCCCTGCTCTGGCATGGCGGCGTGGCCGGGAATACCGGTCGCGGTCAGCGTGACAGTTCCCTGGTCATGTGTTGCCTCTACCGGCCAGCCGTATCGCAGTGCGATGGCAGCCGTCTTTTCCACCAGTTCCTGGCCGCCCATAACCTGGGCAGTAGCCTGGCCCGGCACGACATTGGGGCGCTCACCCACGTCAAAACTGAGGATCTTTAGGCCTTCGGCCGATGGTGTGGCGCGCAGTTCCAATCCATAGAGGCCTTTTTCGATGTTGATGACAGGATAGCCGGCGTCGGGGCTGAATCCCATGCGCGGCATGGTGGCCACTTCGTTGTAGTGGGCAATGTCCTGCCAGCCGCTTTCCTCATCACAGCCCAGGATCAGGCGTACTTTGCGCTTGAGCGGGATACCGGCCTGCTTGACAGCCGCCATGGCGTACAGGGCGGCGACAGCCGGCCCCTTATCATCGCTTGAACCGCGGCCATAGAGCTTGCCATTCTCTATCTGCGCGCCAAAGGGTTCCTTCTGCCAGCCAAAGCCGACAGGCACAACGTCAACGTGCGCCAGGATGGCCAGCGCGTCCTCGTCATCGCCCTCGCCCAGATCCGCATGGCCGATATATCCGTCAAAAACCTCCGTGGGAAAGCCCAAGGCCCGGCAGTCGGCCATAGCCTTATCCAGCATCTGGCGCAAAACGGTGCCAAATGGCGCGCCGGGTTCCGGATCCGCCTTTAAGCTGGGGATATGGATCCACTCCTGCAGGGTGTTGATCATTGGGCCCCTGAGGCCCTCCAGAATCGTATCAAGCTCTTTCATCTCTTCTTATCCTTTCACTGCTTTTGCGAATCGTTCAAGTCCTGTCCTGAGTTGAGCCGCCGGACAACCAAAGTTCAGCCGCATATGGCCTTCGCCGCTCTGTTTGCCAAAGAAAGTGCCGTCGGTGGGCAGCACAAGCGTTTCCCGGCACTTGGCATACAGTTGGGCATTGCTGAGGCCGTATGCACGCATGTCAACCCAGGCAAGGTAGGTGGCTTCAATCGGGCTCAGGATTGCCTCAGGCAGGAGGTGCCCAAGCTCCTCACGCAGCATATGCCGGTTGTCATCCAGGTACGCAAGCACCCCAGCCAGCCAATCATCGCACTGTGTGTAGGCAGCTCGGGTTGCGACCAAGGCAAACACGTTGCCCGCCTCAACGCCACTGATGTGAAGCTGGTGGCTGATGGCCTTCATCAGATCATGATCACGGCAAAAGATGCTGGCCTGCTGGAGCCCAGCGATATTGTAGGTCTTGGAGGCGGAGGCCAGCCCGATGATCGTCATGCCAGGCTGCTCCTCCAATGTCATCACCGAGATGAACTGATGGGGCTGGTATACAAAATCAGCATGGATCTCGTCAGACACCAGCGCGCAATTGTAGCGCTTGAGTAAGTCAAGAAGCTGGACCAGCTCATCCTTCTCCCAGGCACGGGAAACAGGATTGTGGGGATTGCACAGCAGCATCAGCCGGGCGTCATCCCGCAGATGCCGCTCAACGGCGGCAAGATCCATAGTGTAGCGGCCCTGCGCGTCGCTCTGCAGCGGCGCCTCCAGCACTCTGCGCCCACTGTCCTTTATCGCACCAAAGAAGGGACCGTAAACAGGCGGCTGAACGATCACGCCTTCGCCAGGCCTGGTCAGCTGTGTGACACATACCCGCAATCCGCTGACAACGCTTGGCAGCAATCCCGCATCAGCAGGGGATAACTTAACGCCATGATGGCGCAGCCAGTAGGCGCACACAGTTTCCATGTCCCCATCATCCACATAGGTATAGCCATAGTTGGCATGCTGCGCCCTTTGTGTGAGGGCTTGCGCGATGGCGGACGCGGCGGCAAAATCCATGTCCGCTACCCACAGCGGGATCGCCCCTGCCAGGCAGATGCCGGGAGATGACCACTTCACCGACTGCGTGCCACTCCTATCGATCCCCGCATCGAAAAAGGCCCTGTCAAACGCCATGCGTCAGTCCTCCACTGCACTTCATTACATGATACCCGCCCTTGCGCCGCACAGTATCTACAGCCGCAAAGATGCCTTTCAAAAACCTGGCCGCGCTTTGCGCGCCTTGCTGCTTGCGCATCACAACGTAGAGCGCGCCGCCCGATCGCAGGTGCTCCGCGCACTCGTTCAGGAGCCGATACACCGTTTCCTTACCAGCTCGGATAGGCGGATTAAAGGCAATACAATCAAAGGAACCTTTGATCTGCGCAAAACCATCGCTTTGCCCCACCTGTGCAGACACCCGGTTCTCCCGCGCGTTGAGGCGGGCCAGCTGGACCGCGCGCGCGTTGATATCTGCCAGGGTGACAGCAGCCTGCGGATGCAGCGCGCCGATGATCACACCCACCGCGCCCCAGCCGCAGCCCAAATCCAACACCGGCCCTTTCAGATCCTCAGGCAAGGCGCTGAGCAAGGTCCTGGTGCCAAAGTCCAGCTCTCCCTTTGAAAAGACCCCGCTATCCGTAAAGAAGCGAAAGTCGCGGCCCTGATAATTCAGGGTAAAGGGTTTGGGCACGCTGGGGCTAAGGGGCGCCGGGGCAAAATACTGCTGATCAGCCATCGATCAATGCTCCTTGCGTCAACTGCTGCCACTCCTGTGCGCTCAGCTCCCGCCACTGACTTGGCGCAAGCGCGGGATCAAGGGTCAAAGCGCCGAAGCTCAAGCGCTCAAGCGCCAGCACCTCATGCCCGCAGGCACCAAACATGCGGCGCACCTGATGGAATTTGCCCTCACAGACCGTGACCTGGGCCAGGCTTTCCGCCTCCTTTGCCTGCAGGATGAGAAGCTCCGCGGGTAGGGCGTCAAAATCCGAAAGACTGATGCCCCGCTGAAAGCGGCGGATATCCGCCTGCGTTAACTGCCCCTCCACCCTAGCCTGATAGACCTTGGCCACCTTGGCTTTGGGCGACAGCAGACGGTGTGCCGCCTGACCATCAGTAGTAAAAAGCAACAGACCCTGCGTGTCCTTGTCCAACCGGCCGATTGGCATGCACTCAAGGCTGCGCATCACATCGGGCAAAAGGTCCAGCACTGTCTTCTGTTTGGCGTCCCTGGCGGCGGTCAAAACGCCCAGAGGTTTGTTCATCATCAGGTGGCGCTCAAGGCGGGTATCAAGCGCCTGGCCGTCTACGCTCACCTGGTTTTGCGTGGAAATGGGCAGACCCGGGTCAAGCGCCGTCCGCCCATCGACTTGAACCCTGCCCTGGTGGATGATCATCTTCACTTGCGTGCGTGATCCGAAGGCCAGCAGGCTCAGCAAGTGGTCCAGGCGGGTCACAGCGCCTTGTCTTCCTTGTGGATGGCTGCCGTCAACGCCACCTTGCGATAGAGCACAAAGGGCAGATAGAGTATCAGGATGGCCAAGCCCGCCATGAGCAGGTCGGTCTGCGGAAAATCAAAGGCAGTCAGCGCCGGCAGCAGGATCATCAGGTCGAGCTGGATGTCCCCCGTCATACGGGTGATGAGAGAAGCGGCCAGCACAGCCATTACGATGACAAGCGGCGGCAACACGCAAAGCAGATTGATCAAGCTGGTGCGCCGCAGATGCGCGGACTGGCGAACCGCCTTGATTTTTCTAGTGCTCTGATAGTCATGATGCAGCGGCAGATAGAAGGAGGGCATGATGCGGTACCAGCCACAGGCCGCCAGCACGATGCAAACCAGCAACAACAACACCAACAGCGCAACGCCATGTATATAATCCCCGCCAATTAGCCCGCCTGCATTCCTGATCATCAGGAAGAAGGAGGGAAAATCAGTCATATTCATGTAGTAGTAAAATGCGCCGGCGTAAGCAAATATGGGTAGCAGCCAGGGCAGCGCGCGCAAGAAGGCGATCAGCCCCTGCGCCAGCCATGCGGGATAGTTGGAGAGGGCGGTGCGCGGCCCCTCTGCCTTCAACCAGCCTGACAGCCTGCCGCCTACATGGTAGCGCAGGGGCAGCACCAGCAGAAAATACAGTGGGATACAGCACAGCATGGCGATACCCATGGCATGCACCCTTGGCACGCCAAAGAAGCTCTTGGTAAGGGCCGCATAGATCAGGGGAGACAGCGCCAAAACCCGCAAGAGTAGTTGGCCCAGCGTGATCTGCAGGTACTCCGGGATATGGGCAATGCTTGCCCGCCAGGCGATCCGATGCGGTGTCCCTCTATGATCAAACGGCATTTGATTTCCTCCTCGGTCTCTTCATGCGCACAGTATACCAAAGCAGGCGCGCTTTTTCAACCGCCGCAACCTTGTCAAAAGCGAACAAATGTGCTATTCTGCGGTGGGCTCGTACCAATCGAAAGCAGAAATGCACCGATGCGAAAAGAGATTTTTCGATTTATCCAAGTCGAGGAAAGGAGGCGTAGACGCAGCCTACGCCTACTAAGTGAGACAAAGATATGGCGGAAAAGATCCGCCGCATCAAAGCATTTGTGATTGAGATGGGTATTATACACGGAGGATTTTATGCAGGATCAACTGATCATCAAAGGCGCGCGCGAACACAACCTCAAGAATGTATCGCTCACGCTGCCGCGCGAGAAACTCATCGTGTTTACGGGCTTGTCTGGTTCAGGCAAGTCCTCTTTGGCCTTTGACACCATCTACGCCGAGGGGCAGCGGCGCTATGTGGAGAGCATGTCTTCTTACGCCCGCCAGTTCCTGGGCCAGATGGAGAAGCCCGATGTGGACAGCATCGAGGGCCTTTCCCCCGCCATTTCCATTGACCAGAAGTCGACAGGTCACAACCCGCGCTCCACAGTGGGCACGGTGACGGAGATATTTGATTATCTGCGCTTGCTTTACGCGCGCATCGGCGTGCCGCACTGCCCTACCTGCGGCAAGGAAATCAGACAACAGACAGTCGATCAGATGACGGACGCCCTGACCGCGCTGCCTGAGGGCACCCGATTGCAGATACTGGCGCCGGTCATCCGCGGCCGCAAGGGTGAGCATCAAAAGGTGCTGGATGACGCGCGCAAGGCGGGTTTTGTACGCGTGCGCATTGACGGCGCACAGTATGAATTGGACGACGCCCCGACGCTTGACAAGAAAAAGAAGCACGAGATCGACATCGTGGTTGATCGCATCGTGATCAAGCCTGGCATCCAGCAACGCCTCAATGACTCCATTGAGACCGCCCTCAAGCAGTCAGGCGGCCTGATGGCATCGCAGGTCATGCCGGATGGCGAGCTCACCCTGTACTCCCAGAACTATGCCTGCCCGGACTGCGGCATCAGCATTGAAGAATTGACGCCCCGCATGTTCTCTTTCAATAACCCTTACGGCGCTTGCCCCACCTGCTCAGGCCTGGGGACGCTGATCAAGATCAGCCCGGACCTGATGATCGCCTATCCTGAGAAATCCTTTAACGAAGGCGCCGTCGCTGTCATGGGTTTCAACAGCGCGGGTGATGAGAGCAATGTCGCCCACCAGATGTTTGCCGGCCTGGCTGAGCAGTACAAGTTCAGCATGAATACCCCCGTGTCGCAGCTGCCCCAGGAGATTATTGATATCCTGCTCTACGGCACAAAAGGCGTCAAGATCCCCGTACGCTTCGCCTCAGCGGGCGGCGGCACCTGGAGCGTAGCCTATGAAGGCCTGATCCCTACCGTGCAGCGCCGCTACAGGGAAACAACAAGCGATTCGGTGCGCGCAAGCTATGAGGAGCTGATGCGCGAGGAGACCTGCCCTGACTGCCAGGGCAAACGGCTCAAGCCCACTTCGCTTGGGGTGACGGTCGGCGATAAAAACATCATGGCCTTGACAGACCTGAACCTTGTGGCCGCGGGCAGCTTCCTGAACGACCTGCGCCTGAGCGTGACGCATCAGATGATCGCCGAGCAGATCCTCAAGGAAGCGAAGGATCGCCTGAGCTTTTTATGCAATGTCGGCCTGAGTTACCTGACGCTTTCGCGCGCGGCGGCCACCCTGTCCGGCGGCGAGGCGCAGCGTATCCGCCTGGCCTCACAGATAGGCTCCCGGCTGGTGGGTGTTCTGTACATCCTGGATGAACCATCCATTGGCCTGCATCAGCGCGACAACGCCAAACTGCTGGGCACGCTGCACGAGCTGCGCGACCTGGGCAATACCCTGATCGTGGTGGAACATGACGAGGAGACCCTGCGCTCCGCCGATTATCTGGTTGATATCGGCCCGGGCGCCGGTGAACACGGAGGGCATGTTGTGGCACAGGGCAGTGTGGCGCAGGTCATGGCCACAGAAGGCTCCATCACTGGGGCCTACCTCAGCGGACGCATGAAAATCAGTATGCCCGCCGTCAGGCGCCGGCCATCAGGCTGGCTGACGGTCGTAGGCGCCGGGGAGCATAACCTCAAGAACATCACCGTTGCCTTTCCACTGGGCGTGTTTTGCTGCGTATCAGGGGTCTCGGGCAGCGGCAAATCCAGCCTCGTCAACGGAATACTGTACAAAGCCCTGGCACGCGACCTCAACCGCGCCAAGACCCGTCCGGGCAAACATGAGCGCATCGAGGGCCTGGAGGGGCTTGACAAGATCATCAACATAGATCAAAGCCCCATCGGCCGTACACCCCGCAGCAACCCCGCTACCTATACAGGTCTGTTTGACCTTATACGCCTTGTGTTTGCCGGCACCAATGAGGCCAAGGCACGTGGCTACAAAGAGGGGCGCTTCTCCTTCAACATCCGCGGCGGACGCTGTGAGGCCTGCTCTGGCGATGGCCTGATCAAGATTGAGATGCACTTCATGGCCGATCTCTACGTGCCCTGCGAGGTCTGCAATGGCCGGCGCTACAACCGCGAAACGCTGGAAGTACGCTATCGCGGCAAAAACATAGCGGATGTGCTGGACATGACAGTGGAAGAGGCGCTGCACTTCTTTGAGCATCACGCGCGTCTTTTGCCCAAGCTGCAAACGCTCTTTGACGTCGGCCTGGGCTATATGCGCCTGGGTCAGTCAAGCACAACCCTGTCAGGGGGCGAGGCGCAGCGCGTCAAACTGGCCACAGAGCTCAGCCGCCGGGCTACCGGCAAAACCATTATTCTGCTGGATGAGCCCACCACGGGCCTGCATATGGACGATGTAGGCCGATTGATCAAGGTGCTGCAGCAGCTGACTGAGGCTGGCAACAGCGTGCTGGTAATCGAGCATAACCTGGACGTGCTCAAGACCGCGGATTACATCATCGACTTGGGTCCCGAAGGCGGCGATGCCGGCGGAATGATCGTGGCGCAGGGCACCCCTGAGGAGATCGTGAAAGTAGAGGCAAGCTATACCGGGCAGTACCTGCGGAAGGCTGGAGTCAAGACAAAAGGGTGACCCCTATGGAACAACAGCATGATGCAGCCCGCTCTCCCTTTGGGGAGAGCGGGCCGCTTTCATTAGCTATCAGTTCGGCAAACGCTTACTTCACGGGTACTTCAAACACGGGAATGACGCCGCCTTTAAAGTCCGGGTTGTTCAGGATGTAGTCCTTGACCTTCTGGGTGTAGAGCACGGTCCTGAGAGCCTTCACAAAGTCGGCTTCCGCGTCGGCGGCCCTGACCACAACGTAGTTGGTGTAGGTCTTGGCTGCATTACCCTCAACCGGCTCAAGGAACAAGGCGTCCTTGGCGGGGCTGAGGCCGGCGCCGATGGCGTAGTTGCCGTTGATGATCGCGAAGGCCACATCGCCCAGAGCGGCGGGGATCAACTCAGCGTTGAGCTCCTGGATATCCAGCTTCTTGGGGTTTTCCTTGATGTCAAGCACGGTAATGGAGCTGTCGGGGCCAACATCCTCAGCCAGCTTGATCAGCCCGGCATCCTGCAAAAGCAGCAGGGCGCGGGTCTCGTCGGATGGATCGTTGGGGATGGCGATCTTGTCGCCCTCAGCGATGTCGGCCAGGGCTTTCTTGGTGCCGGCATAGAGGCCATAGGGCTCATAGTGCACAGGGATCACAGCGACCAGCTGCTCTTCAGGCTTAACTTCCTTGTTATAGGCGTTGAGGTAGGGCAGGTGCTGGAAGTAGTTGGCATCCAATTCGCCCGCGGAGGTGGCCGGATTCTCCGTGACGTAATCAGTGAAGGTCATGATCTCCAGATCGAAACCGAGGGCCTTCAGGTCATCAACGACCTGTTCCAGAATGAAAGCATGGGGAGGGTTGGTAGCGCCGATGATGACCTTCTTGTTCTGGGCAAGGCCCGATACCAGGGACAGGGACAAGACCAGGACGAGTGCCAGTGCGACGAGCTTTTTCATGGGGTACTCCTTTCGTGGTAAGCGCTCAGCGCTTCCTATGGTCGATGCGTTTGGTGCTTTGGTTGCCGATGACGGCGATAATCTGAACGAGGATAACCAGGAGGACGGAAGCCGCGTACATGATGTCCATTCTGCGTATGTTGAGACCCTTTGTGATGGCAATGGCACCCAGCCCCCCGCCCCCTACGGCCGATGCCATGGCACTATAGCCCAGGATGGCCACCGTGCAGATGGCGGCTCCGTTCACCAGCGAAGGCAAAGCTTCCGGAACAAGCACTTTGAAGATGATCTGGGCGGTGCTTGAGCCCATGCTCTGCGCGGCTTCAATGACGCCGTAATCGACTTCCTTCAGACTGCCCTCCACCATACGCGCCACAAAGGGGAAAGCGCTGATGAAGAGTGGGAAGATCAAACTGCGGGTGCCAATGCCCGAGCCCATGACCAGGCGGGTAACAGGGATCAGCATGGCCAGCAGGATGATGAAGGGGATGGAACGTAGAAAGTTGATGATCACACCCAGCGCGGTATTGAGACGGGGCTTGGGAAGGATGTGTTCCTTGCCGGTGACCACAAACAGGATGCCAAGGGGCATACCAACGAGATAGGCCAAAATGGTGGAGGGGATAGTCATGAAGAGCGTATCGTTGATGCCGCCTACCAGAAGGTCCAGCCATTGTGCCTGACTCATTGCGCATTCACCTCCTTCACAGGAATGTTCTGCTCCTCCAGGTAGTGCACGAGGGCCTGCTTTTCTGCCGGATCCTCAGGCGAGCGGATGAGCATCTGTCCATAAGTCTTGCCGCCGATGTTCTTCATGTCGGCAGACAGGATGTTAACCATGACGCCGTGTTCCTTGATGAGGGTAGCGATGATGGGCTTGTCCACGGAGGATCCGTCAAACACAAGGCGAAGGGCCGGACCTTCGGGTTCTTCCTCGGGGGTCTGGGGCGCTGCCCCAAACAGCCTGCGGCCGGCCTGGGATTTGGTGTGCATGAAGACCTCGTCTACCGTGCCTTCTTCAGCGACTGTACCGCCATCCAGAATGGTAACCCGGCTGCATATCTGGCGGATAACGGCCATCTCATGGGTGATAATGACGATGGTGAGCCCCAATCTGCGGTTGATGTCCTGCAAGAGGCTAAGGATGGACTGAGTGGTCATGGGGTCAAGCGCGCTGGTGGCTTCGTCACACAAAAGCACCTCAGGGTCGCTGGCCAGGGCTCTGGCGATAGCAACGCGCTGGAGTTGGCCACCGGAGAGCTGGACAGGGTAGGCATTGAGCCTGTCTTCCAGGCCCACGATGGTCAGCAGTTCCTTGACCCGCTCGTTGGCCGCCTTGCGGCTGACGCCCACGATTTCCAGGGGATAGCGCACGTTCTCGCCCAGCGTGCGCTGCATGAGAAGGTTGAACTGCTGGAAGATCATGGCGACTTTGCGGCGGACGGCCAAGAGCTCTTTGGTGTCCATCCGCAGGATGTCCTGCCCGCGGTAGAGGATCTGTCCGGCATTGGGGGTATCCAGGCGATTGATGCAGCGTATCAGGGTGGATTTGCCAGCGCCGCTCATGCCGATGACGCCATGAATGTCGCCCTTGGCAACCGAGAGATCAATGTTATCCAGCGCAACAACATCCCCGTCGGGCGTCTTGTACACCTTGGACAGTCCCTTGATCCTAATGAGCACTTCTTGTGACAAATCTTTTTCCCTTTCTGTATAAAAATAACCCGCTTCGCACTTAGACGAAGCGGGCTTGCAATCAAAAGCCTATGATCAAGCGGCGCGACGCAATAAGCGCGGTAAAGAGCAGCGCATCATCATAGACATTCGCATGGTATGCTGTGTCATGTGATAGCTCTCCCTTCCTTCGCTTACGCTTGATATAGGTAGTCTACCCCGTCGCGTTCGCCTCTGTCAAGCCCTTTATGCAAATAATGCGTAAAAACATGCAAAATACAAGGCAATACGGTGCCTGTTATGCATCAGTATCCGCTTGAGCGCTGCGCTCCTGGGCTTCAAAAGCATGCAGAGCCTCTTCCGCCTGCTCCCAGTTTAGGTATTGGGTATTCAAAATAGCCTTGTGCTGTTTGATCTCGTGCGCAACCTGGCCAGCTTTCTCAGGATCGGCATACACCAGATGGTCCATCAGGCTGTCCTGCAGCGTTTGCAGGGCGGCTTCAGCACGGCTGACCTCATCCTCTGCCTCGTTCAACGCCTGCTGCATGACATCATACTGCTCTTGCTGCACGCGGGCACGCCTGCGCTCCTTTACCACTTCCGTCCTGCTTTTCCCCTGATCCATGAGGTAATTGGGATTCTTCTGGCGGGCCAGTTCCTTGAGATAGGCGTCATAGTTGCCGTCAAAGGCGGTGAATCCGTCCTGAGCCATGACAAGTATTTTGTTGGCAAAGCGATTGATAAAATAGCGATCATGGCTGACGGCAAGGATCGTGCCGTCAAAGCCCTCAAGCGCCTGCTCCAGCACCTCGCGGGAATCGCTGTCCAAGTGGTTGGTGGGCTCATCCAGAATGAGGAAGTTGTTATGCCTGAGCATCAGCTTGGTCAGCGCTACGCGCGCCTTTTCACCGCCTGACAGAGCGCTGACGGGTTTGAAAACATCCTCGCCAGTGAACAGGAAGAGTCCCAGCGCACCGCGCACCTCATGTTGCAAAAGCCGGGGAAAATCATCCCAGACCTCGCGCAATACTGTCTTGTCTTCGTGCAGGCTTTGCTGCTTTTGATCATAGTAACCGATGTCCGCATTGACGCCAAATCGGCTGCTCCCGCTGTCAGCCCGCTGACGCCCGACCAGGCAATCCAGCAGCGTGGACTTACCGATGCCATTTGCGCCGATGAGCGCCGCCCTGTCCCCCGCGTGCAACAACAGGTTCAGGTCACTAAAGATCTGCCGCGCACCAAAGGCCTTGTTGAGACCTATGATCTTGAGCGCCTCATCCCCCATGCGGCCGCGCGCTGTGAAAGAGAAGCGAACCTGTCGCTCCTCCATGGGTCTGTCAAACAGATCCATGCGCTCCAGCGCTTTCTCTCGGCTCTCCGCAGCGCGGATGGACTTCTCCCTATTGTAGCTGCGAAAACGCGCGATGATTGCTTGCTGGCGTTCGATTTCTTTTTGCTGGGCAACATAGGCACGGCTGCGCGTGGTGAAACGCTCGCCCCTTTGCTCCATATAGCGTGTGTAATTGCCCCGATATTGCTCCGACACGCCAAAGAGGATCTCCGTCATGCCTGTGCAGACACTGTCCAAAAAGTACCGGTCATGCGAAACCAGCAGCACGGCACCAACATAATCGTTTAAATAATCCTCCATCCACTTGAGTGCCTCCAGATCCAGGTGGTTGGTGGGTTCGTCCAAGAGCAGCAGATCAGGCTTTTGCAGCAGCAAACGCCCAAGGGTCAGGCGTGTCAGTTCACCGCCGGACAGCAAGCTGGCATGCTGCGCCTGCTGATCTTTGCCAAAGCCAAGCCCGGTCAGGACGCCCTGCACGCGTGAATGGCAGGAGTAACCGTCCGCCTGCTCAAAGCGCGCATGCAGCTGGGCATACTCGTCTCCCAGTTTGTGCAAGGCATCTTCACTCGCAGTGGCCATCAGTCCCTCTATCTCCCGAAGACGCTCCTCCATTTGGTAGATGGGGGCAAAAACGGCCTCCATCTCATCCAGCACTGTGTTGCCGGCCTCCGGCACATAGCTTTGCGCCAAATACCCCACCACCATGCCCTTTTGCATGGCGATGGCTCCCTCATCGGCGCTGAGCTGCCCCGCCAGGATCCTCAGCAAGGTCGTTTTGCCGCTGCCGTTAACGCCCACCAGGCCCATGCGCTCGCGCTGGGCCAGGGTCAGACTGATATCCTTCAGCACGCTCTCTGTACCAAAGGACTTCTTCACGTGCGAAACACTCAATACGATCACAGGCTACCTCTATCCGGTTTATACCAATCTCAATCACTAATGCTTTGATGCGGCGGATCTTTTCCTGCTCCCAATTCAGTATGATCGCCTGCTCGCCCTCGCGGTGCTCGGTCGGCACGCTCCGTGCTTCATTGGACTGTCCAGCTTGCTTCATCCCGCACCGCGGGCACTCGCTTCTGCCCTCAGTCGGCGTAGGTTGCGACTACCCCGCAACCTCAATCGGCGCAAGTCATTGCTCGCGATGCTCGCTCACCCTGCTTGTTTCGGTTGATTCCTACGCCTGCCTGATCCCGCCACTGGCGGCGGCAGGCTTTGTCACCTCATTCCCTCGCCTTCGATAAGCAGAAAATCTCTCTTCGCATCGGTGCATTACTGATTTCGATCGGTATTATCAAAAAAGGCTGGCGCAGTGCGTCAACCCTTCAGACCGATATCACCTTCAGCGCAAAAAAATCATCAGCATGGCCAGTACCACAAAAAGTCCGGCAGACACCTTGGTGATGTTGGCCAGCTTGCCCTGCGCGGAGCGGGCCTTGTTCTTGCCCATGAAGCTCTCGGCACCGCTGCTGCCGCCAAGCGCTGCGATGCCCTCAGCATCGCCCTTCTGCAGCAGGACGGAGACGATCATCACTAGAGCCGCGATCACCAGAAGAATGTTCACAATCAGTTGAATCGTCGTCATAAAGGAAAAACCCCCTCAAAAACTTGGATGCCTTATAGTTTAACACATAGCAGTGAACAATTCAAGATTTTTCGCAAATTGCGCTGCCTGCCCGCCGCGCAGGCTCGGTTCAGAGATTCCTCTGAAAGACCCGGTAGATCCGGTAGAGTTTGCCGCCCGCCATGATGGTGTTGTTAACGGACGCGATGTTCGTCTCATCCACTGTGGAGCCTTCGATGTGCTTGATACGCAGCGCCTTGGCCCCTTGCATGGCGCGGTAGAAGAGCACGGCGTTGACAGCCTTGTTTTGATAGTCAGGCACCACATACTGCATGGGGCAGCGCGCGGTATCGATGCGCGCGGTCGCCAATAGGCCCAACAGCTGACCCCAGAGGCCGCTGCCTCCACGGCGCTGTTTGAGCACCCGGTTGAAGTCCAGCAAGCCAATCAGTATGCCGATGGGACGGCTGCCTGCGTAAGCGATGACGGCCAGGTTCTTGCGAAAGATGGGCCTCACCCGCTTCAGCATGCCCATGATGTCCTCTGTGGTGGGCAAATACTGGCCAGGCTCTTCCGGCGTCGCCTCAGCAATGACAGTGGCAATATCCTGGGATACGCGGGCGATATTCTCCTTGTTGAGATCGATGTTGCGGACCTTGAAACCAAAGCGCTGCTGCACGCGATCTGCCAGCGGCGCAAAACGCTCCATGGTCGCGTCGCTCACCTCCACCAGGTAGGCCAGGTAGTCGCGCTCCTTGGTGAAGCCATAATCCTCAAGCAGCTTCTGATAGTAGGTCGGATTATAAGGATTAAAAAGGACAGGTGTCCCCTCGAAGCCCTGCACCAGCAGACCGCGGTTTAGGTCCGTATACTCAGGTGCCAGAGGCCCAATGAGCCTGGTGACCCCATGCTCTTTGAGAAAGGCGACCGCGGCATCCAGGACTGCCCGCGCAAAGGTTGTGTCATCATAGCTTTCAAATAGGCTGAAATATCCCTGGCTGTCCTCGATCTGGGTGTTGCGGCGCATATCGATGCCAGCCATCACGCGCGCTACGGGCCGATCATCGTCATAGCACAGGAAGAAACGCTGGATGCCCTGCATGAACAGCTCATTGTCCTTACCTGTCAGGGTACGTGTAAGTTCACGCCGCGGCGGGGCGACCCAGTTGGGATCGCCCTTGTAGATAGCGTCTGTCAGGCGCAGGAAAGGCTGAATCAGGATGGGTGTAGGTTTGACTATTTCAACGCGGATCATCGGGATTCCCCCTCACGATGTGTACTGTGTGCAAAGTATAGCACAAGCGCAGCATCCTCACAAGGATGCCGATGCGCCAAACAAACCTTGGATAGATTGCAGCACCAGCGCGCGCCTGAGATATAACCCCTCAGCATGCTCACAGCCCGCCATGGCTCCCAGGCTACGAGAGAGGCCTATGGCGTAGGGCATAACATCTTGCGAGACGTGCGCTGCACAGGCCTTGAGCTTCTCCTCCATAACACTATCCACATTTACCAGGATATCCGGTCTCTGTCTGACCGTGCGCGGATCCGCGGCAAAGTAGAAAAGCGCCTCGTAGTGCCAATCATTCCCGTCCTGACTGTGTTTGGGCAGCCCGGCGACAAAAGCGGCTGCCTCCGCAACGCGGCTGGCGGCAACATGGTCAGGATGACAGTCCTCCGGATGAAGTGTGAACAGCACACGCGGCGAGCAAGCACGCAAATGCGGGATCAGCGCTTCGATAACGATCTGGCTATACTCCAATGCGGCGTCTGGAAAATCCAGCTGGCTAAAGTAGTCCAAACCCAGGGCTTCAGCCCCTGCCAATGCTTCCTTTTTGCGGTTGTGCGAATCGGCCCGACCGCTGGCGCCGCCGTCCGTCAGGACAACCGCCCCGGTGCGGAGCCCATCCCGCTTGGCCTGCAAGAATATCCCGCCCACGCAGACCTCCAGATCGTCCGGGTGCGCGCAGATGGCGAAGTAATCAATTTTCATTCCTGCTCCTCCTACTTAATGCCGGTCAAGGCGATGCCCTCTATGAACTGACGCTGGAACAACAGGAAAAGCACGATCATGGGAAATACGGCCAGTGCGCTGCCTGCCATCACCTGCGGATAGTAGGTGGTGTGTTCGCCAATCAGCATGGCAAGCCCTGCTGATAGGGTCATCTTTTGCATCGAGTTGTTGACGATCAACGGCCACATAAGGTCCTTGAAGGAGGCGAGCGCTGTCAAGATGCCCAAAGATACCAAGGCCGGCTTGATCAGCGGCAACAGGATGCGCGCATAGATACCAAAGTATGTGCACCCATCAAGTTTCGCCGCTTCATCCAGAGATTTGGGCTGTTGCATGAAGAACTGCCTTAGCATAAAGGTGCCAAACGCGCTAAACACTTTGGGCAGCCACAACGCCGTGACGGTATCGGTCAGGCGCAGCTTGACCATAATGTCATAGTGGGGTACCAAAAAGATCTGCCCGGGTACCATCAGCAGAGCCAGGCAGAGAGTAAAGAGCAGTTCCTTGCCTCTGAATGCCAGCCTGGCAAAGGCATAGGCGGCCATGGAGCAGATGATCAATTGCCCCAGCACCGTCATCCCCATCATGGCAAAGGTGTTTAGGTAAAAGCTGCCAAACGGAAACTTATTGAGCACAATGGCGTAATTGTTTAGCATCCAGGCATCAGGCAAAAGGCGAGGTGGTACCAGGATACTTTCCTCAAAGGTTTTAAAAGAGGTGAGGATCATCCACGCGAAGGGCGCCAAGGTAATAATGGAGGCCAACATCAGCGCCAAATGCACAAGCCAGGTGTTCCGCGGTGCGGAAGCGCTCTTAATCGTCATAATGCACCCATTTTTTCTGCATTACCATCTGCAATAGTGTTACCAATAGGATCAAAATGAACAACACCACAGCGATCGCCGCGCCGTAGCCTTTGTGAAATTTAACAAATGCTTCTTCAAAGAAGTAGGTTGCCAATGATCTTGAAGCCGCGGAGCCGCTGGAGTACTGTGGAATGATCAGATAGATGATATCAAAGATCTGAAAGACATTGATGATGGAGGTGACTGTCACAAAGAAGATGGAGGGCGAGAGCAGGGGCAGCGTGATACTGAAGAATTGCTGAACGGACCCCGCGCCGTCGATGCGTGAGGCCTCATAGTAGCTGCGGTCAATGCCCTGCAACCCTGCTAACAGCACGATGACCTGGTATGATACACCGCCCCACACAAACACCATGGAAACCGCCATCAACACCACCTGAGGGTCGGACAGCCAGGCACGGGTGCCCACCCCCAGCGCGCCTACCAGCGCATTGATCAGGCCAAATTCATAGTTTAGCAGCCACTTCCACATTAGCGCAATGGCGGCCGGAAGGGTCACCGCGGGCAGGAACACGAGCGTCCGATAGAGTCCCGTGCCCCTGATTCCCGCATTAAGCAGCGTAGCCAGGATCACCGAGATCGTCACTACCAAAGGCACACAGAGCATCACATATGCAAGTGTGTTGATGAGTGATTGGTAGAAGTAAGGTGCGCTGAAGAGCTTGCGGTAATTCTCAAGCCCGATGAAGGCTGGGATGCCGAAACTGCTCTTGTTGGTAAAGCTGTCGTAGATGTTCTGCCCAAAGGCAAACACATAGAAAATCAGCAACCCCAGCATGAGCGGTGCAATCATGGCGTAGCCGGCTGCAGCTTCGCCACGCTTGAGCCTATTGTTGGCTTTCACTTGCATAGTTGACGCCACCCTTCAAAAAGGGGCCCTGCCCGCAAGGGGCAGGGCCTTGTGTATTGCTTAACGCTCGGAGTCCAAAATAGGCTGCATTTGCGCCTGTATCTGGGCAGCGCCTTCCTCGGGCGTGATCGCGCCGGAAAGGATCTGGCTGGAATAATCCATCACGACGGGCAGCCACTCGGCTACCTTTGCGGAAGTTGGGAAGAAATAGCCAGTCTCCGCCACCTTGAAGAATACGGCGGCGTCCAAGTTCTTAAAGTTGGGGGTATAATATTGCTGGGTACTTATTAGCGCGGGCATATCGATCTTGCCTTCAGCCTGCATCTTGTTGGACTCCTCGCCAGCAAGGTAACTGATCAGCTTCCAGGCGGCGGCCTTATCCTTGGCGCGGGCATTCATGGCATAACCCAGTCCGCCAATGACAGATATGTTGCTCTTGTCCATGGAGGGCATTGGTACTACGCCGATCTTGTCAGCAAAGCTCAGCTCATCCAGGAGCAGGGCCTTCCATGAGCCCATAAACAGGATAGCAGCCTTTTGTGAAATGAACAGATCGGTACCCTTGGTATCAGACAGCACCTTGTAGTCCGGCATCACGCCATCGGCCATGAGCTTCAGCACTTTCTGGTAGGAAGCGATCGTGCCAGGCTGGTCAAAACCGGCCTTGGTGCCATCTTCACTAATGATGAAGCCGCCGTCCTGCGCAATGAAGTTGAAGTAGGACGGCTGGGGATCCAGCTCCATCACGATGGGATACTCACCGGTGCCGGCGGCAGCGATCTTGTCCTTCAGTTGTGTTGCCAGGTCGACCATGTCATTCCATGTCCAGCCCTCTTTGGGCAACGCGACACCATGCTGCTCAAAGATAGCCTCGTTGAAGAATACCTGTACTGTGTCCATGCCCTTGGGCATGGCGAACTGCTGGCCACCCACATTGTAGGCATTGCTGACGACGGAAACATAGCCCGTCATGTCGATCTTGTCCTGCGCAATGTAAGCGTCCAATGGCTCCAACACGCCCGCGGTCACATACTTGGGCAGAAAAGTGTTCATCCAGAACACGTCGGCCGCTGTATCAGCGCCCATGGCGGCATCCAGTTTGATCCAGTACTGAGACCAGGGGGTCAGCTGGATTTCTACATCGATATCGGGGTTGGCTGCTTCGAATTTCTCAAGGATTTTGTCGAATACAGGTTTTTGGGTCTCATCCCAGAGGGCAAAAGTCACGACCGTTTTTTCCGCCAAGGCGGGGATGAAGAGGGCGCTGAGCATCAGCGCAGCCAGGACGAGGGCTGTCAAACGTTTCATGAAGTGAGCCTCCCTATCATTTTTCGTGCACCTTCTTAGCACATGCACTAACAATAGGATTATACCCCTGAAAATCCAATCAAACAAGCACTCCACACAAATGTGCACAGCATACGCACGAAGCTTTTCTCCACTTAAGTCATCAGCCCAAATCCTCTTTCGGTCACATGTTCTGGGGTACTTCCTCCAGATAAGGAGCGTCCCAGCTGGCCCGGAAGCGCTTTCTGGGACCTGAAGCTTTCTCGAATTTCTCATCTGCCCGAATGATGTTCAATGCCATTCGCTTCAATACAGCAAGGTTCTGTGCACCGTTGTCTTTCCTTACGATCCGCTTGTCTTCATTGAGAACGACATCCAGAGACCAGTGCATGCTTTCTACCCCCCCCCCCA
>Ga0209538_1000623_pt1 | contig 20374 bp, 12 predicted proteins | sample BarGraNGADG00211_2_FD_184492 | JGI IMG/M metagenome (GOLD analysis project Ga0209538, IMG submission 184492) | Arctic peat soil microbial communities from Barrow, Alaska - Barrow Graham LP Ref core NGADG0004-211 (SPAdes) (version 2) | ecosystem: Environmental > Terrestrial > Soil > Wetlands >... | reverse complement strand
CACCACTCGGCAAAGTTGAAGTCGATACTTTAACAGGTTGGTTGGTAAAAAAGTATGGTTTCATTTCCAATGATGTCCAACCTCATCTAAAGGAGCATAGCATTGAAGTGCAATTGCCTTTTCTGCAATATTGGTTGAAAAAACCGTTTTCCATTGTGCCCATTATCATTGGAGGTGAATCGACCATAACCTGTAGTCAAATGGCTTCAGCATTGGAGCCCTTTTTAAATAGTGATAATTTGTTCATTATCAGTACTGATTTTTCCCACTATCCAGACTATAATGATTCCAGTATCTCTGATAGTATCATGGCTAATGCCATTTTGACAAATTCCTCAAAAGCTTTTTTAAAAGCAAAACTCAAGGTTGAAGGTAAAAATACCCCTAACCTCGAAACAGCAATGTGTGGTTGGACATCTGTACTTACCCTGCTTGATATTACCGGGAAGCATCCGGATTTTGTCTATCAAAAAATACTCCATAAAAATTCAGGTGATAGTGAATATGGCGATAAAAACAAGGTGGTTGGCTATTATGCCATCTGTCTGGTGCAAAAGAAGTCAAAAGAAGCCTTAGGCTTCAAACTTACCAGTGATGATAAAGCAGCTTTGCTCAAGATTGCCCGTAGTACCATCCGGGAATATCTTAAAAACAAAAAGATGCCTGAGATAGACAAAAAACTGCTGTCGTCGAACCTTTCAATACCTGCCGGTGCGTTCGTCACATTAAAGAAAAAAGATGAACTACGGGGCTGTATAGGTAGCTTTCAGGCGACAGGACCTTTGTACAACACAGTTCAATCCATGGCAATTGCGGCATCGACGCAGGATAGCCGCTTTGAGCCTGTGAAACCTTCCGAGATTGATAATCTGAGTATTGAAATATCAGTTCTTACCCCCATGAAAAAAATAAAATCAATCGCTGAAATAGAGATGGGCAAACACGGTATCTATATTGTAAAGGGAGACAGGTCAGGAACTTTCCTTCCACAGGTTGCAACCGAAACACATTGGACCAAAGAGGAATTCCTGGGGCACTGTGCTCAGGACAAGGCTTTTATTGGCTGGAATGGATGGAAAGATGCAGACATTTATATTTACGAAGCGTTGGTATTTGGTGAAAAATAAATCGGTAGAATCAACTTTATTGCAATAGCCTAACTAATGAAACATTGACTTTCGAATCTTTGAAACATGAACGCTCCATATTTATTGCTTCATATTAGCATTCTGGCAATTATGATTTACCTGTTGAGCTGGCTGTTGGTCGGTTTAAACATTATTTCTAAAGCATTGCACCGAAAGATCTGGAATTCAGCATTAGTCATCACCTTCCTGGTAACAGCTATACTGGGTCTCTTGCTGGCTATACAGGTAAACTATAAATTTGAATGGCCAATCGTAAAGACACTACTCGTTTGGCATGTCGATTTTGGGATTGCAATGTGTTTTATCGGCACATTCCATCTTTTATGGCACAGCAAGTATTATCTTAAAATCTTTAATTCCGGGAGGGGCACTTCCATTGAAGAACCAGCTACTGGAAATTTCAAACCAAAAAAAATCAATGACTTAAAATTATTAATACTGCTTTCCGGCTTTTTATCAATAGCCATTCAGGTTCTCTTAATCCGCGAAATTACCACTGTCTTTCAGGGAAATGAATTGATGATGAGTTGGACGCTTGGTATATGGATGCTTTTAACAGGTATCGGGGCCTTTTTAGGAAAAACGAAAATGAATCCTGAAAAGGCTGCCAGGCTACTGGATAAAGTTTTGCTGTTTCTGCCTTTTTTAACATTGGTGCTGGTTCCCTTGCTCGATATTCTTAAGACAAGTATATTCCCTCCCGGAGTAATGGTCAATCCTGGTTATTTTCTGATGATACTGGTTCTTTTTCTTACTCCTGTTTGTTTGCTCAGTGGTTTTATCTATTCACTTCTTGTCAAGACTTATCGTTCAGGGGATGGCGATTTTACAAAGGTGTATGCATTTGAAGCTTTAGGTGGTTTATTGGGTGGACTAATCGTTTCTTTTATTTTTGTTCAATGGCTGTCTGTTATCCAGTCACTTGGTGTGTTGCTGGTTTTAACCTTCATCATTTTTGCTATTGTTCACAAGAAGTTAAAGTATTGGGTTGGAGTAATGATCACCCTGGTGCTCATTTTTTCCGGAAGCTTTTTATTGAACAACAAATTAAGATCATTTTTATTTGTTAATCAGAAAGTGATAGATAGCAAGGAGACTTTCTATGGAAACATCACCATTACGGAGACTGCAGGGCAATATAATTTCTTCGGGAATGGTTCACTGCTTTACACTACCGACAATATCATGGTTAATGAAGAATCCACTCATTATGCATTGATGCAGCATCCACACCCGAAAGAAGTCTTGCTTGTTTCCGGGGGGATAGGAGGGATGGTCACTGAGATTCTTAAATACAATACTGTCGAAGATGTTGACTATGTTGAGCTTAATCCACTGTTAATCAGCATGGCTTCTAAATATAAGCCACTTCCAGTGGATAAAAGAGTTCATGTTCAGTTCGATGATGGAAGGCACTATATTCAACATGTCGGAAAAAAATATGATATAGTCATTTTTGCTGTACCCGATCCTTCGAGTCTTCAGATCAATAGGCTTTATACGAATGAGTTTATAAACCTGCTGAAGCAAAAGCTTAATCCGGGAGCGGTGATCTTATACAGTATTTCTTCCTCAGGCAATTACATGAGCAGTGAGAAAATCGGAATAGAATCAACTGTTTTTCAAACCCTGAAAAACAATTTCAAGCATGTTGAAATCATTCCCGGCGAGAGAGATTATTTTATTGCATCCGATTCGATACTTAGAAATGATATGGCTAAGCTTTCGACTACAAAATCAATAGAGACTAAATTTGTTAACCCCTATTATATCGATGATCTTTCTGTTCAGCAGAGAGAAGCGTACATAAAGGAAAACCTCAAAAAAGAAAAGCTGTTGGATCTCGATCAAAAGCCTTTACCGGTATATTATCATACCCTGCAGTTTATTTCCGAATTTACCTCTAATGCAGGGCTGTTGATATATATTCCCGTGATTATTCTCCTGATTCCACTTTTTTTTATGCGATCAGTTTCGGCGGGTATGTATATCACCGGGTTTACTGCATCGTCTTTTGAAATACTGATCATCTTTGCCTTTCAGACTTTTTACGGATATGTTTATTCCGCCATCGGGATCATCATTGCAATATTTATGGGAGGGCTTGCTTTAGGCTCAATATATGGCAATCGTTTGATTGTAAAACGAAAACATTTTGTAACTGCACAGGCACTATTGGCGTTGTATGCCCTTTTATTTCCTTTGTTTTGGAACGTGCAAAGAGAAACAGGAGGTAATTTTATAGGGTTGTCTTTGTTTTTTCTGATAACCGTTTTGCTTTCGGTAATAACGGGGTTTCAATATGTTGTCGGGACAAAATTGTTACCGGGAAACTACACACAGTCGGCGCCACTATTGTATGCAGTCGATCTAATCGGATCTTCTCTTGGAGCAATTGTTATTTCTGTTATTCTTTTACCTCTGTTAGGGGTCGTCAACAGTTGTCTTTTGATAGCAGGTTTGAATTTTCTTCTTGTTATCATAAATTTTATCAGGAAAAACTAAAACAGGGTCGTAAAACGTTTTAATACAACGAGGCGAATATAAAAACAATGGATAAGCGGGAATTTATAAAAGAAAGTGTATACTGTATGGGCGGTCTGTTTTGTGCAAAATTGTTTAGTAATGCATGGTTAGGAAATGATGACCGTCTGTGGAAGTGGAGCCGTGAAGCAATCTTCTATGAAGTTACCTCACGGGGTGTGAAATGCTTAGTCTGTCCCAATGGATGTACTTTACGTCCGGGTGAGACCAGCACCTGTCATAACCGTGTAAATTATAAAAACAAATTATATACCATCGCTTATGGCAACCCCTGTGCTGTTCATGTCGATCCAATCGAAAAGAAACCCCTGTTGCATTTCCTGCCCCAATCCCGTGCATTTTCAATTGCTACAGCCGGTTGTAACTTCAAGTGTTTGAATTGCCAGAACTGGGACATCTCTCAAACCAGCCCCAAAGAAACCAGGAATGTTGACCTGATGCCCGAAAGAGTTGTCGAAGAATGTATTGCAAATGATTGTACTTCTATTGCCTATACCTATTCAGAACCGGTTTCGTTTTATGAATATGTATATGATACTGCAAAGCTAGCCCATTCAAGAGGGTTAAAGAACGTGTTTATTTCAAATGGTTACATCAACGATGAACCGTTGAATAAACTTGCTCCATATCTCGATGCAGCAAACATCAACCTTAAATCTTTTGACAACGCTATTTACGTGAAACTCAATTCTGGAAAATTACAGCCGGTGCTAAATACATTGAAAACGCTGAAGGCGCATAAGGTCTGGCTTGAAATCACAAATCTTGTTATACCCTCATGGACTGACGATTTTGAAATGATTAAACGAATGAGTGAATGGCTTGTTGCCAATGGATTTGCAGAATACCCGTTGCATTTCAACCGGTTTTTCCCATTGTATAAATTGACACAACTGCCGGCAACACCTATCTCCACGCTTTTAAAAGCTAAGGAAATTGCAGAAAAAGCAGGTTGTAAATATGTTTATGTAGGAAATGTACCGGAAACCGGTACCGAAAATACATTCTGTCCAAAATGCAAAAAACTTGTCATTGAACGAAGGGGCTATGCCATTCTTTCGATGAATCTAAAAAAGGGAAAATGTAAGTTTTGTGGTTACACCATTAACGGAGTATGGGATTAAATGTTGCCCTCCATGACTCCTTCTTCCATCGAAGTGAATATACTATATTCTTACAAAGTAATGATCAGCTTCCCCAGGTGTCACGATCCAGGTTGCGGTAGTTTATGGCTTCAGCAAGATGTTCGGTCCTGATATCCGGGCTGCTGTCCAGATCTGCAATGGTGCGTGAGACTTTGAGAATTTTATCATAGGCTCTGGCTGAAAGATTGAGTTTTTCCATGGCAGTTTTTACAAGTAGCAGTTCTGTATCATTAAGTATACAGATATTCCTGACCATCTTGCTCGTCATCTGTGCATTACAATACACCCCTTTTGAATCCATGAACCGTTGTTCCTGTATCTGGCGTGCCGCAATTACGCGGTTACGTACCATTGCACTTTGTTCTCCCTGCCTTTTGTCGGTGAGTTCTCTGAATGGAACCGGAACCACTTCAACGTGGAGGTCAATCCTGTCGAGCAAAGGACCGGATATTTTGTTGAGATACTTCTGCACAGTCCCGGGCATGCATAAACATGAAACGTCGGGATGGTTGTAATAACCACATGGACATGGATTCATAGCTGCCACAAGCATAAAGCTTGCAGGATATTCCACTGTATTTTTAGCCCTGCTTATGGTTACAACACGATCTTCCAACGGTTGGCGCAAGACTTCAAGCACTGATCTTTGAAATTCGGGCAACTCATCCAGAAACAAAACGCCATTATGGGCCAAAGATATTTCCCCTGGCTGAGGATTAGAACCGCCCCCGACCAAAGCGATATTTGAAATAGTATGGTGCGGATTTCTGAATGGACGAACCGGGACCAAGGCATCATCATGCTTCATCTTTCCGGCTACAGAATGAATCTTGGTTGTTTCGAGTGCCTCATGAAGGTTCAAAGGGGGGAGGATAGAGGGTAGTCGTTTTGCCAACATAGACTTTCCGGATCCCGGTGGGCCGATCAGTATAATATTATGACCTCCGGCAGCAGCTATCTCAAGAGCACGTTTGATGTTTTCCTGTCCTTTAACATCACTGAAGTCAAATTCAAATTCATTTATTTTGCTGTAAAAATCATCTCTGGTATCAATTTCTGTAGGTATAAGAGCCTGTTTCCCATTGAAAAAATCTATCACCTGGCCTATATTGCTGACACCATAAATAGTTATACCGCTCACAATTGCTGCCTCCCGGGCATTTTGTTCAGGAAGAATAAATCCTTTGAATCCACTTTTCTTTGCTTCGATGGCAATTGGCAATGCGCCTTTTATCGGCTGCAGGCTACCATCTAAAGATAGTTCGCCCATGATGATGTAATCGCCTACATTTATAGCTTTAATCTGCTCAGAGGCTGCCAGAATCCCGATAGCAAGGGTCAGGTCATATGCTGAACCCTCCTTGCGCAGATCGGCAGGAGCCATGTTGATGGTGACCTTCTTCTTGGGTATTTTATATCCATTGTTTCTTAGTGCAGCTTCTATGCGCTGTTGGCTTTCCTTAACGGCATTATCCGGGAGCCCAACCAGAAAGAACGCAATACCAATGTCTATGTTTACCTCTATCGTAATGGTGATGGCATTTATACCTACAATTGTACTGCCATATGTCTTTACCAGCATTGATCGTTGTTTATTGATATGCTACAAGGTACACTTTTTTATGCTACTTTTTACGTTATTTTTTGAGAAAATTAATTCTGTGGTTTATAACCGGATTTTTCTAAGATAGATTGACTATCCATATTCTTAAACAACTGCTCCAGGGTTGTCGATTTATTTTCCTGCATATATTTTCTGACAATTTGCCAACCCATCCATACTCCAATTCTTGAAGGTGAATCTTTACCAAATGATAGTGTAAAAGGACCATCCTGCATAAACTTTTGGGTTTCTTCAGGATTTGTTGAATAGAGCAATTGCCGCTCTATTAAAAACTTCCAGACATCACCTGCATATTCATTGCACCATTTTAACTGTTCGGGAGTATAACCGATTTTAATATTATCTGCAATATCAGGTAATGTTGCATCCTGAAGGAGCAGAATTTTCCCTTCCATGATCATTCTATCTAACAAAGTATTTCCGGGTTTCTGGGATGAAAGTAAAAATTTGGCTACCTCTGCCATGCAGGTGGGTAAGATTTTTTCCCTTGTCATACGCCTTGTCATGTAATTTGGAATCTGAATTCTTTTATAGGGTGTGTAATTTTCCCCCAAAAAGAGATCTATTCCGATTGCCATATTATCACCATCATATCGAATCGGGAATTGATAATCTATCCCGGAAACGAATGTGTAAATATATGGAACGTGATACCCTTTGAAAAAAGATGCACATCGTGTAAAGGCATCTGTTAGTCCGGTTTCAAGAAATGTGAGATCGCTATATTGTTTTTGAACTTCTTTGCCAAGACTTCGATTGGCAGGGTCAGCGGCGAATTTCTGCAGGTCGCTGACTATTGAAGGATCATTAAGATTGATATTCAGAAAAAGAGGATAGGCGGGGGCAATTCTTTTCAGGTTGTCCCTGAACTGTGTTAAGGGCAAAGCAAATAAAGCATGATCATACCGTTTGATCTTTATAGTTGGGATTTCAACTTTTGAAACAGTAGTTACAAAACGGGGTTTGTCATTGTTGTGGCAAGCGGTGATCAATAATAAAATTGCAATTAAATACAATCCTTTCATCTGTAAAGCGTTGATTTATTTGATTGATGTATTCAAATTCTGATGTCTTCCAAACACGTAGAGACGCAAAATATTGCGTCTCTACGTGCTATCAGACTGATGAAACAGTCTTTTATGAATAATGTTTACTGATTAAAAGAGTTTCCAACCCAGAGATACATTCACTGCCTGTTTATCCCAACTAAATTCATTAGCTTGTTGGGATACATTTCTGTTAAAGTCTAAATTGTAACGAACATCAAGTGTGAACATCAATACATCTACGCCTGCCCCAAATTGTGCACCCCATTTTGCATCTTTAAAAGATACTGTTTTAGTCGCAGTTGCAACACCGTTATAATCTACTTGTTTGTCAACAAGGAAAGAAGCAATAGGTCCACCAAGTACCCTGACATTGACGATTTTAAGATTGAGCAGACGAGCGCCAAACATCAAAGGAACGTTTATACTCTTTAGATCAATTTTGCTTGGAGAACCAATGGGAGCGTTAGAAAAGTTAACACCACTTGTTGAATAAAGTAGTTCAGGTTGAAAATAACATTTACCACCAACACGCAAAAAGACACCTAAATCGTATCCGGTTTTCATTTTGTCGGTAACTGTAGAAACATTAGTTGTAACCTTATCAAGATTTACCCCAATCTTCGGACCAAAAGAGATGCCCGGTAGCTGTGCATTTGAAATTGCAACAATAAACATTGCTGCAATAACCAATAATAACTTTTTCATAAGTTCTTTTTTTAAATGATTTAATCAACCAATGTTATAACAAAGATCATGCAAATTAATCGAAAAGACAACATATATCAGAAGTCTTTTGTACTTTTGCTTATAATATGTCAAATAATCACACTTTTTTTTCGGCCTGTTTTTTGCTTATTCATTGATGTATAATAGAAATGCTATGAAAAAAAATACAATTATTATTTTAGTGTTGATCTTGTTTGCATCAACACTAAAGGCTCAGGAAGTTAAAAAGCCCTTTAACTTTACCTTTCGGATGGGCCCCAATTTGAGCTGGTTGAAGTCGAATTCTGACGTTGTTAGTCCCGATGGTTCTATAATTGGTTTCTCATGGGGCGCTTTGTGTGAGTTTCCTGTTCAGAATAATTACGCATTTGTGACGGGTTTTAATATCAATTTCGCCGGAGGTAAAGTTGACTATGCCGGAGTAAAAGAGGGCACACCGGTGTTGATTAATGAAAGATATTCTTTAAAATACCTCGAACTACCGTTAGTGTTAAAAATTAAGACCAATGAAGTGGATGGTATTATATTTTACGGACAAATAGGCATGGGTACCTCTTTTCGTTTAAACTCCAGAGTAAAGAGGTCTTTCCAACTTCCTCTTTCATCAAGCCACCCTTATATTGCACCTGAAGATAATAACAGTGATAATATTACTGCATTTATCCGTGAAAGTTTGCTTATTGGACTGGGAGCGCAATATGCTATACAGGATAATTTAAAGCTATTTGGTGGACTGAACTTTAACAATGGATTTACAGATGTTCTAAAAAAAGGGCCTTATAATACCAATGATCCAAAAGTGATATCTAACTTTGTGGAATTGAATATTGGTCTATCTTTCTGATTTATTTTTACTGAATCACTGTAAACATGAAGGTTGCTCTTGCACAAGTCAATTACCTTATTGGTGATTTTGGAGGCAATACACTCAAAATAGTAGAATGCATCAGGAAGGCACGTCTTCAGAAAGCCGATCTTGTTGTCTTCTCTGAATTATCTGTGTGTGGTTATCCTCCTCGTGACTTTCTTGAATTTGATGACTTTATTCTGCGAAGTAACAAACAAATCGAAATTATTGCTTCAGAATGCAAAGATATTGCGGCCATTGTTGGTGCTCCTTCTGTTAATACTGCTCCAAAGGGTAAACCTTTATTCAATTCAGCATATTTTCTTGAAGATGGTAAGGTTAAGGCTATCGTAAACAAAACGCTGCTGCCTAATTACGATATTTTTGATGAATACCGCTATTTTGAACCCAACAGATCTTTTAATATCATTGAATTTCACGGGGTAAAAATTGCACTGACAATATGTGAGGACATTTGGAACATCAGTGATGACCCACTTTACATTATATCTCCAATGGATGAACTGGCTTCATTGAAGCCTGATCTGATGATTAATATTTCTGCATCTCCATTTAATTATAATCAGTTATCCGATCGCAATGAGATCCTGATAAGAAATACTCAGAAATACAAGATCCCTCTTGTTTATGTAAATCATGTCGGAGCCCAGACAGAATTGTTATTTGATGGGGGATCCGTTGTTGTCGATGCTAAAGGAGTTGTCAGGGAACAATGTTTATTCTTTGAAGAGGATTTCAAAATTGTGGATCTGTTTCAGATGGAAACACTTCCAAAAGTGATACCTAAAGAAGAGTCAGATAAAATTGAATTGATACATGATGCTCTGATAATGGGTATCCGTGATTATTTTAAGAAATTAAATTTTTCGAAGGCAATTCTGGGTCTGTCGGGTGGAATAGATTCTGCCGTTACATTAGCATTAGCTGCCCAGGCATTGGGGAAGGATAATGTTCGTCCGGTGCTTTTACCTTCAAGATATTCATCCGATCATTCAATTACAGATGCAATAGCATTGGCTGAGAATATTGGGTGTAGGTACGATCAGATTTCAATCGATAAGGCTTTTGCTGCCTTCGAAGAATCCCTGGAGCCGGTTTTTGAAAATATTCCCTTTGGTCTGGCCGAAGAAAATATTCAAGCCCGTACACGTGCTGTATTGTTGATGGGGATGGCCAATAAGCTTGGATACATATTGCTCAATACATCTAACAAAAGTGAAGCCGCAGTGGGTTATGGGACTTTATATGGTGATATGTGCGGAGGTATTTCTGTTCTTGGCGATGTCTATAAGACTGATGTCTTCGGCCTGGCACATTACATTAACCGTCACAAAGAAATCATTCCTCTGAATTCTATCACCAAACCACCTTCGGCAGAGTTGCGTCCTGACCAGAAAGACTCAGATTCACTGCCTGATTATGATCTGCTTGACCAGATTTTGTTTTTGTATATCGAAAAAAGAAAAGGGCCTTCAGATATTGTAAAAGCCGGTTTTGACGAAGAAATTGTAAACAGGGTGCTTCGCATGGTAAATAGCAATGAGTGGAAGCGTCAGCAAACGCCCCCAATTTTGCGTGTCTCTTATAAAGCATTTGGTTCAGGAAGAAGGATGCCAATCGTAGCAAGATATTTATTGTAAAAATCATTAATATGAGTGATCATTATACTGCCAATCCAGGCCGTTACAACACAATGCCCTATCGCCGTTCAGGGAACAGCGGAGTACTTCTTTCTTCATTGTCATTGGGTTTATGGCACAATTTCGGTGATGTTGACCGGTACGACAACTCCCGTCAGATGGTTTTAACTGCATTTGACAATGGCATCTGTTCAATGGACCTTGCCAATAATTATGGTCCTCCTCCGGGCTCTGCCGAAGAGACTTTTGGTAGAATTATGCAGCAGGATTTGAAGAGCCACCGCGATGAACTCTTTATCTCTACCAAGGCCGGACATTTGATGTGGCCCGGACCATATGGTGAATGGGGATCACGTAAGAGTCTGCTCGCCAGTCTGGATCAGAGTCTCAAAAGGATGAAGCTGGAATATGTGGATATCTATTATTCTCACCGTTATGATCCCAATACGCCCGTTGAGGAAACTGTTGGCGCTTTGATTCATGCTGTGAAATCAGGAAAAGCACTCTATGCAGGGATTTCAAAATATCCTGCAGATGTGGCTAAGAAAGCATTTGCAATGTTGCGTGATGCAGGAGTCCCTTGCTTGTTGCACCAGATCAGATATTCAATGTTGCTTCGCGAAGATGGTGATAATCTTTTTGATCTGCATCGTAAAGAGGGTGTCGGTTGTATTTCATTTTCTCCTTTGGCCCAGGGTGTGCTTACGGAGAAATATCTTCATGGCATTCCTAAAGAATCAAGAGCTGCTAAAGAGAGTGGTTTTCTGAAAGTGAATCAGGTATTACCATTGGTAGAAAAGGTTCAAAAACTTCATGATATCGCCATAAAGAGAGGTCAGACACTTGCCCAGATGGCTATTGCGTGGCAGTTGACAGATGATCGGATCACAACAGTATTGATAGGCGCCAGTAGTCCTGACCAGATCCTTGAAAATCTCAAAGCGCTGAATAATACAAAATTTACATCAGAAGAGTTAATCAAAATAAATAAAATTTTAGATACACCTCCTTTTTGGGATGGTATGGCTTAAATAAAAAAAACCGGACTTATGGTCCGGTTTTTTTTATTTAACTGAAAATGATGTTTATTTTAAAAGCTTTAAAGCTTCTTCATAGACATGTTCAGCAGTGTATCCTAATTTCTCATCCAATACTTCTGCGGGCGCTGAATAACCGAAATGATCAAGACCAAGAACTACACCGGAAAAACCTACCACACCCTGTAATACGGATGGTAATCCTGCTGTAAGACCTAAAACAGGAATGCCTGATGGAATTAGTTTTTTCTGGTCAGCTTCAGGTTGATCATAAAACAGACCCAATGAAGGAATAGAAATTATTCTGATTTTAGTACCTTTTTCTTTTTCAAGCAATTCGGCTCCTGCAACCAGTGTTGCAACTTCAGATCCATTGGCTACCATGATCAGATCAGGTTTGCTGGATTCCTTAATAACATAAGCTCCCTTAACTGATTGTAAAGCATCTTCATAACGATTTCCACTTATTGTTGGAAGGTCTGCGATGTTCTGACGTGAAAGCAACAATGCAGTTGGAGTATTCTTGTTTTCCATAGCCATTTTCCATGCCACTGAGGTCTCTGCAGCATCACCTGGGCGCAATACCAATACACTGCGTTTGCCTGAATGATTTTTAAGCTGTTCCATTAACCTGATCTGTGCTTCATGCTCAACAGGCTGATGTGTTGGTCCATCTTCTCCTACGCGAAATGAATCGTGTGTCCAGATATATTTTATAGGTAGTTCCATCAAAGCTGCAATTCTTACTGCAGGTTTCATGTAATCGCTGAATACAAAGAAGGTAGCACAGGCAGGAATAATACCACCATGAAGCGCTAAACCATTTGCAATTGCAGCCATAGTGAGTTCAGATACTCCAGCTTGTAAAAATGTTCCGGAGAAATCATTTTTAGTGAAAGCCTTGGTATGTTTCAGGAAGTCATCAGTCTTGTCGCTGTTTGACAAGTCGGCTGAAATAACAACCATATTGGGGATTTGCTGTGCAAAAACCGATAAAACATCACCGGAAGCCTGACGTGTTGAAGTGCCTTTCTTGTGCTCTATTGCTGCATAATCGATGTTTGGAGTTTCGCCTGAGAAGAATGATTTTAACGAAGCAGCCAGTTCAGGGTTTTCAATTGCCCACTGCGCCTGTTTCGCTTTTAATCTTGCAGCTTCAGTTGTTTTTGCTTTGATAGCATCATTATATACTTTTTTGACATCATCAAAGAATTCAAAAGGAGCATCAGGATTACCACAAAGGTTAGCGATCGTGTTTTTTATAGAAGCGCCTGCTTTGCTTAATGGCTGACCATGCGTTGAAACCTGACCTTCGAAACAAGTACCGGCTTCGGTCAATGCTCCTTTTCCCATTACGGTCTTACCAATAATAATTGTTGGTCTTTCCTGTTCTGCATGTGCTGCTTTTAATGCTTTGCGGATCTGAGGTATATCGTTACCATCTATAGAAATTACATTCCAGCCCCATGCTTTGTACTTCATTGCAGTGTCTTCACTTGTAACTTCACTGGTTACAGTTGACAACTGGATGTTGTTTGAGTCATAAAACATGATCAGGTTGCTCAGTCCCAAGTGGCCTGCAAGGCGTCCTGCTGCCTGAGAAACTTCTTCCTGAACGCCACCATCAGAAATATAGGTATATGTTTTGTGTGATGACCATTCTCCGAAACGGGTAGCAAGGAATCGTTCTGCGATAGCTGCCCCAACTGCCATAGTATGACCCAATCCTAAAGGACCGGATGTGTTTTCTATACCACGGTCAGTATTCTTTTCCGGATGTCCCGGAGTGTGGCTTCCCCATTGACGGAAATTCTTCAGATCTTCAAGCGTGAATAAATCACACAATGCAAGTGTAGAATAAAGCAAAGGAGACATGTGGCCCGGATCGAGAAAGAACCTGTCACGGAAAGGCCAGTTCATATCTGTAGGGTCAAACCTGAGATATTCTGTATAGAGTACGTGCATAAAGTCGGCACCACCCATGGCGCCACCGGGGTGACCGGATTTTGATTTTTCAACCATTGCAGCTGATAATATGCGGATATTGTCAGCAGCCTTAACATCAATACTTTTTAACGGAGTTGTCATCTTTTTTATAGTAAATTGAACCTGTATTTCGGTCTTTATATATTTTTTGCAAATTTAGTGATTTTACCCATATGAAATATATACAATTAGAGATATAACTAACAGAACCTTTCTGATTTAGTGAATATGGCTAAAAGTGTTAAACAATTCATTCCAACCCGGGTAAATAAGGGAGAATAATTATTTTTTCAGTTTAACAGGCTGAATTCCCTGTAAAGTAGGAGTTACTTGTCTGATTGTACCATCAGTATTGAATTCCATTTTATCGATACAAACTTCACGATTATACCCTGCAGCCTGACCCCAGCTGATTCCATTTGGAAAGTTGAAACGATGATAAACCATATACCATTCATCTGTTCCAGGAATTTGAAGAACTGAGTTATGACCGGTACCAAATATTCCTTCTTCTTTATTTTTGAAGATAACTACATTGTTTTGAGGAACTGTTATTTTCCCGAGAGGAGAGTCAGAAGTTCCATAATGTACCTGGTAGTTTTCACTCCGGGTATCGTCTACAGACCACAGGAAATAATAAACGCCTTTGCGGTAAATTACATAAGTGCCTTCCCGAAAGCTCTTATCGGGAGTGATTATTTTAAGGGTACCCGGTTTTATTGAAACCATATCATCATTCAGTTCGGCCCCGGCCATATATCCATTTCCCCAATAAATGTAACTCTTTCCTGTTTTTGGATCTGAGAAGACATCCGGGTCAATGATCTGTCCACGGGGGACACCTTCAAGGGTTTTATCTACCAGCGGCTTTCCGGAATCCACAAACGGGCCGGTAGGATTATCTGAAACTGCTGCACCAACATTTTGTGCAGCCGAGAAGTAATAAAAATATTTATAGCTGCCATTTATCTTCTTTTCTATGATACAGGGTGCCCAGGCATTCCTTTTTGCCCAACTGACATCTTTGACAAGATCCAGAATCACTCCTTCATCCTTCCAGTCAACTAAATTATCTGAAGAAAATGTTTTAAAATAAGTCCCTGACCAGCCGGTGAAACCATCACTGGTTGGGTAGATGTAAAATTTTCCGGTTTTCTCTGCATACAACACTTCCGGGTCTGCATAGTAACCATCCAATACAGGGTTATGATCTTTTTTTACAAATACCCGATAGATCTGATCCTTTTGACCTTCAATTTTAACCGTATATTTTACAGGTCCCCTGGAGAAATTGCTTTTGGATTTCGGTGTGATAATTACTCTGGGAAATGAAGAAAATTCAGGATCAAATGATTTTAGATTCGTACTGGTTTTGACAGGCAGATAAAGATTTTTGCCTAAAGTATCCAGTGCAATATTTAATTTTTTTAATTCTTTTGAATGTGCAGACAACATCACATCATTTGCAGAGCGTATCTTGCCTTTCAGTGAATCTGCCTTCCTGATTTTTGCCTGTACCAAAGCACCTATTACATGTTGACTACCCGATACCGGTTGATTCTCCTTTCCGGTATTGTTTTGTCCATTTACAACAGTTAACAGACACATGATCAGAAATAAGCAAACTGACTTTTTCATAATTATCTTTAAATTATTATTAAATCTGATTTTTTAAATATTAACGAAACCAAATAAAATAAGCATCCTTAAATATAAATAGTTAAAACTAATTATATCAAAGGATGCTTAAATGAATTAAATGAGAGTGTTATTTTGCTAAAAACTTATAAATAGAAACCTGAGTATACTTATCACCTTTTTTGAGTACACATGAAGGGAAAGTTGGCTGGTTTGGAGAATCGGGGAATTTCTGAGCTTCCAAAGCAAAACCTGTTCTGAATGGGTATTTTGTATTGCCCTTGCCGGTATCTTTACCATTCAGGAAATTACCGCTGTAAAATTGCAGACCTGGTTCTGTTGTATATACTTCCATAACGCGTCCTGATTCAGGCTCATAAACACTTGCAGCAAGCGTTGCGATGTTGCCCGGAGTATTCAAGACATAGTTATGATCATATCCTTTGCCTTTGATCAACTGCTCGTAACTATCGGTGATGCGTTTCCCAATTGCGGTTGATGTTGTAAAATCCATAACTGTTCCTTTTACAGGGCGAATCTCTCCATTTGGGATCAAAGTAGTATCAACAGGTGTAAAACCATCAGCATTAATCATCATCTCATGTAAAAGGATGTCCCCGTTTCCGGCTCCACGAAGGTTGAAGATAGCATGGTTTGTGAGGTTACAAACGGTGTTTTTGTCAGTGGTTGCTTCATATTCTATTTTTAAAGAATTATCAGCGGTCCAGGTATAGATAACAGTAATGTCCATATTGCCGGGAAAGCCTTCTTCTTTATCAGGACTGTGATAGGTCAGTTTCAGCGCCGGATAACCTGCATTTTGAATGACTTCTGAGTTCCATAATACACTGTGGAAACCATTGGGTCCGCCATGTAAACTATTAGGCGCATTGTTAATGGCAAGTGTATAAACAACACTGTCCAGTTTGAAATGACCTTTTGCAATGCGGTTTGCATAACGACCAACAGTTGATCCATAGAATTTATCACCTTTCAGATACTGACTTAGACTGTCATAACCTAGAACGACATCAGCAACTTTTCCATTGCGATCCGGCGCTTCGAGAGAAACGACCTTGGCGCCAAAATCGGTTACCTTTACTTTATAACCCTTTGCGTTTACAAATGTGTACATCGATACTTCGCGGCCATCGGGTAACTTACCAAATGTAGCTTTTGTGATGGTTGGTCCACCTTTATTACAACCTGCAAAAAAGAGAACTGCAATAAGCAGGCTAATTGTTTGTTTTAATGTTGTTTTCATATTGGTTGTTATTTTTTAGTAATAAATAAATATTGAATGCTTATTTGAAAAAAATTATTTAACTGACCATTCATACATGCCACTGGCATTGTCTTTTGGTAATTGTATTTCCATTTTCAATGCAGTAGTCTCAATGGGTTCAAACTTTACCTCGTTGCTCTTATTTTTGTCCACACCGTATACGGTAATGTTTTTGACAGGAATCCATGACCCGTTGGCATCTTTATAGAAAAGTTTCCATGAAGCAGGAACACGACAACCACCAAAAGGTCCGTCATCAAACCAATAAACTTTTGAGGAAGATACCTTTTCAGCTTTTGCAAAGTCATATTGAATCCACTCGAGAGTGTTTTTCTTAGGCCACCAGTGATAGTATATTACATTGTGATCATTAGAGTTTTCAGGTTCAACCTGATCATTTAGTGCCATCAAAGCTTTGCTCTTTGTAGATGCAGTTAACTTACTGGTGTAAGCAATAGTTGGAGCAGGAAGTGGTTTGGATGCCGATTTCTGATTAGCCAACCAGACACTCATCTCTCCTGCACCCCTGTTTGCCCATGCATAATAAGGAATTGCTACCAGTTCTCCATTGGATTCCTCAATCTTATTGTCTTTAGTCCAACTGGCACTGGTTACTTCACCCTTGATTACAGTAACACCATTCAATAACTGAGGACGAAATTCTGTTGTAAACCCAGTGTTCTTATTCAATAAAAGGTTCAATACGTGTCCATCTTTATTGTCGGGCCATTCGGCACAATAGACCAGAGGACCACGTTGTAAAGCTACTTTTCCGATGTCTGCTTTCACTTTTTCATTGGCCACAATTTCTCTTACTGGCATAGGGAGATCAAGAATGACTTTATCTCCGCTTTTCCAGTTGCCTTCAACCAGAGCATATCCGTTTTTCAGAATATATTTATAAGCTTTGCCGTTAACTGTAAGTGTTACAGGGGTTGTTGACTTTTTACTGAAATGATACAGATCTGTTGGGACGGCCTGATCCTGAGCCCATCCGGGAATACGGATCATCAGATTGAATTTGCCGGTTTTCTCGGGCTTTATTGTAAACTCAACTTTTCCATTCCATGGATAATCTGTTTTCTGTTCCAGAACGACTTTCTTCCCATTTAAAACAATATTGGCTGTACTATTCACGAAAAGATTGACAAACAAATCATCGCCTTTTTGAGCATATACATAACCTGGCATTGATGGAATAAATCTACAGATATTACTCGGGCAACAAGCACAACCAAACCATGTGCTTCGTGAATGCTGACCCTGTGATTCGAGGGGATTGGGATAAAAGAAATGATCTGCACTCAGGGAGATACCCGATAGCAATGAATTGTAAAGTGTTCGCTCCAGTACATCATAGAATTTAGAATCACCTTCAAGTAAGAACATGCGGAAATTCCACATGACATTACTGATTGATGCACAGGTCTCATTGTAAGCCGACATATTCGGCAAATAATAGGGTTCGCCAAAACCTTCATTGTCACCACCCGAACCTATTCCTCCGGTAATGTAATATTTGGTCTTCAGAAGATCTTCCCAGATTTTATCAATGGCGTTTTTATAGGCAACTTCACCGGTAAGTGCCGAAACATCAGCCATCCCGGAATACATATAGGTTGCACGAACAGCATGTCCCACAATTTTATCCTGTTCTATGACAGGTTTATGAGCCTGATTGTATTCGTCACCACCCTTTCTGCAATCGAGAAAGAATTTGGAAAGTTTGAGATAACGTTCATTGTTGGTGATCCGGTAAAGTTTTGCAAGTCCCATTTCTATTACCTGATGTCCGGGGTAATAAGATAGCTTGCCCGGACCAAAATCATGATCAACCAAATTGGCACTTTTGATAGCAATATCCAGGAGTGTTCGTTTTCCGGTTGCCAGAAAATGAGCATAGGCAGCTTCATACAGATGCCCCAGGTTATAAAGTTCATGACTTAAAATCGGATCTTTTTCCCAACGTTTCTTACCAACCCATGGATGCATGTGCAATGAATCGATCGTTCGGTTTGTGTAAAGATATCCATCCGGTTCCTGGGCCAGTCCGATATAATAGATCAAAGTATCTATTCTCTTTTCGAGATAAGGATCAGAATTGGTCTGGAGAGAGTAACTGGCACCCTCGATGATTTTATAGATATCAGAATCATCGAAAGGATATTCTGATTGAAATTTTCCTTTTGTCAGTTTGCCTGCAATCTTGAAATTCTCAACACGACCCGTAATATAACATTGTTGCAATGCTATAGGAATGGTCACATCGTGATTCAGCTTAATCCGGGGAGCCCAGAAATTATCTGTAAGCTTTACTTTCGTAAAGCTTACAGGTTGAATCGGATAGTCTTTTGATGTCCCGGATTGGGCAAAAGAAAAGGCGCTGATAAGGCAAAACGCCATGCAAAACGATATCAAAACAGATGTTTTACCCATGATTTGCATTGGTTACCTTTATTTAAAGATGATTATTGATTGCCGTTGCGCTTCAATAAAACTTGTTTACGTATTTTCTTCAGTTTTTTCATGACCGGATTTTCACCACGACCAAAATAATCATGAAGAATGGCATATTCATGATAGAGTTCGTTATAAACAGCAGCAGCTTCAGCATTAGGATAGTAAGTCGCTTTTTCTTTCTGTACCATTGCTTTTACAGCTTCTTCGATCGTATCATAGCCACCTGTTTTTTTGCCGGCTGCCAGTGCAGCAAAGATAGCAGAACCAAGTGCAGGTGTTTGTGAAGATGCAGAAATTTTTATTGGCATATTGACAACATCAGAATAGATCTGCATAATCAGTGAATTCTTTTCAGCAATTCCTCCTGCTGCATAAAACTCATCAATCGCGACGCCATTGCTTCTGAATGTATCAATGATCATTCTTGTTCCGTAGGCTGTAGCTTCGATCAGCGCCCTGTAAATTTCTTCGGGACTTGTTTGAAGTGTCGCTCCAATCAGTAACCCGGTTAAATCAACATCCACAAGTACAGAACGGTTACCATTCCACCAGTCCAAAGCTACCAGTCCACTTTCCCCTACCTCAAGCGCTGCTGCTTTATCAGTCAGAAGCTGATGAATACTGATTTTTTTATCTCTGGCTTCTTTCTCATACGATTCAGGAACACAGTTCTCTACAAACCATTGGAAATGATCTCCAACACATGACTGACCTGCTTCGTAACCCTGAAAACCTTCAAGGATTCCATCTTCAACCACGCCGCACATTCCCGGAACGATATGCTCTTCGGTTCCCAATAACATATGGCAAGTCGAAGTTCCCATAATGGCCAAAATCTTACCTGCAGTGGTGATTCCAACTGCCGGAACTGAAACGTGTGCATCAACATTGGCAACAGCAACTGCAGTACCAACGGCTAATCCGGTTAGCTTAGCAGCTTCGGGTGTGATTTCTCCTGCTTTATGTCCTGCTGCATAATGATGATCAGACAATTTTTCTGCAACAACATTTTCAAGTCCAGGATGTAATGCCTTCATGAAATCTTTTGACGGATAACCATCTTTTTTATGCCAGATTGCTTTATAACCAGCTGTACAAGCATTGCGTCTTTCGTTACCCGTTAGTTGCCAGATTACCCAGTCGGCTGACTCCATGAAACGATCAGCAGCTGCATATATTTCAGGGGCCTCATCTATGACCTGCCAGATTTTAGGCAACATCCAT
>Ga0209538_1000619_pt1 | contig 20454 bp, 15 predicted proteins | sample BarGraNGADG00211_2_FD_184492 | JGI IMG/M metagenome (GOLD analysis project Ga0209538, IMG submission 184492) | Arctic peat soil microbial communities from Barrow, Alaska - Barrow Graham LP Ref core NGADG0004-211 (SPAdes) (version 2) | ecosystem: Environmental > Terrestrial > Soil > Wetlands >... | reverse complement strand
CGTGATGGCGTTGAGCTCGGTGAGGTCGCTGACCTGCTTGCGGCAGCTGAAGCCGTCGGCGAGAACTATCGCGTCAGGCCCGGCTTCCCGCAGCGCCGGGAGCAGCTCATTCTCGGCGACCAACAGGGACATGTCGTAGTGGCCCTCTTCGACGCCGAAATTGCCGGCCAGGCCGCAGCAACCGCCGAGCGTCACCACGTCCGCGCCGGTCTTCTCCAGCAACGCGGCGTCCGCCGACCAGCCCAGCACGGACGCGTGGTGGCAGTGCGGCTGCGCGACGATCTTCCTCCCGGACAGATCAGGCGGTGTCCAGCCAGGGGTGTCGGAGAGCAGCTCGGCCAGCGTCCGTACGCCCTTCGCCACCTCACGCACCCGAGGATCGTCCGGCAGCAGCTCGGCGGCGTCGGAGCGCCACACCGCCGTACATGACGGCTCGATCCCGACCACCGGCACACCTGAGGCCACGATGGGGTGGAGGATGTCGAGCGCGTGCCGCAGCTGATGCCGCGCACCGTCGAGCTGGCCGGTGGTGATCCACGTCAGCCCGCAGCACGCCTGCTGGTCGAGGAACTGCGGGTCGTACCCCGCGTCGCGCAGCACGTCGATCAGCGCGTCCGTGGTCGACGTCTCGAAACCATCGGTGAACGAGTCGACCCAGATCACGCACGGCTTCCCGTCCGGGATCATCGTCTCCTCGACCCGCTCCTGGCCCACGACCCGGTTCGGACGCGACGCGAAGCGTGGCAGCGGCCGCCGCTGGTCGACGCCCGCACCCCACCGCGCGATGTGGACGATCCCCGGCACGCCGAGAAGCGCATTCGCCAGCCGTCCAAGCCCGGGAACCCGGCCGACCAGCCGGATCCAGCGCGGGAGCCAGCCGAGGGAGTAGTGGCTGCGAGGACGAACGCGTCCGCGGTAGGACTCGTCGAGCACGTGCGACTTGTACGCAGCCATGTCCGTACCGGTCGGGCAGTCGCTCGAGCACCCCTTGCACGCGATGCACAGGTCGAGGACCTCCTGGACCTCCTCGGCCTGCCAGCCGCCGGTCACCAGCGAGCCGTTCACCATCTCCTGCAGCACCCGCGCACGTCCGCGCGTCGACTTGGCCTCGTCGTGCGTCGCCTGGTACGTCGGGCACATCACGCCGTCCGCCGAGTCAGCCGCGACGCACTTGCCGACCCCGGTGCAGCGGTGGACATCGGCCGCGAACTCCGGGTCGCTCTGGCTGATCGGGGAGGATCGCCGCTCCCACTCTCGGATCTGTCCCTCCACAGGATCCGGATCGACCAGCACGCCCGGGTTCATCAGCCCGTGCGGGTCGAACAGGGCCTTGACCTGGCCGAAGAGCTCGATGGCGCCTGGCGAGTACATCGCGCTCAGCAGCTCCGAACGCGCCCGGCCGTCGCCGTGCTCGCCGGACAGGGAACCGCCGTACGAGGCGACGAGCCGGGCGGCATCCGTGACGAACTCCCGGTACCGCTGGGGCCCGTCCTCGTCGACCAGCGGGAAGTCGATGCGGCAGTGGACGCAGCCGTCGCCGAAGTGGCCGTACGGGAGACCGTGCAGGTGGTACGAGTCGAGCAGGGCATCGAAGTCGCGCAGGTACGCACCGAGCTTGAGCGGCGGCACGGCTGCGTCCTCCCACCCTGCGTAGGCGGGCTTCGCAAGGGATACGCCCGCCAGGCCCGCGCCGTCGGCTCTGATCGTCCACAGTGCCGCCGCAGCCGGCCCTTCGGGCAACCACCCCTCGATCGCCCCCGCGCCGGCGATGAGTCGCTCCGCTCGAGACCGCACTTCGGCCAGGTCGTCCCCGGCCAGCTCCACGAACACCCAGCCGTCGCCCCTGGGAAGCGGCGGTACGGCCGCCTCGCCGCGCCGTTTCCGTACGACGTCGACGATGCGCCTGTCCAGACCTTCCACCGCTGTCGGCGCGAACGGCAGCACGACCGCCATCGCATCGGCCGCCTCGGCCATCGACGCATAGCCGAGCGCCACCGTCACGCGGTGCACCGGATCGCGCACCAGCCGTACGGTCAGCTCCGTCGCGATCCCGAGCGTCCCTTCGCTGCCCGCGAAGAACCGTGCGATGTTGCCGGTCAGCAGGTGCTCCAGCGAATAACCCGACACCTGCCGCCCGAACCGCCCGAACTCCCGCGCGACCAGGTCGCGTCGCGACTCGGCCAGCGCCAGCAGCGCCTGCCCGGTCGCAGAACCGCCGGCGGCCGACAGCCGCAGCAGTTCGCCGGTACCCGTCACGACCTCGGCGTCGAGCAGGTTGGTAGCGCTCGTCCCGTACCCCAAAGCTCGCGGTCCGCACGCGTTGTTGCCGACCATGCCGCCGATCGTGCAGCGGGTCGCAGTCGAAGGGTCGGGTCCGAAGCGCAGGCCATAGGGCTTCGCGGCGCGCTGCAGAGACTCCTGCACGAGCCCCGGCTCGACGATCGCCGTACCGGCCTCGGCATCGATCGAGCGCACCGCGTTGAGGTGGGCGCCCATGTCGACGACGAGTCCCGCGCCGAGCGCGTTCCCGGCGCAGGAGGTGCCTGCGCCGCGTCCGGTGACCGGCAGCTCCACCTCGCGGGCAGCGGCCAGGACAGCCTGCAGCTCATCGGTGTCGCGCGGCCTGGCGACCGCGAGCGGGACGATGCGGTAGATGGAGGCGTCCGTCGAGTACAGAGCCCTCGTCGTCGTGGTGCCGTCGACGCACGTGGCCGCGTCCCCCAACTGGTGGCGGAGGTCCAAGAGCTGGTCGCCGGCGAGCGCGGTCACATCCGTCACCCTAGGGCGTTCGGGAGCGACGGCTCACTCGATCTCGGCGGCGAGAACGGCGGCCATCGCGCGGCCGATCGCCTCGAAGTCCTCGCGGGCGACGGCGTCGATGAAGACCTTCCGTACCGACTCCACGTGACTGGGCGCGGCCTCGACGAGCTTCGCGAAACCCGCGTCCGTGAGCGTGGCGAAGACCCCCCGCCCGTCGGTGCAGGTGCGTTCCCGCGCGACGAGACCCTCGGCCTCGAGCCGACTGACGGTGTGGGTGAGGCGCGAACGGGACTGATGGACGAGCAGCGCGAGGTCGCTCATCCGCATGTGGCGCTGCTCCGACTCCGACAGCACGACGAGGATCTCGTACTCGGCCAGATCGAGGTTGTGCGGACGCAGGAAGTCCGTGAGCACGGCATCAATACGGGCCACGCCCAGCAACCAGGTGCGCCAGATCCGCTGTTGGTCGGAGTCGAGCCAGCGGGTCATAGGAGAACTGTATCCATCGATGATTGAAAGCCGGACGGGACCCTACCTTGTAGCGACCCCTGCTGTGTCTGCGTGATTGTGGCTACGATCGGCGGCACCACAACGCAAGGGGGCGCACCGTGACGGAACGCGAGACCATTGAGGCCAAATGTCCGCCATCGGTGGGGGCGATGCTCCGGCGACGGGTGCAGCTGACCCCGGCGCGTCCTGCTTTTCAGTACCCCGACGTACGCGACGCGTGGCAGACGTACACCTGGAGTGATGTCGGTGAGCTCTCGGACGCCATCGCCGCGGGCCTGCTGAGCGCCGGCGTCGAGCACGAGCAGCGCGTGGCCATCGCCTCGACCACCAGCGTCGAGTGGATCCTCGCCTGCTACGGGATCGCGCTGGCGGGTGCTGCCACCACGACGATCTATCCCAACACGACCGACGAGGACGTTGCCTACATCCTGTCCGACTCCGGGTCGGTGGTGGCCTTCGTCGAGGACGCCGAGCAGGCCGCGAAGATCACGGCCCATCCTGAGCTCGACGAGCAGGTGCGGGTGATCGTCCTGTTCGCCGGCGCGGGCGACGGCGACCGGATCGTCCCCTGGGACGAGTTCCTCACCAGGGGTAGGGCATACGCCAAGGAGCACCCCGACGCGGTGAAGAAGGCTACGGAGGCGACCGGCCCCGACACCCTGGCGACACTCATCTATACGTCAGGCACGACCGGTCAGCCCAAGGGCGTGGAGCTGGTCCACCAGTCCTGGACCTATCTGGCGGTTGCCGTCGACACCATGCACTTCATCGACATGGAAGACGTCCAGTTCCTGTGGCTGCCGCTGTCGCACGTGTTCGGGAACTGCCTCCTCTTCATCCAGCTGCAGATCGGGTTCTCCTCGGCGGTCGACGGGCGGCTCGACCGCATCGTCGCCAACCTCGGGGAGGTCAAGCCGACCTTCATGTGCGGCGCCCCCCGGATCTTCGAGAAGGTCCGTTCGGCGGTACTGACTGGCGAGAACTCCGTGGGGCTCAAGGGCTCGATCGCGCGCTGGGCCTTCGCGAAGGGCCGCGCGGCCATGCCGTACCGCCTCGAGGGCAAGCCGCTGCCCAAGCTGCTGGCTGTGCAGTACGCCGTCGCGGACAAGCTGGTCTTCAGCAAGCTGCGGGCCCGTCTCGGCGGCCGCATGAAGTTCATGGTCTCGGGCTCGGCCAAGCTGTCCCGGCAGATCCAGGCCTGGTTCTACTCGGCGGGGTTGCTCATCGTCGAGGGGTACGGGCTCACGGAGACCAGCGCGGTCGCGCACGTCAATCACTGGAGCGAGCCGCGGTTCGGCACGGTCGGTCGCGTCACCCCCGGCATGGACCGGATGATCGCCGACGACGGCGAGGTGCTGGTCCGCGGGCCGCTCGTGATGCGCGGCTACCACAACAGCCCGGAAGCGACGGCTGAGGCGATCAACGCCGAGGGCTGGTTCCACACCGGCGACATCGGGATCCTCGACGAGAACGGCTTCCTGCGGATCACCGATCGCAAGAAGGACCTCATGAAGACCTCAGGCGGCAAGTACGTGGCGCCTCAGAAGGTCGAAGGAACGATCGTCGCCAACGTGCCGCTCGTGTCCCAGGCGATCGCGGTGGGCGACGGCCAGAAGTACATCGGCGCGCTGCTCATACTCGAACCGGACGCGCTCCGGCGCTGGTCGGAGAGGACCGGCAAGGCGGGCCTCGGCTACGCGGAGATGACTCGGCTTCCCGGCGTCAGGCACTGGATCGACCACCAGATGAAGCGTGCCAACAGCAAGCTGGAGCGCTGGGAGACGGTAAAGAAGTACGCCATCCTCGACCACGAGCTCACCGTCGACTCGGGCGAGGTCACGCCCAACATGAAGGTCCGCCGGGCCACCGTGGTCAAGGACCACCAGGAGATCGTCGACGCGCTGTTCGAGACGAACGAGGATGAGAGCTAGGTGAGCTTCACCGTCGAGGTCCCCCTGCGCTGGGGGGACATGGACGCGCAGGGCCACGTCAACAACGCCGGGTTCGTCGACTATCTGCAGGAAGCGCGCGTCGACTTCCTGCTGGCCAGTCCCGTGCCGCACCTGCTGGGTGGCTGGGTGATCGTCGTGAGCCACCAGATCGAGTACCGGGCGCCGATCTCGTACTCGACCTCACCGGTGGTCGTCGAGGTGACGGTCGCCGCGGTCAAGGGTGCGGTCTTCGAGCTCGGGTACACGCTGACCCACGACTCCCAGGTCGCGGCGATCGCACGGACCAGGCTGTGCCCGTACGACTTCGAACTGGGCAGCGTGCGCCGCCTGACGGCCGATGAGCGGGGCTTCTTCGCCTCGCAAGTGGAACCGATCGCGCCGTTGCGCGAGTCTCGCAGGCTGCCGGTCGACGGGCGCGCGATGGAGACGTCCCTGCGGGTGCGCTGGTCGGACCTCGACTCGTACGGGCATGTCAACAACGTGAAGTTCTTCGACTACGTGCAGGAGGGCCGGATTGCTTTCTCCGAGGCGGTCAGCACCGAGATGGCCCGGACTCGCGGTCAGGGCACTGCGGACTACCTCTGGATGGTGGTGCGCCAAGACGTGGACTACGTGACGCAGCTCGAGTTCAGGATGGAGCCGTACCGGGTCGCGACCGGGGTCGCGAGCATCGGCACGACGTCGATGTCGTTCTGCTCGGAGATCCGCGACGACGCTGGTGTCGTGTACGCGAAGGCGGCGACCACCGTCGTGTGCGCCGACCAGCAGGGTCGCCCGGCGCCGATCCCGGACGCCTGGCGCGTCGTGCTCGCCCCGTACATGCTGGGCTAGGTCCAGCGGTCACCGACGTCCGTGTCGGAAGACGGGGATGTCTGGCGTCGAGAGGCTGGGTACGTAGCGGTAGCCGACGGCGTCGAACGCGGTGAGGTCGTCGGCTGTACGGACTCGGTGGCGGATCAGCCAGGCTGCCATCTCTCCGCGGGCACGCTTGGCGCTGAACGAGGTCCGTGATGCGCCTGCCCCACCACTCGTACAGGTTGCGTCCGCGGCCGGTGGCCAGCCGTACGCCCATCTCGAGCCGGTACGGCTGGATGAGGTCGAGCGGTCGGAGCAGACCGTACAGACCGGACAGGATGCGCAGCGTCCGCCCCGCCTCGGTGAAGTCATCGTCGCTGAAACGCTCGCGAGCGGCCATCCCTTGGTACACGTCGCCCGCGAACATCAGCAGCGCGGGCCGGGCGTTGGCGAGCGTGAACGGCGTCTCGAAGTCCTGGTAGCGCTGGACGTTGAGCGCTGCGAGATCGTCGGACAGGTGCATCAGACCGGCGACCTCCGACAGGGACTTGCCGCGCATGACGTCGATCAGCTGCGCCGACTCCTCGAGGAGTCTGGGTGCCGAGTAGTCACGGTCGGGAACCGGCGACGTGAGATCCAGCGACTTGGCCGGCGAGATCAGCGTGAGCACGTGCCGACGTTAGCCGAAGCATCATGCCCAAGCCCACGGTTGCCGGGAGCCGGGGCTGCTCATCCCGGATAGTGCTCGAGGGTACGGAGGGCGGCGAGGCGTACGTCGTCCCTCAGCCACGCGGGCTCGAGCAGCATGAGGTGGGGCGCCGCCATGACGGCCATGGCGGCGATCACGGCAGGCTGGCGAATCGTCAGCCGCCACCACAGTCGTCCGTCGGTGGAGGGCTCCGTGAGGATCGGTGTCCCGGGGGCGTGCTGCATCCCCAGGAGGCGGCGTTGGGTGTCGGCGTGGTCGGGGTCCACGCTGACGAGGATCTCCAACGTGTCATGGCGGTTCTCGAAACCGCCCCGAAGCTCGTTCCAGATGTCGGCTATGGGCCGTTCGTCGCGACGGGTGGACGGCTGGTCGAGGATCGCCGCGTGCTGGATGCGCGACACGCGGTAGGTGCGGGGTGAGCCGTCATGCTCAGCGACGAGGTACCACCGTCCGGAGTTGTCGACCAGTCCGACCGGATCGACGGTCCGCTTCGATGGCTCGGCCGCGCCCGCGGAGGCGTACTTGAGCTCGACCTGTCGCGCGAGCGTCGTCGCCTCGCGCAGCAGCGGGAGCCATGGCACATCGTCGTTCTCCGCGAACCAGCGTCGTCGGTCCGCATGGACCACCTGACCGAGAGCTTCCGCACCCTCGAGCGCTGCGGGCGGTGCGGTCGCGGCGATCTTCGCCAGCGCGGAGGAGAGTGCTCCGCCCAGACCGAGCTGGGACACACTCTCGCGTGACGCCCACGCGAACAATGCCTGGGCCTCTGGCGGGGTGAGCCCGGAGGCCTCGGTCGTGAAGCCGTCGAGAAGCACGCAACCTCCGTGCCGACCGCGCTCGGTGTAGACGGGAACGCCTGCGGCGGACAGCGCCTCCATGTCGCGCAGTACCGTCCGTTCGCTGACCTCCAGCTCGTCGGCGAGCCAGGCTGCTGTCACCCGGCGGTGCCGCTGGAGCAGCATGAGGAGACGAAGCAGACGATCGGCGCGCATAGAGAGATTCTCTTCCTAGAACATGACAGAAGGTGTCATGTTCTCGTTGTTGGCTGAATCGCATGGCGTCAGAAGGACGCATGAAGCGAAGGAGAGAGCCATGAACGCATTCGACCCCCGACCCCTCTTGGGAACTGCGATGGACCAGGCGGGAGACCTCATCGCGGCCGTCAAGCCGGAGCAGGCACACCTGCCTACGCCTTGCGACGAGTACGACGTGAACCAGTTCATCGGACACTTGCAGGCGGTCGTACGCCGCATCGGCGTCGTGCTCAGCGGGCAGCCGTTCTGGTCGGTGCCGCGCGAGATGGGGACGACCGACTGGGTGGCGGACTGGGCCGCCGGGCGTGCGGCCGCGGATGCTGTGCTCGCTGACGATGACTGCCTGACCCGCGAGGTGACTGTGCCCTGGGGCACCGTCCCGGGGGCTTCGGCCGCCGCGTCCTACATCGGCGAGCTGTCCGTACATTCCTGGGACCTTGCGATGGCGATCGGAAAGCCGGAGCTGCTCAACGATGCCCTGGCCACCGCGGCCCTCCCCGCGTACATGGAGAAGGTTCCCGCGGAACCGCGCGGTCCGGAGATCCCGTTCGGACCGGTCGTCGAGGTTGGCCCCGACGCGACCCCGTACGAGCGCCTTGTCGCCTGGACCGGACGCGACCCGCGCTGGGCGGCCTGACCTTCGCTGCGGTGGGTGGACTGAAGGCTGCTCGCTGCCGCGCTGGTCGGCTGAGGATCAGACGAGCAGCGACACCGCCGCGATAGCCGTGGCGGCCAGCGTGAGGCGCTCGAACCAGATCTGGGTGACCTTCTTGATGAGGATCCTGCCGAGCCAGGTGCCGAGCAGCACGGCTGGCAGCAGGATCAACGTCAGCCACAGGGTCGACACGTGGAACAACCCGAGGGCTGCGGAGAACGGCACCTTGGTGAGGTTGATGATGAGGTAGTAGTAGGCGCCCGTACCGAGGAACCGGGTCTTGTCGACGCGGGCGGCCAGCAGGTACAGGCTCATCACCGGGCCGGCCGCGTTGGCGGTCATCGTCGTGAAGCCGGCGGCGACCCCTGTACTGATCGTCGCGGCCGGGTGCATCTGCTTGACCTCGTCGTTGGCGGGCGCAGGTTTGCGTCTGCTGATCAGCTGCAGCACGAGCATCACGACGAGGATGACGCCGATGAACTTCTTGAGCCCGACGTCAGGCACGAACCGTACGAACAGGGCACCGAGCGCGATCCCCGGCAGTACCGACGGGAGGAGCTTCTTGAGCAGGCCCCAGTCGGCGTGCCTGTGGTAGGTGAAGACGGCGACGACGTCTCCGATGATCAGGAGCAGCAGCACCGCGGCCGTCGACTCCTTGGCGGGCATCAGCTGCGCGAAGATCCCAACCGCGAGAGTGGCCACACCACCGACCGATGTCTTCGATACACCGATGATGAACGCGGCGAACACCGCGAGGGCGAGGGCAAGGACAGTCGGTGCGAAGGGGAGAGTCACACAGACAACCACACCGCAGTGTCCCGAGGGATTCCCGCCGACACGTCGCCCGAGGCGAGAATGAGCCAACTGTTGTCAGGGATCGGTACGACCTCGTCGCCGTAGTTCACGATGCACCGGAACCCTGGCTGGCGGGTGAAGCTCAGCACGTTGGGCCCCGTCTCGTCCCACGTCAGGGTGCCGTCGCCCAGCGCCGGGTTGCGGTGCCGTTCGGCGAGCGCCGCCCGGTACAGCTCGAGGTGGCTCCCGGGCACGCCCGTCTGCGCGGCGATCGTGAGGTCGGCCCAGTCCGCCGGCTGAGGCAGCCAGGGCTGGCCGATGCCCGGCCCGAACCCGTACGGCGGTTCCTCTCCCGACCACGGCAGCGGGACACGGCAGCCGTCCCGCCCGCGGATCGTGTGTCCCGAGCGTTCCCAGGAGGGGTCCTGCAACGCCTCGGCTGGCAGGTCCTCGACCTCAGGCAGTGCGAGTTCCTCGCCCTGATAGATGTACGCGACACCGGGAAGGGCGAACTCGAGCAGCGCCGCCGCCCTCGCCCGACGCCGGCCCAGGGCCACGTCGGTGGGGAGCGGTGCGAAGTGCTCGGCGAACTTCTGGCCGTCGTCGGGATGCACCCCGCCCAGGAGGAACCGCCAGCCGGTCTCCGCCTTGCCATAGCGCGTCACCACGCGGGTCGTGTCGTGGTTGCCGATGACCCAGGTGGGCGGCGCGCCGACCTCGGCGTGCACCCGCAGGATGGTCTCGATCATCGCCCGTTGTGAGGGGCCGGTCCACTCGCACCAGAGGTGGTCGAAGTTGAACGTCGTGTGGAGCCGTCCGGGCGCCACATAGCTCACGAGACGCTCGGCCGGGTTCATGTGCGCTTCGGAGACGAAGACGCGAGGACCGAGGTGACTGCCGGCGTACGAATCGGCGATCGCCCGCCAGCGACGGTGGATCTGTTCGACAGCAGGCTGGTCCCAGTACGGAGCGCCGATGGATTTCTGGGTGGTGCCGTAGCCGGTCTTGGGATCGACGGGGGTGTCGGGGAACGTCTGGTCCTTAGCCATGGAGTCGGCGACGTCGATCCGTATCCCGTCGATGCCTCGGTCGAACCAGAACCTGATGACATCGTCGAACATGTCCGCGACGGTTGGATTCTCCCAGTTCCAGTCGGGCTGCTCGGGAGCGAACATGTGGCAGTACCACTGCTCTGGATTGCCGTCGGCGTCGATCACTCGTTCCCAGGCAGGGCCGCCGAACAGGGCACCCCAGTTGGTGGGCGGTTCGTCGCCGTCCGGTCCGCGTCCCTCGCGGAAGATGAACATCTCTCTTTCGGGCGATCCTGGTCCCGCGGCGAGCGCAGCTTGGAACAGCGGATGGTCGCTGGACGCGTGATTAGGTACGAGGTCGATGAAGACGCGCAGCCCAAGACCGTGCGCCTCATTGACGAAGAGCGTGGCGTCGTCGAGGGTGCCGTACCGGGGGTCGATGTCGCAGTAGTCGGCGACGTCGTAGCCGCCGTCCGCGAGTGGCGAGGGGTACCACGGACTGACCCAGACGGCGTCGACGCCCAGGGCCGCGAGGTAGCCGAGGGCGTGGGACATGCCGAGCAGATCTCCCGTACCGTCCCCGTTCCCGTCGTGGAACGAGCGGGGATAGATCTGGTAGACCACCGAATGCCGCCACCAGTCGAGGTCGGCGAAGTTCGGCGATGGTATGTGCGCCACTTTTTGATCCTTCCAACCGACCAGTCAGCCTAGCGTTTTGGGACGTTGGTGAGGAAGAATCCGCGGTGGCCGGCGAAGATTTGCGGGCGTCGATCTGCCGTGGGCGCGCGTCCCGTGACAGAGTGTGGTCACCCACTGTCGAGAGGCTGCTCATGTCGCAGAATCCAGGCCCCGGCTACGGCCAGACCCCGCCTCCGGGCCAGCCGTACGGCTACCCGCCTCAGCAGGGACCGAACCCGCCGTACGGGCAACCCCAGCAGGCACCGAATCCGTACGGGCAGCCGCAGCAGGGGCCGAATCCGTACGGGCAGGCAAACCAGCCGTACGGGCAGCCTCCGCAGGCACCGAACCAGCCGTACGGGCAGCCTCAACCGCCGGCGAACCCCTACGGGCAGCCTCAGCAGGGGTTCGTGCCGACCGCCGGTGCGTACGGCACGGCCCCTCCGGCGAAGAGGTCCCCCATTCTCGGGTTCCTCGCGCTCGCGGTGGTGCTGATCTGCGGCGTCGTCCTCAGCGTGAGTCTGTGGCGCATGGGAGGTCTGCTCGGGCAGCTGGCCGTGAACGGAACCGTCGAGATAACGAGCCAGACACAGCTTCAAGAGGCTGTCCTCAGCCAGCTGGGAGGCATCTGGACCCTCTTGGTCTATGGAAGCGGGCTTCTCGGATTCGTGGGCTGGATCGTCGGCATCGTGGCCGTCGCCACCAAGCGAGGCCGGGCCTTCGGAGTCGTGACGATCATCCTCGGCGTTCTCGCCCCCATCGCCGCCTTTGCAGCCATGTTTGCCGCCATGGCGCCTTATCTGTCGTAGTCGCTGCCAGTCCGACCCTCGGTGGCGGCGGTGACGAGCGCGGGCGGTGGGGTGAGTCTTCCCTACTACTCCTTGGCGACGGCGGCGACGATCGGGGATGCGGCCACCTGCACGATCGCGCTGGCATCGACCTCGATCGTGGTGGTGCTCGTGCCGCCGCCGCAGTAGACGCTGCCCATGCCGACCACCGACTCGTCGACGACGACCACGACGTCCGGGTCGGAACAGATCGGGCTCACCCCTCCGGGTTCCATCCCGAGGGCGACCACCCGGTGCTCGTCCGCCTGGCGCAAGGAGGATCGGGACACTCCGAGCGCCCTCGCGATCGCCCCGTACTGCACTCGTGCCGGACCGGGTACGGCCACGAGCGCGAGCCTCCCGTCCGGCAGTTCGAACGCGAGGGTCTTCACCGACGTCTCCCAATCGAGCCTGGTCAGGTGCAGATCAGCCTCACCGCGGATCGGAGGATGGGTGTGAACGACGTACGAGATCCCCGCCGCATCCAGCGCTCCGGTCACCGACATGCGTTCACCTACCGTCAGTGCGCGTCGTCCTCGTTGATCTCGCTGCGGTCGCCGGACCAGAGCGTGTGGAACGTACCGTCCATGTCGACCCGCTTGTAGGTGTGCGCGCCGAAGAAGTCGCGCAGGCCCTGGGTGAGCGCGGCGTTCAGGCGCGGTGCCCGTACGGCGTCGTAGTAGGCCAGTGCCGACGAGAAGCCCGGCACCGGCACGCCGCCGGCGATCGCCGCGGTGACCACACGACGCCAGGCGTCCTGCGACTTCGCGAGCTCCGCCTTGATCGAGGGGGCCTCGAGAAGGGTGACGAGGTTGTTCGCCGCGTACTCGTTCGAGATGCGGTCGAGCAGCTTGGCCCGGATGATGCAGCCGCCTCGCCAGATGCGGGCGCACGCGGCGACGTCGATGTTCCAGCCGTACTCAGCCGCGCCGGCCTTGATGAGGTGCAGACCCTGGGCGTACGCGACGACCTTGGCCGACCAGAGCGCCTGGCGGATGTCCTCGATGAGAGCGGCCTTGTCGTCGACGGAGATTCCCGATGGGCCGCTCAGCGCGGCCTGCCCCGCGGCGCGCAGCTCAGGGCTGGACGACACGGCGCGAGCGAACACAGCCTCGGAGATCGCGTCGGTCGGTACGCCGAGACGGAGCGCCTCCTGGACGGTCCACGTCCCCGTACCCTTCATGCCCGCCGCGTCGACGATGACGTCCACCAGCGGCTTGCCGGTCTTCGCGTCGACCTGGCGCAGGACCTCGGAGGTGATCTCGATGAGGTACGAGTCGAGGTCGCCCGTGTTCCACTGCGCGAACACATCAGCCGCTTCGGTCGCCGACAGACCCAGGCCCTTCAACAGCTCGTACGCCTCGCCGATGAGCTGCATGTCGGCGTACTCGATGCCGTTGTGGACCATCTTCACGAAATGCCCGGCGCCGTCCGTACCGATGTAGGTGCAGCACGGCTCGTCGCCCGAGGGTCCGACCTTCGCCGAGATGTCCTCGAGCATCTTGCCGACGTAGGCGTAGGAGTGCTCCGAGCCGCCAGGCATGATCGACGGGCCCTCGAGGGCGCCGGTCTCGCCGCCGGAGATGCCGGCGCCGACGAAGTGGAGGTCCTTCTCGCGGAGCGCGGCCTCACGCCGACGCGTGTCCTGGAAGAACGAGTTGCCGCCGTCGATGACGATGTCACCCGGCTCGAGCAGTGGGACGACGCTGTCGATGGTCGCGTCGGTCGCGGGGCCCGCCTTGACCATGAGGATGATCCGGCGCGGCTTCTCCAGGCTGGCGACGAAGTCCTCGAGCTTCTCGGAACCGATGAAACCCTCCTCGGGGAAGCTCTTCAGCACGTCGGCCGTCTTCGAGTACGTGCGGTTGAAGATCGCGGTCTTGTACCCGTGGTGGGCGAAGTTGCGCGCCAGGTTGGAACCCATGACAGCCATGCCGATGACGCCGATCTGGGCGGTCGCGGTCGTATCGCTCATTGCACTCCTCGGTGCTTGCAGGTGACGGAATGATCCCACGCTGACCAACCCCGGGCGGTATGGCGCGGAGCTGGTCAGCTACTGATCTCGATCACAGTCTGTCGCGCCCGTCCAACGAGCCCCCGGGTGTTGCGGCCTGTTTCCGCTGTTGCATGCCGCCTCGGCGTCTCCGGTTTATCAAGGTATGTAGTCAAGTCGTCACATACCACGACGAATCTGCCGTGGTATGTGACGAAACACCTACATACCTTGATAAACCGACCTCCACCATGCGCCTGTTGCCGCGTGTTGCCGTGTCGTAGACTCCGAACTGTGGTTGCCGACGACGAGAACGACCTGGGACGACCGGCGACGATCTACGAGGTGGCCGAAGCAGCTGGCGTGAGCCCGTCGACCGTGTCGCGGACGTTCTCGCGGCCGGGCCGCGTGTCCGTACGTACCGCTGACCATGTGCGCGAGGTGGCCACCCGCCTGGGCTACCGCGTGGACGGGGTCTTCCGCCCCACGTCTCAGCGGCAGACGAAGCTCATCGCCCTCGCGACGGCCGACGTCACGAACCCGTTCTACTTCGGGATCCTCCGCGGAGCGGAATGGGCGGCCGCCCGCGCCGGCTACACGCTGCTGCTCATCGACGCCCAGGAGTCGGAGACGATCGAGCGACAGAACCTCAACCGGGTGCTGCCGCTGGTGTCCGGCATGGTGATCGCGTCGACCCGTACATCCGACACCGTCCTGCGCAGCGTGTCCAAGAGCACGCCGGTGGTCGTCCTGAACCGCCAGGTCGGCGGGCTGGCCTGCGTCGTGCCGGACTCGCCGCGCGGCATGCGCCGTGCCGTCGAGCACCTGGCCACCCTGGGCCATCGCCACATCTACTACATGCCGGGCCCTGAAGCGTCCTGGATGAACGGGATCCGGTGGCTGGCGATGCGCGAGGCGGCGGCGGAGCTGGGCTTGCGCGAGACGCGCCTGACGCCGGCGATCCCGACCGTCGAAGGTGGACATCACGCGGCTGATGAGGTCGTCGCCAAGGGTGTACGGGCGGTGGTCTGCTACAACGACGTGATGGCCATGGGCCTCATGCGCGGCCTCAAGGCGCGGGGCGTACGGGTGCCGCACGACATCAGCGTCGTCGGCTTCGACAACACGTTCGCATCCGACCTTGTCACGCCACGGTTGACCACGGTCGCGGCCCCGTTGACGATGATCGGCGAGACCGCGATCCGTCAGGTGCTCGCGATGATCGGTGGCGCCAGGCCGCGCGGCGACGCGCCGACGCTCGTGCCCGTACGGCTGATCGTCCGCGAGTCGACGGGCGCTCCGAGGGCCTGACCCCGGCTGTACGTCCGGGCGGCCGGGCAATTCAGGCCGTCGGCCTCACCGTGCAGCCCCAGGCCGCCCGGCCTCAGGGCAACTCCGAGAAGCTCTGGGCCGCAGCGCTCTGCGACGTCACACAAGCGGTGTGATGCCGGTGATGAAGGGGTGAGATGTCGGCGACGATGCGGCGGTGACAGTCGGCGCTACCTCAGTCGGTACAGCACCTCGCCGGCGTTCTCGACGACCGTGATCCCCGGGTCGGACTTCCACGCCTCGATGTCGATGCTCGCGGGGTCGAGGTAGCCGAGGTTGACCTGCTCGCACACCTCGCGGGGGATGCCGGTGGCCAGGGTGACCGTGATGCGGTTCGTCTCGATGCCGGACGCCGGATCGTACGTCCCGGCGCCGCGCACGTGCGTCGAGTGCGCCAGTACGCCCTTGGGGATGTCCTGGAAGCGATCCCACTGCTTGGTGAAGTAGTCGATGCAGTGATAGCCGATGTCGTAGATCTCGTGGTGGGTCTCGGAGAGCTCGACGACGTGCGGCGCGTAGATGATGACCTCGCCGCCGTCGGCCATCGCCGGCTGCGCCTTGTAGCAGCCCTTCGCCGCGGTCCAGATGTCGTCGTAGCGGGTCGGCATCATCGCGAGGAACTTGGTGTACGGGGTGTCGGTGTAGACGATGTGGCTGTCCGCGGCGATCGGCGCGGTGGCCGCCCAAGCGTCCTCGGAGGTCCCGAAGGCGGCGGCCTCGAGCAGGCCGGTGCCTGACTCGACCACCAGGCACAGCGCGAGCCTCTCGGTGGGGATCAGCTCGCAGCCGGCGTTGATGATCGCCCGTACGGGCGTGATGCCGGTGACGCCGATCATCTTCTCGACCCCGATCAGCGCGCCGACCCAGTGGGACAGGTCGATGATCTCGTGGGTCGCGCAGCCGGGGATGAAGTACTTGTTGCCGCCGGAGATGCCGACGACCTCGTGGGGGAAGACCGGCCCGATGACGATCGCGTAGTCGCTCTCGACGACCCGGCGGTTGATGTCGACGTCGACCGCCTCGCTCATGGAGCCCTGGCTCAGCTCGTGGATCTGGTCCGCGCTCAACTGCCCGACAGAGACGATCTCGCTGGTCCGCGCCCACTCGTGGTTGACGATCTCGAGCCCCGGGTACAACGCCTCGAGCCCGCCCGGCCCGGCGCCGAACATGCGCTCGATCTCGTGGGGTTCCATGTACGAGTGCGTGCCGAGCGCGATCACGGCCGTCAGCTTCGTCACCCGGCCGATCAGTGCCTCGTGCACGATCCCCATGACGAGCGGCAGGGGCATGCTGCGGGTGCCGTCGGGAACGACCAGCACGACGTCCTTGCCATCCAATGGCAGGGGTGCGAGGTTCCGGTGAACGAAGTCGGTGAGCTCGGCGTCGCTGAGGTGCTGGTGGGCTCCGCCGATGACCTCGAGCGGAATGGGTGTCGTCACGCTTCCTCCTGTATTGCCTTCGACCGTACAACGGGCAATCTTCTGCAAGGTTGCCGCCGCCGAGTGTTGCCACGCGAAGATGGCTGTATGCCCGCGCTGACGCTGCATCCCGACCGGCTCTTCCCCGCTGAGACGACCACCCGTGACGTGGCCCGCCGCCTGTACGAGACGGTGAAGGACCTGCCGATCATCTCCCCGCACGGCCACGTACCGCCGCAGTGGATCGCGGACAACACGCCGTGGACCGACCCGACCAGCCTCCTGATCAGCCCGGACCACTACATCAACCGCCTTCTCCACGCCCATGGCGTGCAGCTGTCGAGCCTCGGCGTCCCGCCGGGCAAGGTCACGCTGAGCGACGCTGAGGCCCGCGCCGCGTGGCGGACGTTCTGCACCCACTGGCCGGTCTTCCGCGGCACGCCGGTGCGCTACTGGATGGAGTCGGAGCTCGTCGAGATCTTCGGGGTGTCCGTACGGCCGTCGGCCGAGACCGCCGATGCGATCTACGACCAGATCGCGGCGACGCTGGCGCAGCCCGACTTCCGTCCGCGGCAGCTCTTGGACCGCTTCGACATCGAGTTCATGGCGACAACCGACGACCCGTGCGACGACCTGCACTACCACCAGCAGCTCGCCGCCGACCCGACGTTTACGCACCGCATCGCACCGACGTTCCGCCCGGACCGCTACCTCGAGCCCGCGCGCGGCGGATGGACGGCGCTCGTCGACAACCTGGCGGCTGTCTCGGGAATCGCCACCGATACGTACGAAGGCTGGATCAAGGCGATGGAGAATCGCCGCGCCTACTTCAAGGCCAACGGGGCCGTCTCCAGCGACCACGCGCACCTCGACCTCGACACCACGCCGCTGCCGGCCAACGAGGCGGGCCGCGTGTACCGGAAGGCGCGCGCCGGGCAGATCACCTCAGCTGAGGGCGACGCCCTGCGCCGCACGATGCTGTTCGAGATGGCCCGCATGGCCAGCGAGGACGGCCTCGTCATGACGCTGCATCCGGCGGCGTTCCGGAACCACCACACGGAGACCTTTGAGACGTACGGGCCGGACGTCGGCGGCGACGTGCCGATGACCGTCGAGGCGACCCGCGCGCTGCAGCCGATGCTCAACGCGTTCGGGACGAACCCGACGTTCCGCCTTGTCGTGTTCACGATGGACGAGACCATCTACGGCCGCGAGCTCGGCCCGCTGGCCGGGTTCTACCCGTCGATGTACGTCGGGGTCCCGTGGTGGTTCATCGACGCGCCGGACGCGATCAAGCGGTTCCGCAAGGCTCTCACCGAGCCGGCAGGGTTCACGAAGACGTCCGGCTTCATCGACGACACCCGTGCGTTCCTGTCGATCCCGGCCCGCCACGACATGTCGCGGCGCATCGACAGCGTCCACCTCGCCGACCTGGTCGTCGAGCACCGGCTGCAACAGGACGAGGCGTTCGAGATCATCCACGACCTGGTCGCGGTACAGCCGAAGTCGGTGTTCCGCCTTGGCTGACCACGTCCTCTCCCGCGCGACGGACGGCAAGCCGCTTGCGCCCGTCCGTACCGTCCACCTGGGACTCGGCAACTTCTTCCGCGCCCACAGCGCCTGGTACACCGACCACTGCTCCTCCGACTGGGGCATCGCGGCGTTCTCGGGTCGTACGAACACGCATGTCGCCGAGCTCGCAGCGCAGGACTGCCTGTACACGCTCGTCGTCCAGGGCAAGGAGGTGACCCACGAGGTGATCTCGTCGCTCTCCGCGGTGCATGCGGGCCATGACCTCGCGGCCTGGCGCGGCTACTTCGCCTCACCCGAGGTGACGGTCGTCACCCTGACGATCACCGAGGCCGGCTACGTACGGGACTCGTCGGGCGCACTAGATCTGGCCAACGAGGCGGTACGGGCCGACATCGAGGCGCTGAAGAAGTCCCCGCTCGTCGGTACGGTCAGCACGGCCCCGGGCAAGCTGGTCGCGGGCCTGTTGGCCCGCAGGGACGCCGATGCCGGGCCGATCACGATCGTGCCGTGCGACAACCTCGTGAAGAGCGGTGCCATCACGCGTCGCGTCGTCGAGGAGCTCGGCGCGGAGGTCGACGAGTCGCTGCAGGAGTGGATCGACGCTCACGTCGGCTTCGTCACGACGATGGTGGACCGGATCACGCCGCGTCCGACCGACGAGGACATCGCCGCAGTGGCCGAGGTCACCGGCGTCTGCGACCGGGCGCCGGTCGTCACCGAGCCGTTCACGGAGTGGGTCATCGAGGGCGACTTCGTCGCCGCGCGGCCGACCTGGGAGGAGACCGGCGCGACGTTCGTCGACGACATCGTCCCGTTCGAGCACCGCAAGCTGTGGCTGCTCAACGGCTCGCACTCGCTCATGGCGTACGCGGGTCCGATCATGGGTCGCGAGACCGTGTACGAGGGGATCACCGACCCCGTCCTGCGCGGCTGGGTCGACGAGTGGTGGGACGCTGCCGTCCAGCACCTGCCGCTGCCGGCGGACCAGATCGCCGCGTACCGGCAGGCTCTCGTGGACCGCTTCGAGAACCCGTCCATCCGTCACCTGCTGAGCCAGATCGCCGCCGACGGGTCCCAGAAGATCCCGATCCGGTTCGTACCGACGTTGACGGCCGAGCTCGAGAAGGGGATCGTCAATCCCGGTGCGACAAGGCCGATCGCCGCCTGGATCCTGCACCTGCGCGGCTACGGCCCCGTAGGAGTCAACGACTTCCGTGCCGACGAGGTCACTGCGCTCGTCGTGGAGGACGAGGCGCGGACGGTGAAGAACGTGCTGACGTGGTTGGGCGTCGACAACGCTGAGGTGGAGGCCACGGTGCTGCGTCAGATGCACGAGATCCTCGCCGCCTGACGGAATAGGTGCTCCGCGGGTACGGTTGCCGATCACGACACCTCACCATCGAAGGAGATCGTTGATGGCTACCACCAGCACCGCCCGTACGCACTGGCAGGGTTCGCTCACCGAAGGGTCCGGCACGACCGACCTGACCACTTCTGGCGCCGCGAGCTTCGACATGACCTGGGGCGCTCGCGCCGAAGCCGGTTCCGGCACCACCAACCCCGAGGAGCTGCTCGCCGCCGCGCTGGCGACCTGCTACTCGATGGCGCTGTCCCACGCACTCACCGGCGCCGGCAACCCTCCCACGAGCCTCGACACGACCGTCGGCGTGACGTTCCAGCCTGGTACGGGCATCACCGGAGCCACGATCAGCGTCGTCGGATCCGTCCCCGGCATCACCGCCGAGGCGTTCACCGAGTTCGCCGAGAAGACCAAGTCCGAGTGCCCGGTCTCGCAGGCCTTGTCCGGCATCGAGAAGACCCTCGAGGTCAGCTTCAACGGCTGAGCCACGGCTGGTTGCGGCCGCCTGATCGTCATTTCGGTACCGTCGTCGACACGAAACCCCTTCTGAGGCGAGTTCGTCGCGACGACGGTACCGATCTGACGCTCCTCCCCAAAGCGCACGGGTCATCTCCCCAAGCGCACAGGTCCTCTCCCCGAGCGGATAGGTCCTCTCCCGAAGCGATAGGTTCTCTCTAGCCACGACTGGAGGACCTGATGACCGACGCCGCGCTCCCCGCTTTCGGCCCTGGGCGACACCTGCTTTCCGTGAGTCAGTTCGATCGTGCCGGCCTCGACGACCTCTTCACCCTGGCCGAGGCTGTAACGCCGATCGCGGAGCGAAAGAGCGTGTGCACGGTCCTGGACGGTGCGGTGCTGTGCAGCCTGTTCTTCGAGCCGAGCACCCGGACCCGGCTCAGCTTCGAATCTGCCTTCCTACGGCTGGGCGGCGAGGTGACCACGACGACCGGGTTCACGTTCTCGTCCATGGCCAAGGGGGAGTCGATCGCGGACACGTCGCGGGTCGTCTCGGGCTACACGGACGTCCTGGTCGTCCGTCACCCTGACGAGGGATCGGTGGCGGAGTTCGCCGCAG
>Ga0209538_1000617_pt1 | contig 20472 bp, 18 predicted proteins | sample BarGraNGADG00211_2_FD_184492 | JGI IMG/M metagenome (GOLD analysis project Ga0209538, IMG submission 184492) | Arctic peat soil microbial communities from Barrow, Alaska - Barrow Graham LP Ref core NGADG0004-211 (SPAdes) (version 2) | ecosystem: Environmental > Terrestrial > Soil > Wetlands >... | reverse complement strand
CCTGCTCAGCACCCGAGTGCCCCATCCTTCGCCGGCCACGTCAAGACAGACCCGTCCCGACCTTCCCCCGACCGGACGGAACCCGACGTAGCCCCTCAATGCGATGGCCCTCACACCTGTTGCATCGACGGCCCGGCCACTGTTTCCCCTAGTCAGCGCGCCAATGGCGGCCGGGTGCAAATCGCCCGCTCTACGACAGTCTCGTGACGCTGTCCACCGGGTCGTCGTCGGGGTCGTTAGGTCGGCTGTGATGAGTCTGCACAAGATCACCGCCGGGGATGGCTATGAGTACCTGACCCGGCAGGTGGCGGCGATGGACTCCACTGAGAAGGGTCACACCGGACTCGCGTCCTACTACACCGAGAAGGGCGAGACGCCCGGCGTGTGGGTCGGCTGCGGGATGGTCGGCATCGAGGGCCTGAACGCCGGCGACATGGTCACCGCCGTGCAGATGCGGTACCTGTTCGGGTCGGGCCACCACCCCCTCGCACACGAGCGCGGCGAGGCACTGCCCGTGAACGTGACTACGGCGCAGTGGCAGGAGGCGATCCGGCTGGGCGCGCCGTTCAAGGTGTACGCGCACGACATGCCCGAGTTCCGGATCGAGGTGGCCAAGCGGTTCGCCGCGTACAACGCACACGTGGGCGCCGCGCAGGACGCGCCAGTCCCGGCGCACGTCCGCGCCGCCATCCGTACACAGGTGGGTCGCGAGACCTTTCGGGCCACGTACGGACGCGACCCGGTCGACGCCCGCGAGCTGGCCGGTCTGATCGCCAAGGTGTCGCGTCCGCAAACCACCGCCGTCGCCGGCTACGACCTCACATTCTCGCCGGTGAAGAGCGTGTCGACACTGTGGGCGTTGGCCGATCCCGCGACGGCGGCGGTCATCGAGCGGATGCACCTGGCCGCGGTCGGGGACGCGTTGCGGTTCATCGAGACCCACGCCCTGTATACACGGACCGGCCACAACGGCGTCCGCCAGGTTGACGTGACCGGGCTGGTCGCCGCACGGTTCACACATCGCGACAGCCGCGCCGGCGACCCTGACCTGCACACCCATGTGCCGGTTGCGAACAAGGTGCAGACCCTTGACGGCCGATGGCTCTCGATCGACGGACGGCTCCTCTTCAAGGCAATTGTGACCGCTTCAGAGGTCTACAACACCGCCTTGGAACGGCGTCTCTCGGAGGCCTTGCCGGTGCGGTTCGCCGACTCCCCCGCCACCGATCCGAGCAAGCGGCCGGTACGCGAACTCGTCGGGGTCGACCCGGCGTTGACCGCCCGCTGGTCGCAGCGCCGGGCCTCCATCGAACACCGCCAAACCGAGCTGGCGGCCGCGTTTCAGCGCGATCATCACCGGCCCCCCACCATGGTGGAGGCCCGGACACTGGCCCAGCAGGCCAACCTCGAGACCCGCCAAGCCAAACACGAACCCCGCACCCTGGCCGAACAACGCGCCACCTGGCGCACTGAAGCCGACGCCGTGTTGGGCCCCAACGGCGTCGCGTCGATGCTCGCCGCGACCCTCACAGCCCGCCACCTGCAACGTCCGACACGGGTCAACCGGGCCTGGGTACGCACCAAGGCCGCGCAGATCATCAAGACGATGGAAGCGTCCCGGTCGACGTGGCAGGACTGGCACGTCCGTGCCGAGGCGCTACGGGTGGTCCGGGCCGCCAACGTGCCACGTCGGCGGGTCGACGACGTGGTCGCCCGGCTCACCCACGCTGCCCTCACCCGACACTCCGTGGCCTTGCAGGCTCCCCCCGAGGCGGGGATCAGCGAACCCGCGGGGCTGCGCCGGATCGACGGGGACAGCGTCTACACCGTCGCCCGCGCCATGTGGCACACCTCGAGGCGGATCCTCGCCGCCGAACACCGACTTGTGGAAGCCGCCGGACGCCTCGACGGCCACCAGGTGCCATCCGCGGCGGTCGACGTCGCCCTCCTGGAGGCGGCCGCGAACCGCACCCCGCTCAACCCGGGACAGATCGCGCTGGTGCGCGCCATGGCCACCTCCGGCGCCCGCCTCCAACTGGCGATCGCCCCCGCCGGATCGGGCAAGACCACCGCCATGAGCGCGCTGGCCACGGCCTGGCGCAACGGCGCCGGAACCGTGGTGGGTTTGGCGCCGTCGGCCGCAGCAGCAGCCCAGCTGGGCGCCCAGATCGACACCCACGCCGACACCCTCGCCCTACTCACCCACGCCCTGGAACACCGACTCCGGCTGCCCGCATGGGCCGAACACATCGGGCCCACCAGCCTGGTCATCATCGACGAGGCCGGCATGGCTGACACCTTGTCGCTCGACCAGGTGGTCGAGTTCGTCCTCGACCGCGGCGGCTCCGTACGGCTGGTCGGCGATGACCAACAACTCGCGGCGATCGGCGCCGGCGGCGTCCTGCGCGACATCCAAGCCCACCACGGCGCCGTCCACCTGAATGAGCTCGTCCGCTTCGCCGACCCTGCCGAAGCGGCCGCCAGCCTCGCCCTGCGCACCGGGGATCCCGAGGCGCTCGGCTTCTACCTCGACAACCACCGCATCCACGTGGGGGACCTCGGTACGTGCGCCGACCAGGTGTTCAACTCCTGGCTCACCGCACGACACGCCGGGGCGGACGCCCTGATGGTGGCCCCCACCCGGACCCTGGTCTCCGAGCTCAACGCCCGCGCTCAAACCCACCTCCGCGACGGCAACGACCCGGTCCGCAGCGTCGCCTTGGCCGACGGCAGCAGCGCGGCGGTCGGTGATGTGATCATCACCCGCCACAACGACCGGCGGTTGCGCACCTCAGGCACCGACTGGGTCCGCAACGGCGACCGGTGGACCATCACCGGGATCGCCACCGACGGGGCACTCCGGGCCGTCCATCAGACCAACCGGCACCGGGTGATCCTGCCCGCCCCGTACGTGGCCGAGTCAGTGGAACTCGGCTACGCGTGCACCATCCACAGCGCCCAAGGAGTCACCGCCGACGTCCTGCACGGCATCGCCACCGGCACCGAAACCCGCCAACAGCTGTACACGATGCTCACCCGCGGCCGACACGCCAACCACGTCCACCTCGAAGTCGTCGGCGACGGCGACGTCCACTCCCTCATCCGGCCCGACGCAATCATCCCCCAGACCGCCACCGACCTCCTCGAACGCATCCTCGCCCACGACGAAGACAACACCTCCGCCACCACCACGGCACGCACCCTCGCCGACCCTGCCAATCGCCTCGCCGACGCCGTCGCCCGCTACAGCGACGCCATCGGCTACGCCGCCGAACAAACCGCCGGCCCTGACCTCACCAGCCGACTCGAACAGGTCGCCGCCGACCTCCTCGACGGACTGACCGACGCCCCAGCCTGGCCCTCCCTGCGCGCCCACCTGCTCCTGATCGCCGCCACCGGCACCGACCCCGTCCAAGCCCTGACCGAAGCCGCCCACGCCCGTGAGCTGGACAGCGCCGCCGACCCCGCCGCCGTCCTCGACTGGCGCCTCGAACCAGCCACCGGACGCGACACCCAGCCCGGGCCGCTGCCGTGGCTACCTGGGCTGCCAAACAGCCCACCCACGGCCGGGGCGCCGCTGGCCGTGACGCGTCGAGGGGTGGAACAGGTACGGCTCCTTGCCGGGCCGATCGGGTTCGGGCTTGGTGGGAAGGTCGTGGCCGAAGTCGGCCAGCAGTTGGGCGGGGGATCGCCCGGGCGGCGTCCTCATTCGTCGGCCTTCCGGGTCAGCCCGAGCCCCAGCGGCAGGGTGGCGGCGGCGAAGCCGGCGTCCTGGGCCAGGTCGAGGCGTAGGGGGGCGAACCCAGCGCGTCGGACGGATGCATCGAGACGGCGTCCGAACTCGGCGATGCGCATGGTCTTGGCGACGGTGACGCACGCGACCGCGTACGGGCGAGTGAGCGCGTGCCCTGAGGCGAGTTTCGCGTCCAGGCGGTGGGCGCGGGTGGCGTTGGCGCGGTCGCGGGACCGTTGCCGGATCTGAAGCCGGCCGCGGAGTCCTTCGCCCATGTCGGCGGCCCATTCACCGGAAGCCGTCTGACGGTCCGCGCGGCTGAACGGCAGGATCGGGAACACCACCGTGTAACTGCGCCGCTCCCCCGGTTCGCTGGGGGTCAGCACCGGCGCCAACGCGCCCAGGCAGGCACCCCGGTCGGGAAGCTTGATCGTGGAGCTGATCGAGTTCCAGGCGTCATGGGAGTAGTGACGCATCGCCGTGTCGGCGCCAGAGGGTCCGGCCATCGCCCAGGGCACCTCGGCGCACACCGACGGGTCGACGTGGTGGGCGGCGAGGGCGTCGATGATCCCCGCCCGGTCCGCGGGCGCGAACCCTGTCCGGACCGCCAACGCTAACTGCGGCGATGTGAGCCAATCCACGTCGGTCATGCCCATGCCCCCGCGCAGCATCGCGGAGATCTCCTCGGCCAACGCGTACAACACGCGGGTGCGTCCCTCAAGGCCGCCGCCGAACTCGCGCGCCTGTTTCCCGATCCGCGTCTCGGGGACCACGAACGTGACAAACGCCTCCGTACGGACTGCGGCGCGGGTCAGGGCGGTCGCGAGCTCGTCGTTCATCCGCCTGGCCAATTCGGGGCCGTCGGGACGCCGATGCGTCGCGATCCACTGCTGCCGTTCGGCTCCGTCGTCTGGCACGGTGCGCACCAGGAACACCACGTCGCTGATCAGGGACGCCCGGGCCGCCACATCCAGAAGCTCAGTCAGGCCACGACCGTACTGGTCGCGGCGTTCTCCCTCCGCCATGCCGACACCGGGGTGCCGGAGGGCGGCGGTCATCGCCCACGTGCGCAGGCCGTGGTCTTGGATGACGGCGTACCGGGTCTGCGCCGGACCCTTTGGGGTCCCGTCGTGGACCTCGATGCCAGTCATCACCCCGGGCAGGTCCGCATCCTCGAGCGCTTCGACCTTCCCCATGGCGGCCTTGCTGCGCCACGACGTCCACCCGAACGCCTTCCCGATGGCGAAGCTGAGGCTGGCCAGCAGCCACCCGGTGGCTGATCGTCCGCGGACCGGAACGACGACCAGCACCGTCACCGCGGCGGCTAGAGCGGCCCACTCCCCCGCCAGCGCCCAGCGTTGCTGGTTGACGGCCACGAACACCGGGATGACCGCGACGGTCAACGCCGCCAGCCGGGGCCCGGTCAACCCGAAGAAGAACCCGACCCGATCCGGGCCGTAATCGTCGTACACCGCAGCCATGACGAGACCGCCGTCGGCTGTCAGAAGGTCAGCGCGACACCGGGGGGTGTCGCGAACGGGAGCGGGATGTACGAGACGGTCTGCGGGTCGTCGACGCCCTCCCAGGCTTCGATCTGCTCGAGGTCGGCGGCCCGCCGGGCGGCTTCGGCGTGCTGAGCCTGGACGCGGCGGTCCTCGATCGCGTGCCAGTCCTGATCGAGGAACGCTGGCTGCGTCGAGGGTGAGTCGACGTCGGTGTGGCGGTAGGTCCAATCATCCATGCGGGGGCCTCCTGTCGGGTGCGGTGACCGCGAGGCCACCCATTCGCATAACGGAGCTGGGGGCTGCCTCGTGGACAGCCACCGGCGAACGAACGCGTCGGGTTGGGTGTGCGCGGCGGCTGCTACAGCGCCGCCACCTCAGCGAATTCCGCCAGTTCGGAGCTGCTGACGGCACCCTGTGCTGCCGATGCTCCTCGAGACCCGGTGGCTGTCGGCGCGCCGGCTTGTGGCAACGCGCCTGGTCCGGTGGAGGATGCCGAAGCTGCCGGGCCGGCGTCCGTGGGTGGGCCTCCCCACGGGATGCCGTCCAACCCGTCGGTGGCGTTGGCCACGACGGGATCATCGGGCGAGGTGGCATCGTCCGGCGCGATGTTGGTTCTGCCGCCGTTGTTGTCTGGCTGGCTGAAGCTAGCTCGGACGCCTCGGCGAGAGTAGTCGGGCGGGAAGTTGTTGGTGCCCACCCCCATCTGGTTGGTCTGGTCGGCGCCTATAGCGGCGCCCGTCCCGCCGAGGCTGGCCATGACGCCGATGCCTGCCGACAAGGCCTGGCCGGCGGGACCCAGCCCGGCGGCGAATCGGCCGAGCGTCGTGGACGCTGCCCCGTCTTCACCAGCGGTACGTCCTGCCTCGTCAGTGGTGGTGGCGGCGCTGTTGCCGGCTTGCCGGCCGCCGAGGACGCCGCCGATGCCGCCAGCGGCCGCCAGCCCGGCACGCAGGGCTGACCCGGAGGTGCTTCCCGGGTCGGTGAACGCGAACAGCTTGTAGAGCGCCAACGGGGAGAACGCCGAGACGCAGATGAGGATCACGCCGACGAACGCGGTGCCGATCGACCGCAACACGTCGTTCTCGGCGCCGACCGCAACCCCGGTGGTGATCTTCACCCCGACGCCGAGCGCGAGCACCATCAGGGGTGGGGTGAGGGCTGCGGCATGGAACCAGCGGAACGACTTCCAGAACCAGCTGCGGCCGAAGTCTGTGACCAAGCCGGCCGCCGAGATCGGGGTGACTGCTGCCAACACGATCAGGGAGGCGGCGCGGGCAAGCATCACCAGAGTGTGGGCAATCGCCGCCAACCACAACAACAGCCCCATGATGCCGAGGATCACCGCGACGGTGCCGTTCGTCACGTCGCTGGCGGTGAACGGCTCCCACGGTTTCCACTCGCTCCACCTGGTGACGTTCAGCAGCGACAGCATGAGGGCTTTGGTCAAGCCGCTGCAGGCGGCGACCAGGGTGACTCCATAGCCCACCCACGCGAACCACACGAACCCGAACTGCGCCGCGCCGACCAGCAGTCGTCCGATGCTGCGTCCGTCACGCTTCCCCAGCGCCACTCCGATCTGAACCAGGAGGAGGATCCCCACCAGAGCCAACGCGATCCAGAAAGTGGTCGCGTACAGCTCCCCGACGGGGCCTTGCTCGCCGATGTTGGGCGTGAGGATCGCGTCCTCCAGCTCGAGCACGGCCCGCAGCACCCACAGGCCGGCGTTCCACAGCGCGAGCATGGCCGCGCTCAGGGTGTCCGCGACCGCGTTCCCAATCGCTGAGCCAAGGGACCCGAACGGATCGATGGGCATGGCTACTCCTTCAACTGGGGGTAACCGGCTGCCAGCCGGCCTCCACGGAGGCGTCCGACCCGGGCCACGTCGAGGGAGCCACGGCGGGTGGGGCACCAGGTCCGATCAGCCACCGGTCGCCGGTCCACTGCAACCGTTCGCACGTGCCGTAGCCCATCCGGGCCTCGTTCTTCAGGGCGGCCCGCACATCCAGCAGCACACACGCCACCACCCAGTCCGGGCCATCGGTTCCCTTGATCTGGACGGCCGCCGGCGTCACGCTCACCAACGTGCCGGGATCCAGGACGTTCGAGGACTGCCGGGCATAGGTCAGGAACGACTGCACGTTGCGGGTCTGTGACCACTCGGTGGCGCCCACCCCACCGGGCAGCGCCCAGTCCCGGTACACCCCCGCGGCCAACGGCAACGACATCGCCGACAGCACCCGCACCTCAATAGCCGCCAACTGGGCGGCCGCACCCTCCGGGGTGTGCGGAAAGCCGCTCGGCACCCCGCTCGCGCCGATCGAGCTCGCGACGGGCAACCTCTTGGCCGGGGGCAGACTGATCGCCACCTCCGGCGTCATCCCGGCGTCCTCGGCCACCGCCGCCATGGGGGCCGCGGCGATCAGGTCACGACGCTGACTGGGATCAGCGTCCTGCCCCACGGCAACCGCCGCGTTCGACGAGCCCGGTCGGGCAGCGAAGCTGGAAACCAGGGTGTAGCCCAGTCCGTAAAGCAGCACGCCGCCCACGACCGCAAGCACGCCGAGGACCGCAAGCAGCTGGTGCTTGGACAGTGGGACGACCTCGGCCGCGCTCGCCGGGCGGGGTGGGCGACGGAACATCAGCCGACGCAGCCGTTGCCGAGGATGCCATTCAGCATCCCATAGCCACCCATCAGCACCACGGCGAGCACCAGGACGCCCGCCAGACCGATGATCCCGCCCTTGGATAGGTGCGGGGAGTGGGTCGCCCGGCCGACGAGGATCGCCCCCACGGACACCAGGACCGCGATGCCGAACAGCCACAGCACGGACCACAGGACCATGCCCGAGATCTGGTCGGTGTAGACAGCGACACCCGTGGGCGCTACTGGGCAGATCTTGAACGGGACCAACAACGGGATTGGGGTGTTCATGTGGGTTCCTTTCGCACGAGGGCAAGGACGGTCTGGGCAGCCTTGAGGAGCGGGGCGGGCAATGGGTCCGGGGTCAGGCCGGTGACCTGCAGGCGAGGGTCCAGCGGGAAGTCGGCCAACCGCACGCGGGTAGGCATCCCGGCCGCCGCGACCTTGACGGGGCTCGGCCACCGCCTGGCCGTGGGGCCGACGACCACCCCCAGCGCGTCCCGTCCGAGGAGGTCCGCGCACGACTCCAGGCGCCGGAACCCGGGCACGGTGGCGTTCGTGACCAGGACGACCTCGTCCAGGGTTCGCAGCAGCGATGCCAACCACGAGATGCCTGGGTCGGCCAGTGCCGTCCAGGCGACGTCCAGGATCGTCCACTCGACCGAGGACGAGGCGGGAGCCGGCACTACCGGGTCGGTGCTGGTCCTTCGCTCAAGCAGGACGGCGCCGCGGCTGCCGCGGCGCCAAGCACCGTCCACCCCCAGCTCAGCGTTGGCTGCTGCGGAGAACCCAGAGCCCAAGGGAGGGCAGCACTCGACCACCCGTGCCGGGACGCCGGTGGCGGTGGCCAGCGCCACCGCCACCGTGGAGGCACCCACCCCGCCGGCGCAGCCCACGACGGCTACCACCCGCTCCCCCTGCGACGGCATCCACGCGTTCGCGCTGCCCTCGGCCGTCAGTGTGGGACGACGGGACCCTCGGGTGAACTCACCCGCTTGGACGGCGCGCCATGCGCCCCGGAGTTCGACGACGCTGTGCGCGGTCATGACAAGTCACTTCCGGGGACTTGCCGATGCAGCAACCCGGACAGCAACGCGGCCGGGGGCATCCGGGCCAGCTCGCGCTGGGCGGCCTGAACGTCCCGGAGCCCACGAACGCACCCATCCAGGGCGTCCAGCGTCGCCGGTTCTGTGGCGGCGATCTTCAACAGGGCCGCAACGTTGGCCGGAGTGCTGGTCATCTCGGCATCACCTCTGCGTTCCCTAACGGAGCCCGCCAGCCCTTGGTGGACATCTAGCAGGCGGCCTTGAGGAACTCGCCGACGGCTCCGCTCAGCGCCGCCAAACAGCGGGCGGTGCGGCGTCGCACCGTACGAGCGCACACGCCCCACTCCTGCGCCACGAGGTTGCTGAGTTGATGGCTCGATAAGCCAGCCACTCCCCCATCGCGGGAGCGCTCCCCGGCCTGGTCCATGGTCCTGGCGGCCGCGATCAAACTGACCAGCAGCTCGCGGTCCTCGAGGGTGATCACGTCCTCGGCGCACGCCCAGGCGAGCAGATCCGCCAACTCCGCCGCCGGATCATCCACATGCATGGGCCGATCATCGGCCGGGTCGACGGGACCTAAGGAAACAACGGCGAGTCGCTGCGGTCGATGCACAGTCGTCGCCCCGCACTCGATCAGCACACCCTCCCGAAGCCGGGCTGCGACCTTTGCCGCCACCCAGTGAGGACGCCGCCATGGGAGGCTTCGGACCTCCACCCACAACTGGGCAGCCACCACCTCGTCAATCCGCTCGCTCACCGACCACAGCGCGCGCCGCACGCGCAGGGTCGTTGGCAGCAGCAGCCAAGCCAGCACCAAGGCGGCATCTGTATCGTCGGCGCCGTCGAAAGCGGCCAACCTGGCCAGACCGAGCAGCACTGCGTTCGCCGTCTCGGGGGCAGCCTTTCGCCGCCACTCGTCAAGCCGCGACGGGTCGCCGACCATCGCCAGCCGCGGCTCGACGGCGATCCAGGCCGCCCAGTGGCCCTCGACGAGAGCCTCCATCCGCTCGTCCTGCAAGCCCAACATCTCGGTTACGTTCATGGCAGTGGTCCTTCCGCGTGAGTACGCGGAACACCACCAATCTGACGTTGTCACTCTCGTAACCCCGCCGTGGCTCAGGCAGGCGCCACCCCGCGCCTCGAGCGCAGTGGGCTGCGTTAACCCCGTAGTCAACGGCACGTTGCCCCACGTAACCCCACCCCCGGGCCTCGACCCATGCCGCAGCGGCCGCACGGATCGCGCCGGTCACGTTCGGCGACACCAGACACGCTGCGGGTGGGGGCCGCCACGACTGCGGTGACACTGGAGCGTCGCGCCGAAGCCAGTGCGCGCAGGTCCGGCCACCGGGTCAGACCACGGTCGTCGGCCACGATCCCGCGAACGCCGTTCACACGTCAGCAAGCGCCCCCGCGCCAACGAGATCGGTCGTCGCCGTGCACGGTTGCCATCGATGACCAGCTCCCGCGGCGCAGCGCCAATTCCGCCCGACGGAGAGCGCCCAGTGGTGACAGCTCGAAAGATACCCGAGGCCAGCGTGCACACGTCGCGTCGATGACGTCGGACTTACGCTCGCCATTGATCGCTCCCTGTAAGCGGGGCGGCGCGCCGGGTCCCGACCAGTGACAGGTGCCGGCGCGGTCCAGCGCGACGTCGGTTCATCCACAGCTACCACACCCGATAACGCGGACAGTCGTTCGGCAAGACGGGCAAGCCAGCGACCGTGGGTGAGACATGGAACCGGGACAGCTGCACCTCCCCCATCGGACAAGGTCGATCGGATCGTCACGTGATGGCCAGCGACCACCCAAGCATCAATCCCGACCCGCGCCAACGCGGGGTCGATACAGTGAGTAGACGCGAAGGTTCCTCCGTTCGCGTTGAACGACACAACCCCGACCCGCCAACCATCGGCCAGTGACTGCGCGGGACGGCCATCGTCTCACCGGACAGGAAATCGAACAGGGGAACCCTCGTCCCCGCCCCCAGGCAGGGACCCGGAGACGCTTTTACTCAATCGCCCCCCAGCAACCGCAGCCGACGCCACGGCCGACGAAACCCACGCTTGTGCGTGATCCGGTGCCCAACCAAGACAAGTCACCCGCGTGGCGGATCCACCGCGTGGGCCACCAATTCCCTGAACCGAGCCAGCCTCGATCAGGAGAGCCGACCCCAGAGCCCGCCGATCCTTTCACGAGCCATTGCGCTCAGCCCGATAGCGGCGCACCCCAGAGCCTCTCCCATGGTCGCCGTAGCGGCACCATCTGTCACCAGGAGGCCCTCCAAGTCATACAAGCCACTTAAGCGTCGCGCCGGCCAAGCATGTCCGACAATTGCTGAAGCAGCACTTCGGCATGATCCCGCTGATCACGCTAGACATGTTCGAGAATGACTCGCACGACCTCGACCGCACGGTCGAGGATCTTCTCAAGCTCTGGCATATTCACGGGGTCTTTGGCCTCCAGAACACCATGACCTACGTTGTACGAAATGCACCCCAGGAAACGTGAGCCGCTTGTGTTTCGCGACACGATGGGAGCCGCGCCGATCAGTCGGAACCGTCTCCGACTTTCCGCCAGTTGCCCGAAGCTCATGCCACGCCTTACGGATGGCCCAAACTCTTCCCAAGCTGCACTCTCCGCGTCCGAATATGGCCTCTCCGTAAAATCGACGAAGAGGCTCGACCCGATCCGCCAGCATTCCCCGACGATTCCTTCACCTTCCGAGAAGCGTGCATCCTTATGGGCTTTAGGTGTCGTACGAGAACGAGCAACTCTCACAAGCCTGGGAGGAGTTGCCCGTTCGTCGACCAGCCACACGTGGACTCCGACCGATTCGGCTCTCCCGAGTGCTGTGGCCAAGTCATAGAGGTAGACGCCCAAGATTCCATCGAGATCTCGAGCGACGGTCTCATCGACTGGCGAGTCCGGAAGTCCGATGAAAATATCGGCTGCTTGTTCAGCCGCGGCCGCTATTGACGCGGTCTCTGTGCCTTCAAACCTCAAGAAGGTCAATCCGTAAAGATCACTTGGAACCTTCGTCCCGCCGTCAGATTGCATTGCAAGTAGCGCTCGACGCCGGCCAAAGAGTGCTACGAAAAGCCCAAACTCGATCAAGAGATTGTCTCGCATCGCGCTCCGGTCATCCCCGCGCGAGACGACCCTGTCGTCGGGCGTCGCCACTATCAACGCGCCGTCGAATCCGCGCGCCCGCTCCTGAAGGGATTCAAGCGTATACTCGCCCGGGATGAAGAAGCCCTCCTCATTCCACATCGTGATGTCAACCGAGTCTTCGAGGGCTGACTTGAACGCTAAGGCTACAGGCAGTCCCTCGGTTGACGAACCAATAATGATTCGCGGCTTTCTGCTCTCGATGTGACTCTCCCTACTTCATCAAGTAAAGTCCACTGTCTTCCGGTGCGTATTCAAGACCTCCGACCAGGTGTCCGTTGATAGATTTCAAGAAACCTTCGCTTGCCGACCTCTTGACCGCGAACAGCAGTCCGCCACTCGTCTGAGGGTCGGATAGTAGGAGGCCCTCAGTCCAAGATAGCGCGGGGCTGACATGAATCGCCTCCCTGAGGTCCAGCCAGTTTCGCTCCCCCAATACAGTCACTAACCCGTGTTCACTGGTCATCCGGCGCGCAAAGTTCATCACCGGGATGTCCTCGACCCGCATAACCGCCCTCCAACCTTGTGCCAAGTTTGACCACAAGGCATAGATTAGGCCGAATCCTGTAACATCAGTCACGACCCCCACATCTCCGGATTGAGAGAAGCCCTGGGCACGTATTGCGGCAATCGAATTCGATTGTTTCATCAGTGTCTTAAGGTCCGACTGCTCTTCCTGCGTTAGCATCCCCTCTTTAACTCCGGCGATACCTAGCCCGGATCCGAGGGGCTTCGTCAGAATATAGTCATAAGCGACATCCGGCTCCAAATATACGTCTTTCGTTCTGGCACCAATGCTCGTGACGGAAACGAACGAGGTATCACTCAGGACTGAGTGGCCGCCGCCAAATTGAAGGCCGTGATCGTTCGCCGCGGTTACAGCACCCTTTACTATCTGTGCCAAACTCGACTCTGCCATCTGCGGGGGGCAACCAACGACCCAGAGTACTGCAAAGGGGTCAGCGAGCGAAGCATAGATGTCCGAAAGAGAATGGACGACCGCAATGTACCCAAGATCCTCGTATCCGATACCCATATCATAGATCAAATCGACACTTGTTTGGATCTGACCCACTCCAGGCGGCAACTCGAGCGTGTGTGAATCCTGGAAGTCGTGGACATCCAGGACGGGCAACACCTGGGAAAGGGCCGCGATCAAGTCTGTTGCACAAATCTTACTCTGACACCCACCTGGAGTCATAGCGAACCACCTAGCAGTGATTTCTCAAGAATATGAGCGATCTTCGCCCGAAAAGGAGGATCTGAATGCAGGACATAGATGCCCTCCGTGACCAACCTTGCCTGGCGACCAAAGCGTCTTTTGCGCTCGACCTTCACCAATTCAGAATCTGGGTAGAGTCGGGCTACTCCAGGATCGACGGTGTTGCTTACAACCGCCAACGCGCCGGCATCGACTCGAGCCCTCAATGAATCCGACAGGGAAATCTGGCCGGCAAATGAGAAGGCAGACGAATGGTAGCGCGCGAAGTCACCCGATGAACCTTCCGTGACGAACGGAGGATCGCAATAGATGAGCGCGTCTGCGGGTGATTGGGAAATAGTCTCCTCGAATGATTGTGTTCGGAGAATAGCCGTTCGCAATGCCTCGGCGGCCGAATCTAGGCGTTGGGGCCGCAACAGCGGGGCCAGGGTGCGATCCCCACCGTATGGGACGTTGAAGTGTCCCCGTGCATTCTCGCGATAAAGCCCGCTGAAGCCAATTCGGTTCAGGTATAGGAGCCGGACCGCTTCGTCGACGCAACTGGTCGGCGCGGAGTCACGCAGACTGTTGTAGGTGTCTCGGTCGACCGTAAGACCACGCAGTTTGTCCGCGACAGCGCCAGCGTCCATGACGAGGCCGGCGTAGCAACTCATTAGCGTAGCGTTCGCGTCCCCAAGTACCGGGTTCGGCCAATCTGTGCTGAAGAACACGCTAGCTCCCCCAGCGAATGGTTCAACATAGGTCGTAATCTCGAGAACGCCCGCGATAGCCCGAATACCGTGAGCAAGCCATCGTTTGCCACCCGCCCACCGGAGAGGTGATTCGGTGAGCCGTGGCTCAAACATCGTTGCGTTTCAATCTCGGGGCAAGGTCGAGAGACGTCAGGTAGCGGTAGACCGCATTCGGGACTTGGGTCGCCCACGAGGGGTCACCATTCACGATCAAGTCTCTGATCAAGGTGGCGCTCCTTGGGGGTGGGTCTACATCATAGAGCACGTCGACTACGTATCCGAGCCCCCTCAGAAGTTTGACTTTGTTGTCGTTCCATTCATCCACGCGCGTTGTTAGAATGGGAATGTCGAGCGGGAGGAAATCGGGCAAGTCTGAGGGAGTCTCGATCGGGAATGGCGTCACCGTGTACCGCCCCCTTGAAATGCCTTCTTCGTCTAGAGCGTCGGAGATCATGGCCGCTCGCTCGAAATAGGTAAGCGGGTTGGCGTTGGGATTTGCACGGTGCGTTCCCGAGCCGGGCACAACGATCAAGTCGTGTACGCGGAATTGCGTGATCCCGACATAGAGGAACTCGGCCTGGGCAAACGCGGCTCGAATGTATTCCAGATGAGAAAGGTGTAGGGGTTGAAAACGGCCGTGAATAGAAGCCTTATCGAGGCCAAGGCTCATCGCGTCAGCTCCCGTGAGACTAACTCGCGGAACACGAGCTCGGACCAATTGTCAAAGAGGTCGATTGTCCCCGACACTTCGCTGGCAGTCTCGAAAGTGAGCTGCTGGAGAAACCCTCTTTCTCCGATGGTGATGGTGCACGATTCGCCTATGTCAACCCTATAAAGGACGCCGACATGTTGGCGCGACACCTCAGTGCGAGGATCGTAAATCCCACCCAAGAGGGTAAAATGGGGCGAGCCGCCCGATACCCGTATCTCTTCGCTGAATTCGCGCATGAGCGCCGGACCGCCCCCGGGGCTAAATGGCGGGAACAATGGCGAGATGTCGTCTGGGTTAAGATGACCGCCGAATAGGATGCTATGAACTCCGTGTAGGCGCGACTCGGGTAGGCGCCGCGTGCGCTTATGGCATGCGACTCGACCACCCTGGATGACGACGAACTGGGAAACCAACTGTATGTAGCCTGCGTCCTCCTCGGCGGATCGGCGCTGCATCGCCTCAAGGTGATCAACGAGTTGCTGGCCCTCATCTGGAGTGATCTTAGTGACGCCGTCGTGGGGGAAATAGTCACGCAACACCGTTCGCGGGAATACGACGATCTCTTCATCAAGCAGCCGCTTTTTGAACCTTGGGGCGACATACTCGCGGATATGCGTCCAACGCCGAAGCGCGAACGTATTCTTCGATGAACGCATGAAGGTTGAGGTCCCTCGGTGGTTGACGATGTCTGTGGAAAGCTTAGCTTTCATCGTCTGGACTGGAGTGGCCCCTCCGGTGGAAATCATTCGGCGTTCCTGTGCCATGGAAGTGATCTCCTGGGGTGTCAGGGGTCGGTCTTCGAGCTCGAGAAGAATCTCGGCCGCCCGAAGGAAGCTCATGGACTCTCCGCGGGATGACACGTTCGGAGTATAGAGGAGTCGCTCGCCCTGATCGTCAGGGTTTGCCACTACCGGATGAGGGACGGTGCGCGGAGTGCGTGCCGCGGGATCGAGTCCCGGTGGCCGAAGGCAGTTCGCGCTCCGGAAGGGAGTGCAACCGCAAGTCGATGCGGGTCTCATCTTGGCTTCTGGGCATGACCCGCGGCCCCGCTAGAATGTCCCTCCAATTCGCGCAGCGTGGCGGTTCCCGTCCCGCGTGCGTCGACCGAGTGCGTCGACGAACGCCGACGCCTACGTGAGATCAGCCAACCACAACCGGTTCGGCGCCAATGGCTCGAAGTCACGCCGCACTAGATCAACAGGCAACGCAGCGGCCGCGTCGGCGATCGTGGTCCGTTTCCAGCTGCCTCGCCCGGCTCCTGCAAGCACATCGGGCGCGCATCAGCAGCTCCATCGGACAGCGGGCGACCGGGACCTGTTCTGGGTACAGCTGCATGCCACACTTTCCGCGGCCCATCGACGCTCGTGTTCGCCGTGAACACCCGACGGATCTCGACCGGCAACGCCTCGTTGCGACGCTGCCGCTCGGTGGGCAACCTGTTTCTTCGTGCAGGCGTCAGGATGCCCGGGCAATAGGCGCGATCACGCGACGCGGCCCTTCCGTAGCCACGGCGGGCTAGACACCAGGTCGGCGGTTCGGGGAGGCAGGTCATCGGGCGGCTCGGAGTCCTCGGCGCGGTTGCACACGTCGTCGTGCAGGATGCGTTCGGCCGCTTGGTGGTGGCCTTCGGCAGCGAAAACGGCGGCGAGGTCGAGACGAGGGGTGTCCTCGTAGGGCGCGGCCAGCAGCGCGGTCTCGGTGGCGGCGCGGGCCAACTGCAGATCGCCAGAGTGGAGGGCCGCGATGGTGACCAGGTGTGCGACATCTACCACGCCGCACACCATGTGCTGGTCGACGCGGACGCCGTCGGCGAGCCAACCCCAACCGCCGCTGCGTTGCCCAGTGAAAGGCTCCCCCGTGACCAGAGCCAAAGCAGCCTGCAAGTCCGGGATGCCTTCGGGACCCCGGGCTTGACCGCGCGCTCGGAGGCGACGGAACAGGTCGATGTCAGTGAGGACGCCAACCAGCTGATACACGCCCATCCCGCGGGCGATGCCGGCCGGGGACTTAGTCGCTTCTGGCAGGTAGTTCGCGCCGGTCGCGGGGTCGACGCCGAGCCAAATGCGCAGCCGCGACAGATGGACCCTCATCTGAGTGGCGTCTGTGGCGAACGCATCGACCAGCTGGTCGGTGGAGACACCGTTGGGTTTCAACGCCAGGAAGGCAAGGAGTTCCGCGTAGAAGGCCTTGCGCTTGGCCACCACGGTCGGATTGCCTGTCGTGCCGGTGCGGGCCTGGATGGGACCGAGAAGCCGAAGGTGAGGTCTGGTGCCTGATGCCCACTTGGCCATGTCGGCGTCCAGATCAGGATCGGAGTCTTCGACGGCGGCGCGGACCCGGTCGGGTACTAGGGGGGCAAGCTGGTGCAGATCGTCCGTGGTGGCTGCGGCCACGCCCAGGACCGCATCGTCGGGCCCCGGGATGACCGTGGTCGCCGACCCTTCCATGGCGTCGGTGTCGCGGGGCAGCACGAGTTCCCCACGAAGCGCGCCAGCAGCGTCACAGTGTTCACGCCAGCCGTCTTCTCCGTCCGTGGGGATTTCGACGTCGTCGAGTTGGTCGGCGTGGGCAAGGAGCAGAGCGCACCCCTCGGCTTCATCGGGGGTCAACCCGACGGCGATCAGGTCCAAGCCCAGCGAGGGGACGTGCACCCTCCCCTGCCCCGTCAGCCTGACGCCCACCCCCCGGATGGGCTCATTGTCCGCGACCATCACCACCGCTGTGCCGGTACGTGCTGGGTGTCCGTCGACGAGGGACAGCAGGTGGTCGAGCGAGGTGGTGGACAGTGCACCGTTGACGAGCACCAGCCAGCTCGCCCACACGTCCCCGCCGAGGTCGTCGCCGCGGCCGACCGCTGCGGTGACATCGTGGTCGGCGCACTTGTCCACGGTGGCGGCGGCCCCGTCGATCGCGGCATCCAGCGCAGCGGGATCCTCGAGTCGATGGTGATGTATGCGCGATGGGTCGAGCGAGACGGCCTCTGAGGCGATCCCGACGCAGTCGAGTTGCACCTGACGCGACCAGGGGTTGACAGCGATCTCGGCTGCCAGGTAGCGGGCGAAGTCGGCGGCGTAGGTGGGGTCCCCGATCACGCTGAGGATGCCCAGTTGTTCGAGGTTCACCATCCAGGTGGTGCCGTCGTCGCCCTGCCCAACGGAAACCAGCTGCGGATACGGGGCCCGGCTGTCTGACACCTGCTGCTCGGCGTCTGAAGCGAGCAACCATCGGCGTCCGTCACTGCTGCCAGCACGCCACGGGTCGCTCAAGGTGGCAGGCTCAGCCAACTGCACGGCCACCTCGCCCGGTAGCAGCTGGACCGCCTGGAGTTCGGGGACAGTCGAGTGGTCTGCACCAGATGCGGCAAGCAGTCTGAGCGCCTGGTCGATGGCCATCGAAGTGGGGGTTGCAACTGCACCCTCTGTGGTCACGGTCTTCTCCACGGGGGTCAGCTCGGTGGGTGGGACCGGGATCGTACGTCCGGGGCGTCGGGCACGGAACTGAGCCCTCCGGCGCTTGCGCAGGGCGGCGAGCAGTCCTGCTGCCAGCAGGGGCCGGCCCCGCTGAGCCCGACCAGCAGCCACGGAGCCGGTGCGGTGGTGTCCTGGTCCGAGGCAACCTCAGAGACCTGCGCGCCGTTGCTGTCCGAGTCAGCCGTCGGGGCGTCCGTGGCGACTGATGTTGCTGGGGCGTTGGGTGTAGCGACGGGCGCAGGGACGGCACCCTCAGTCATGGGCGCCGTCTCGTTAGCCGGTGTCGGGTCGGGGGTCGCCGCTGTGTTGGGGGCGCTGGGAGCCGCTGGCCCGGTCTTGGTCGTTGCCGTAGCCGGTCCGGGGTCGGTGGATGTCGCCAGCTCGGAAGTCGATTCCGCTGTCATCGGGATCAGCAGGTTCCAGCCGGGGATGATGAGGTTGGGATCGGTCAAGCGGCGGCCGTCCGGCTGGGTCAGGTCCCGGGAGGCTTCGAAGATCCGGGGCCAGGCGCGAGCGTCGCCGAGGCGACGCTCGGCGATCTCGCTCAGGGTGTCGCCTTTGAGCACCGTGTAGCGGGAGTTCCCGTTGTCGTTCGTCGCTGCGTCCGCCTGACTCGTGGCGGCTTGAGATCCCGCGGGTAGGGTCAGCACCCAGCCTGGCCGGAGAAACCCTGGTTTGCCGTGCAGGAGCTTGTGGTTGAGCGTGACGATCTCGGGGTAGCGCCTCCCAGACCCCAGATACTGCTCAGCGATCGACCAGAGGGTCTCGCCGCGTTTCACCGTGTGGGTCACTTTCGCGGGGGCCGTCGCGCGTGCAGCTAGGCGGGGCGTCGTCTGGACGCTCGTCGACGGCTGGGCGGTCACGGTTGCCGTCGGTGGTGGGCTGGGCGCCGCGGGCGCGGCGGGAGCCGACTCGACCACCAGGGCGGGTACTGCGATGAACAGAAGCAGGGCTGCGGCCACGAGCCTGCGCGCCGGCAGCTGGGACCACCGCAACCCGGGCAGTCTGGGCCCATCCCGCCCACGGACGGCGGCGATGCCCTCGGTGATGATCGTGGCAGCGAGTAGACCCCACACGATCCACGCGGCGACCTCCAGGACCAGGACAGTCAGATGGCCGTCATCTGGGTTGGTGAGCGCCGTCCACCAGCCCGTCAGACTGGACGGCGCGGACCTCCATCCCAGGGCCAGGAGCACCGCTGGGAGCCCAAGCAGGAGGACCAGCAGCGCCATGCAGGCGGCGAAGCCGACCAGGCGGGGGTGACGAAGGCGAGGATTCATCGCGGGGCTCCGTTCACGACACGCGAGAGCTGGATGTTTGCGTCGCCGCTGACCGTCTTGGGTCCGATGCCTGCCGTACCGAGGAACTTCGGCTGGTACACGATCGTGACGTGCACCGACAGGGTGCTGGGTCCGGTGATCTGCACACTGCCGTCGACACCGGCAGCATGGAGGTAGCCGAGGGCGGCGGTCCGCGCGGCGGCCGTGTCGATCTGCGGAGATTGGCCGCGCATGACCTGACTCGCCTGGACCTGGTTCGCTGCCGTACGGCCCACTTGCTGCGCCAAGTCGTGGGCGCGTTGTTGGGCGTTGACCTGTCCGGTGAGGTCAACCGCGATGCCGATCACGGAGACGAGCACCAGAGCGATCAGCACGCCCCACACCGTGACCGATCCTCGCTCGTCGTCGCGGCGCATCATCGCCTCCCTCGATAGAGGTCGAGCGGGCTGGTGACGGTGGCACTGATGACCCTGTCCGGTAGACCAGGCACCGCGAGGTCCGACAGCCGTACCGTGCAGCTGACGGTTGCCGCGACGTTCGCCGGGGTCCCCACCGGCGTGGCGAATCCCGACGTGTCGAGCGTGACCGTCATCGACGTGCAGCTGAGACCCTGGTTGGCCAGGGTGGCGCGCGCCGCCTCGCCAGCCGTCGATTGGGCTGAGCCCGCTGTGCGCGCAATGGACGCCGCGCGTGCGGCGTCCGCTGCCGCCTGCTCTACGCTCCCATGGGCGATCGCTACCCGCCCGCCGGCCACCGCGAACAACAGCAGCAACATGAGCGCTGGTACCAGCAGCACGACTTCGATCGCGGCTGACCCGCGCTCGTCATTGGTGGTCGTGGAGACCCTCACTTTGGTCCTCGCGGCCGCCGGGGTTCGGGATTCGCGAACTCGCCGGATCATCGGGTGTACCTCTCTACTGGCAGCGCGGCCGTCTGGGACACGGTCAGGTCCATGAACGGCACC
>Ga0209538_1000616_pt1 | contig 20477 bp, 16 predicted proteins | sample BarGraNGADG00211_2_FD_184492 | JGI IMG/M metagenome (GOLD analysis project Ga0209538, IMG submission 184492) | Arctic peat soil microbial communities from Barrow, Alaska - Barrow Graham LP Ref core NGADG0004-211 (SPAdes) (version 2) | ecosystem: Environmental > Terrestrial > Soil > Wetlands >... | reverse complement strand
CAACCCCAAACTCCTCATGCTGGATGAACCCTCGCTGGGTATCGCACCTTTGGTCGTAGCCCGCATCTTTGAAGTAATCCGGGAAATCAACAGAAGGGGCACGACGATTCTTCTGGTTGAGCAAAACGCGTCTATAAGCCTGAAAACCGCCTCCCGTGGCTATATCCTGGAGACAGGCCAGGTCATTCTGGAGGGCAAGGCCGGCGATCTACTGCAGGACGAAAAGGTGAAGAAAGCCTATCTCGGACTATAATATTGAAGAACGCCGTTAAAAACAATCATGATGCTGTCAGTGCGGGAAAATCATAAAGGAGGCATCATTGCTTATGTACAATAAGAAACCCTGGTTGAAGTTCTATGGTGATGCACCCCAATCGATCGATTATCCCCGGGTAACCATGTATGATGCCCTGATGCAGACCGTGAAGAAGTATCCGGAGAGGATCGCCTACGATTTCCTGGATAACAAATCGACTTACAGGAAATTTGCACAGGATATCAATACTTGCGCCGGCGCCCTGGCCAGCCTCGGACTGAAATCGGGCGACCGCGTCACCATTGCCATGCCCACAACACCTCAGGGTGTTATCTGCTTCTATGCCGTAAACAAGCTGGGTGCTGTGGCCAGCATGATCCATCCTCTTTCTACGGCTAGGGAGATCGCTTTTTATCTCAATATCAGTAAAAGCCGTTATGTCCTTACCTTGGAGGAACATTACGATAAATTCAAGGAAGTCAAAGAAGAAACCTTCCTGGAGACGCTTATCTTGACAAGCATCTCCGACTGCCTCCCCGGTTCCGATGCACGACCATTGCCACCCGAACATTCCGACCCGATGGTCAGACAATGGAAAACGCTTCTGGCCGGTTCTTACTCTCCGCCCCCGAAATCATCCATGGGACCCGACGAGTTGGCGGTTATTCTTTACAGCGGCGGCACGACCGGCCTGCCCAAGGGAATTATGCTTTCCAATTATAATTTTATCAGCGAGGGCATGATGGCCGCCACATTTCGCATGGCGACTCACGGCGGACTCCCCATGGTGATGCTGGCCGGCCTTCCCATCTTCCACGGCTTCGGGCTGGGAATCTGTTGCAACGCCATGTTCATGACCGGAGGAACGAGTATTCTTATTCCTCAGTTCACGCCGGACATTGCAGCGGAGCTTATCAAAACCAAGCGCCCTACATCTATTACAGGAGTTCCGACCCTTTACGATGCTCTTATCCGGAATCCCGTTTTTCAAAGTGCGGACCTCAGTTGCTTGAAAGCCGCAACAAGTGGCGCCGATACATTGCCCAGGACGGTCAAGGAACGATTCGAGGAAATCGTGAAAAAACAGGGAGGCACCGTCAAGTTGGTGGAAGGTTACGGTTTGACGGAGGCGGTGACGGGGATCATGGCGACACCGGCGCACGCATACCGGGAGGGAAGTGTCGGTATCCCCTATCCCGACATGGAAGCTAAAATCGTCAAGGTCGGCACGACACAGGAGGTTCCCGTCGGAGAGGAGGGAGAACTCTGTGTCTATGGTCCGGCTGTCATGCTCGGCTACCTGGAGCAGCCGGAAGAAACGGCCAAGACCCTTCAGCGTCATGCGGACGGCAATATCTGGTTGCACACCGGTGATATCTTCACCATGAGTGCAGAAGGTTTTTTCTATTTCAAGCTGCGCCTGAAGCGTATGATCAAATCATCCGGGATGAATGTCTATCCGGCCCAGGTGGAGGCTGTTCTCTATCAGCATCCTGATGTCCGCGATGCCTGTGTCATTGGTGTTCCCGATGAAGCCCAGATCGAGCGCGTCAAGGCATTTATTGTCCTGAAAGATCCCGCCAAAGCTACTCCGGATATGGGAAAGGCACTGATCAAGCATTGCCAGGAACAGCTGATCAAGTGGTCTTGTCCCCGGGATGTGGAATTTCGCGACAGCCTCCCTCTGACCCGTGTGGGAAAAGTGGCTTATATGGTTCTGGAACAGGAGGAAATCGCCAGACTGAAAGCCGCAGGAAAGTATGCGGGGAAATAGGGCGCCTTGAACTGGAATTCAAATTGGAATCGTTGATGTTGTTTTCCTGGTATTTATGATATTGCTAAAGAACGTATAAATGAAAACCTCGATTACTAAATTCCAGAAACCCTCTGATTCGATGGCGGAGGAACCGCTTGTTTCCTTTTCCCATCTCGCCTCATGCTACTCTTCCCATGAAACAGCTGATGAAAATCAAAGCCCTATTCATGGTTTCCCATCATCACGGGAAGAAAGCTTGTATGAAACAGGCATTCTATTAAAAGAATTTTTGAAGTGTTGAAACAAAGTGCCATGGCAGAGTACCATGGAGTCAGGTCTATTTTCTTGTCATTGCTTCTCTTGTTCGCAGGGACGACTAATTAAACTAAAGTGGAAAGCATATAGGGTCGGCCGCTTTTGAAGCAACCCGGCCCTGAATTGATAAAAAGCCTTCTCTCCAGCAGGAGATTTACCAGAGGATCCGGGCATCAACCGCCTTGCAGCCTGTTGCGCCAGCCATCAGAGGATTTATATCCAACTCTACCAGGTCGGGAATCTCCATGGCCAGGAAGGAGAGCCTTTCCAATGCTTCCAGCATGGATTCCAGGTCTACGCCGGTCTCGCCTCGGATCCCTTTCAGAATGGGATAAATCTTAAGGGAAGTGAGCATATTCTCTGCTTCCCGCTTGCCGATCGGGACGATTTCACGGCTGATGTCCTTGAAGACCTCCGTGTAGATGCCGCCCCAACCGCAGGCGATGATGAAACCGAAATTGGGGTCCCGCTTCAGGCCGAGCAGGAGTTCTTTGCCCACTGCCTGTTCCTGCAACTGGTATCCCTCTATCCGGGCCTGCGGATGGTGAAGCCGGACATGATCCGTCATGCTTAAAAATGTCTGGCGAAGTCGCTTCAGATCCGGAATATTTGTTGCCACCCCTCCCCAGTCGCTTTTGTGGAGAAAATCTCTTCCTGATACTTTGAGAACCAGAGGATAATCAAGAGACATGGCTGCCTTCTCGATCTCTTCCCATGTCCGGGCTACTACCCCGCGGGCAATGGGAATTCCGAAGATGTCGAGAAACCGCAGTGCGTCTTCACCCAGGAGCGCCTTCTCTTCGCGCCCTTTATGCAGCAAATCCGCTATGAGGTGTCGATCATAGGAGAAGCATCTCTGAGAGGGGATCATCCGTTGCCGGATCTTATGGTATCGGCGGCTGTAAGACAATCCCTGCACAGCCTGATCAACGGATGCGAAACAGGCCACGCCTTCAACATCTTCGAATCGTTCTTCCGTAGCGGCATTGCTCATGTAGACCCACATCGCCAAAGGTTTGCTGTTGCCGGCCTCTTTCCGGGCATCGCGGACGGCATCAAAGACTTCCGTGTCGGGATGGAGGGGGGAGCGAAAGTCGGGGATGATACTGAGAACGGCATCCACATCATCGGACTTCAACAGCTCTGATAGGGCCAGATGGTAGATCTTCCGGTAGGTTCGCCCGATCATGCCGAGCGGCCAGATATCCAGGGGATTTCCCGCATGGATCCAGTCCGGCTTCCCGTGCTTTAACTTGTCCGCCAGTCCCGGGGGAAGATCGGCGATGTCCAGGCCAAAATCCTCAGCGGCATCGATCGCCATGATCCCGGCCGCGCCGGTGGCGGTAATGACGCCGAGCTTTGGCCCTGCCAGCTCCCCGAAACGAAGCAGAGAACGTATCGCCACAACCATTTCCAGATTATTTCTGACCCGGATGATCCCGGCGCGATGGAAGGCGGTGTCATTAACCTCATCCTCCCCGACGAGTGACCCGGTGTGGGAGAGGGCGGCCTTGGCTCCGGCCCGGCTCCGGCCGGTTTTAAGGACGATAATTGGTTTGTTCAAGGTAATGCGGGAGGCAATCTCCAGAAATGCCCGTCCGCGCAGGACGCCTTCCATATGAAGGACAATGATGCGGGTTTCCGGATCGCTGCCGAAATATTCCAGGAGATCGACAAAATCGACGTCACAGGCATTGCCGATATCAATGGCTTTCCCCCAAGTCCCGTAGGCGAAATTCTGGGAAGCGACTTGGATGAGGCCTGTCTGGGCAATGAGGGAAACAGGGGGGACCTTGGCGGGAATAGCCAGATCGATGAATCCCGTGGAAAAACTCCGGAAGTTGTTCAGTACTCCCATGGTATTGGGGCCCACAACCAGGACACCGCTGGCTCGCGAGAGCCTGACGATTCTATCCTGAAGCTCCCGGCCATGCCCATCGGCATCGGAAAACCCCTGACTGATGATAATGACATGCCGGATGCCCGCCTGGATACACTGTTCTAAAGACCTGATCACATGGTCCCGGCCTACGGAAATCAGGGCCAGATCGGCGACTTCCGGCACATCGGCAACGGTAGGGTAGGCTTTGAGCCCGCAGATATCATCCGCTTTAGGATTGATGGGGTAAAGACGTCCGCTATATCCATAACGGAGCATGGTCTCGATGCCGTTATATGTCCCCGGCCCTGTGTTTCGGGGTGCGCCGATCATCACAACGGATTCAGGATTAAAGAATTTCTGCATGTCTTATCCGTTTGCTTCTTTCTTGTTCGGGGGCTATGGGAATACGGCTCTCACAGGGGACGCCTGTTTGGCAAAGTCCGCACCCTGCATACAACCCGATGTATCCGGGTCCATGGGCGCCCTCCATCCAGGGCTTTTGTTTCTCGAACAGGATCTGAAGACATTTAAGCTTGTCGTGACCTTTTTCACTGAGCGCATCGCCGGGGCAGCGCCGGATGCAAGCCCCACACTTTCCCGTGGCATAGAAAAGACAATTTGCCAGATGATGCTCGTAAGGTCTGGGTGAGGGCTCCAATTTTAGATCAGTTACCACACTTCCGCAGCGCATGGCCATCCCTTTGGGAGTGATGAAACCGTCATTAAGGCTGAAGGTTCCCAATCCGGCGGCGTAGGCCATATGCCTTTGGGACCAGCTTGATGCAAGGTTGTCAGGCTCTCTGAAAATTTCGAAATATGGCGACAATTCAGGCGCCAGGGCATGGACTCCTAAATGCTCAAGCACACAGACCAGATGACGTGAAAGTTCCGTGATGAAATCCTGTCCCTTCCAGCGCGTATTGTTCCAGCGCAGGGAAGGGCCTTCTTTTTCCTGGGCGTTGCTGAGCTTTGTTTCGCGGTTTATGGGCAATGCGAAAGAAATAACGCTGACGCTTGTAACAGAAGGGGATTCCTCTTTCAGGGTTTTCGCAAGATATTTGGTGAGGATTTCGCGTGGAGTAAAATGTTGTTTGTGGACCACTTTTTTGTACTGGGCAAACAGCGGGTCATCTCCGTCGGCAAAACCGATCAGTGGTATTTCAAAGATAGGATCACCGTCGAAGGCGTCCAGCCGATTGAAGGGACTTGTACGCACAAACTTTTTTATGACCTCCTCGATGAATCGATTCGGATTTGACTCAAAGCGTTTCTTTGTTCGGCTATCTACCGAAAAACTTGCCACAAGCGATATACCTCCTTCATCCGGATATATTTGCCTTTAAGGCAGGAGCAGAGGGCTATGACATGTCATGTCATATTTGGCCTGTCAATTACTTTTTCCATTCTAAATGTGGTCAAAATTACCTTGACACACAAGATCGCTCTTCGTATACTCCGACCTCGAAAAAGGAAGTTCTTATCAATATTATCGATTCAATAACGGTGGTTTGAAATTATCAGGGAGGACATATGAAAATACTCAATACCGCCCCGGTGTCCGGCGCCTTTTTTAAAGATGGGATCGAGGCCAGAGTCCCCGGACTGGTGTATTCTATCGTAGACGCTCACAGACTTCCGGAGGACAGGCTGATGGTCGAGGTGACAGATGCGGATCTCCTGCTGGGGGACTATACCGGCGCTACCCCGATCACCCGTCCCATTGTGAAGGCGGCCGGGAGGCTCAAGCTCATCCAGCAGCCCAGCGTAGGCTACAATCATATTGACATAGATGCCTGCAAAGAATTCGGTATACCCGTGGCCAACACGCCGGGGGCCAACGACATCGGCGTGGCCGAGCACACGGTGATGCTGGCCCTGGCCTGTCTCAAAAAGCTTCCCCTTTTCAACACCAAGACCCATGAGGGAGAATGGCTCTTCGATCGGAGGCGGGAAATAGGGGTGTTCGAGATCAACGGAAAGACGTACGGGCTTCTGGGTATGGGCCGGACTGCCAGGGCCGTGGCGGAGCGCATTGTCCCCTTTGGGGTCCGTCTGCTCTATTACGACATCGTACGGATGAGCGCAGAGGACGAAAAGAGATATCATGCCGCCTATGCTCCACTCGAGGAGATATTGAAGACTGCTGACGTGGTGAGCCTGCACCTGCCTCTCACCCGGGAGACCGAGGGGATAATCGGTGCTTCGATGCTGGCACTGATGAAACCTACGGCTGTGCTCATCAACGTCGGCCGAGGGCCTCTGGTGGATGAAGCGGCACTGGCAGAGGCTCTTCGCAGCAAGAAGCTGGCTGCTGCAGCCGTGGACGTCTTCAGTCAGGAGCCACCGCCCAGGAATCATCCCCTTTTTGGCTTGGAGAATGTCATCCTTACTCCCCATCTTGCCGGTTCCACCCTGGAGTCGGCCGTCCGCATCATCAACATGGCCTTGGACAATATGGGGCGGGCCTTGAGAGGCGAGAAACCCCTCTGGGTGCTGAACCCTTTTTAACATGTTAATATTTGGTTCCAGGAGAAATGATGAAAGACAATATTATAATGATCCACCCGCAAGACAATGTCGCTGTAGCCTTGAGAGACCTAACTGAAGGGGAAAAGGCAGCTGCGAAAGGGATCGATGAATTTTCGGTGATGGAAAAGATACCTGCCAGCCACAAGATTGCTCTCCAAGATATCTCCGCTGGTGAGGAGATCGTCAAGTACGGGGAGACTGTTGCCGTCAGCACAAGGGACATAAAAAAAGGAGAATGGGTGCACACACACAACCTTGAAAGCCGGAGGTGGAAGAAATGAATGAGATCACCGGGTATGAAAGAAAAGACGGCCGCTTCGGCATCCGCAACCATGTTCTTGTTTTGCCCACGGTTTCCTGCGTCAATGGGGTAATCAACCGCATTTCCCGGGAAGTGTCGGAGGCGGTTTGCATCACGCACGCGCACGGTTGCGGCAGAGGTGGCCCCAGGGACCTGCAAATTCTTTTTGGAATCCTGTCCGGGCTGGTGCATCACCCTAACGTCGGCGGGGTTGTGCTCATCGGCCTCGGCTGCGAGGTCTCCAATACTAAAAACCTGTTGCCACTGCTCAAGGATGCCCGAAAGCCGGTCGAGGTTTTTAACGTCCAGGAGGACGGTGGTTCGCTGAAAACCGCTGAGAAGGGCGCGGCGGCAGCCCACCGGATGCTGGCGGAGATACGCAAGCAGAAGCGGGTGCCTGTACCCTGGGAAAAACTTTTAGTGTCGATGGAGTGCGGCGGGTCCGATGCCATGTCCGGCGTTACGGCAAACGTCGCAATGGGGTCCGTCTCGGACTGGCTGGTGGAGAAGGGAGCCACGGTAATTTTCGGCGAGAACACCGAGATGATCGGAACTGCGCACGTACTTGCCCGCCGGGCCAAAAATGAACAGGTGGCTGGTGAGATTAACCGGATGATCAACCAGGCTGAAAAGTTAACCAGAGACACCATGGGAAACCTGGCAAGTCTTGTCATTTCTCCCGGCAACATGGACGGTGGCATGAGCACCATCGCCGAAAAATCCATGGGATGCATCTTCAAGGGGGGAACCACCACGATCAACCAGGTGGTCGGCTACGGCGAGACGCCGACGGAAAAAGGCCTGGTTTTACAGGACGGGCCCGGTTATGACGGCGATTCCATGGCCGGGTTGGCTGCGAGCGGTTCGCAGCTCATGTTCTTTTCCACCGGGCGGGGAACCCCAGCCGGGTTTCCGGCCCTGCCGGTGATCAAGGTAGCCAGCAATTCTAAGATTTTCGAAGCCATGAAGGATGATATGGATGTCAATGCCGGCAGCTTGGTGGAGGGGAAGCCGCTTTCTGGATTGCGTTCGGAGATGATCGATCTTATGATCAGGGTAATCAACGGGGAAGAAACCAGGGCCGAAATGAACGGGATGGATGTTTTTACTTTTATGACGGTAAACCCGCCATTTTAATTAATCCACAATTGATATTAATAAAGTGGATAATCTTGTTTGTTGATAGAGATGAAGAATTCATGATAATACCATTTCGCTTTCAAAGGATAACGAGGCGGCAAGAAGGAGGCGCCGGAGATGTATTGTACATACGTTGAAGAAGCCGACGACGATGCCAACAAAGTTAGCCAAAGAAAGCGAATTGGTATAAAAGATGAAATGCAACTCTTGGCTATACCCGAATTTACCGGTAAAGCACGAGGTTGAAATTTTATCCGGGGAGGCGAGAATGGATATGAAAAAGCACAGCAGGGTCTTTTCCGAAAATGATCCGCTGTCCATGGTGCGTCGATCAATGCTCTATGCCTGCGGCTGGACCCATGAGGAGATCCAGCGTCCGCTCGTTGCAGTGGTCAATACCTATAATGAGATGCATCCCGGCCATATGCATCTGAAAACCCTGGCCGAGCGGGTCAAGGCCGGCGTGCGGACCGCAGGCGGGCTGCCCACGGAATTTTATACCCTCTCTCTCTGTGACGGGCTGGCAAACGGCCACGAAGGCATGAAGTTCGTTCTGCCCAGCCGTCAGGTCATAGCGGATTCCGTTGAACTCGGCCTCAGGGCGCACTGCTATGACGCGGCGGTGCTGATCGGTTCCTGTGACAAAATCCTCCCTGCTCTTTTGATAGCCGCGGCAAGAGTAAATATTCCGGCGATCATCGTCGCCGGCGGACCGATGCCCGCGGGATACTGGGCCAGAGAGAAGGTCAGGGCATCGGTATCCAATGTCGGCAGTATTATGAGAAAGGTATACGCCGGGGATCTGTCCAGCGAAATCCGCGAAGAGGCCCTGGCCTCTCTGTATCCTTGCGCGGGCGCCTGCTGGGGTATGGGAACCGCCAATACCATGGCCTGCCTGTGCGAAGCTCTGGGAATGAGCCTTCCGGGAGACGGCACCGCCCCGGGACTGATGTCTAAAAAATCGCGACTGGCCGAACAGGCCGGCGAAAAAATCATGGAACTTTTAACCCGGGATATTACTCCAAGAAAGATAATGACCCCGGTAAGTTTAGAAAACGCCGTAAAAGTAAATTTGGCGATCGGCGGCTCGCTGAACGCCGTCCTGCACCTGCCGGCCCTGGCCCATGAACTGGGATTTAAAATTGATTATTCGGATTTTGACCGGATGTCAGGTACAATTCCGCACCTGACCAATGTAGAACCTGCCGGCCCCTATTCAGTAATCGAATTCGACGAAGCCGGAGGGGTTCCCGGTTTAATGAAAAACATGGGCGACCTCCTGGATGGCGCGTCCTTAACGGTGACCGGCAAGACACTGGCGGAAAATTTACAAAAGGCGGAAGTGTTTGCCCAGGAGGTGATCCGGCCGCTAACGGACCCGGTTCATCCTTATGGAGGAATCGCAGTGCTGAGGGGAAACCTTGCCCAGCGGGGGGCTATCATCAAACAGGTAGCTGTAAAGGAGGAACTATGGAACTTCACCGGCGCAGCCAGGGTTTTCAATTCGGAAGAAGAGGCCTTGGCCGGATTGGGCAAAGGGGAGATTAAAAAAGGGGAGGTAATCGTTATCCGCTACGAGGGGCCGAAGGGCGGCCCGGGAATGCGGGAGATGGCCCTGTTCCGGGTTGCCTTGAAGTTTGCCGGTCTGGCCCAGACGAATTATATCGTGACCGACGGCAGGTTTTCCGGTTACACCGACGGGCCTTCAATCGGCTACCTGTGCCCGGAGGCAGCCGAGGGAGGAACCATTGCCCTGGTCAAAGACGGGGATCTGATCGAGATTGACATACAGAAGCGCATTCTGGAACTGAAGGTGCCGGAACAGGAATTGAAATTGAGAAAAGAAAAACTAGTTCCCCCTTCCCGGAAGTATCCGAGGGGCTATCTTGCTATTTATGAAAAGCTGGTATCTTCGGCAGACCAGGGCGCAGTGCTGGAGATTTAATAGTCAAGTTTCCGAATTTCAGTTGACTTTTTAAATCCCTGTTATCGATTTTTATTTTATAGAAGGAAAACAAATGAAAACTATCAAGGTACCATCGCGACTCTGGTATGATAATGAAGAGCGTGAGCTTTCTTTCCCGGATGCATGGGAGGTGGACAACCTCACGTCCCCGGGCTTCGAGAAGCCGGGCCTCACCCCGGAACAGATCGGGGAACGGATCAATAATCCGGTGGACGGTCCCGCACTTGAGAAATTGGCCAGAGGGAAGAAAGAGGCCGTCATCGTCTTTGACGACATGACAAGACCGACGCCGGTAAAGGCCGTGGCGCCCCATGTCCTCGAAGCGCTTCACCGCGCCGGGATGAAGAAAGACCAGATCCGTTTTCTCTGGGCCCTGGGCAGCCACGGTACGTACGATATGATTGCCGCCAGAAAAAAATTAGGCGACAGAATCGTCGAAAACTATGCGGTGTATAATCATGACGCGTTCCAGAATACGATCAGGATCGGCAGGACCCCAAGAGGGGTTGAGCTCTGGTTCAACCGGGGGTTCATGTCGTGCGACCTGAAAATCGGCATAGGTTGCATCACCGCCCATGTTCATGCAGGGTTCGGCGGCGGAGCCAAAATAATCCTGCCGGGCGTTGCCGGCATAGAATCGATCAATCAGTTCCACAACCAGTATTACCGTGACCAGTCGCGGACCGGCCTGGGGAACTTCGACAATAACATCATGCGGGAAGAGTGTGATGCCGCAGGCGATTTGGCGGGCCTCAATTTCAAGGTCGATTGCCTTGTCAACCGGCGCGGGGAGATCGCGGGCCTTTATGCCGGATCGTTTCGCGCCACGCACTCCCTTGGCGGTCAGGAAGGAAAGGAGCATTACGGTATACCTTTTTCAGGCGGTTACGACATCGCCGTTTCCAATGCCTACGGAAAAGCCAACGAATCCGCCATAGCCGTGTTATTGGCCATGATGGTGCTGAAGCCGGGTGCTGCAGGAACGGGGGTTATCATCTCGGATGCACCGGAAGGGCAGGTGCCCCACTATGTTTTCAGGTCCTGGGGCACAGGTTATGGGGGACGGCATTTCAGCTGCCGGCCAAAGGGCTTTGTTTCATCAGTCATGAAAAAACTGATCGTCCTGAATCCTCACCCCACACCGACCTGCCTTGACTGGGTTGGCCATATTGATGATGTGGTGGTGGTAAAGTCCTGGCAGGAGGTTCTCGCGATCCTCGAGCGCGACTATCCGGGAGCGGCACGGGCCTGTGTCATTCAGGACGGCACAGTCCAATACATAATGAAACCGCCGGTTTAAGAAATGGATGTTTGAGGATGTCTCGGATGACCGGCGGGTCTTCGATGCTGATGATGACCCGCCTGGCCCCCTGACATCCCCGTCTTCGCCGGGACAGGCTTCGGACAGACCAAGGGATCTACATTCCCGGCCTTCGAGACTGTGTCGCAATTACCTTTTTTGTCATTCCGTGCAAGCAAAGCGCGACACGGAATCCAGTGTTATCAGTAAGTTCTGGATACCGGCCTGTGCCGGTATGACGATATTGATGGTGCTTTCTGACATTACGACACAGTCTCCTTCGCCGGGACAGGCTCCAATCTTCTGAATCCAACGCGCCCAATTCCGACGGAAGATTTTTTCATCCCCCGGGGTTCGAGGATGCAGGGGATGGCCTCGTCGCTGCTTTCCTTCTGTCGTTTTCCCCGTGAGACGTTGCTATAGCAGCCGTAATACCTCACCATCTGCTTGCCCCGGTTGGGGATGTGGGAGCACAGGTTGGCCAGCCACTCCAGGGCGGGGCGATGCGGGAACAACCCGTTTTTGGATACCGGGACCGTTGCCGTCATTGTCGGGATTCCCATATCGGCCGGATCTCTCTCCTTTCTTTCGATTCTCCTGAAGTTTGCGCTCACGGTCAGCGCGGCGTTCCTGCTCATCGCGACGACGTCGTTTCCCGGCGTCTGCCACGCCCTCAGACGACTCGGACTGCCGCCGGCACTCCGCAAGATTTCTCCCTGCGGTCGATATGACGCAGGAGGTGTGTTTTCCAAATGGCTTAAAAAGGGTTCATCCGATTTAATCGTACTTGTCTTAAATGTCTTTCTTCCTGAAGTCAGTAAAATGGCAACCTCGGCAAAAATACATGACTTCAATCAGTAATAAACGTAATTTTATAACGTTAATTGAAGTATTTTGAAAATAGTGTAAGATTAAGCGCGAAAGGTATCTGAATGTTAGCTAATTCAAAAGGTCAAAACCTAGTCGATCATTTAAAAGCCGTCTCTTTCGTTGCTCAAGAAATGGCGCGGATTTGCGGTTACAGCGAAAGACTTCAGAAATTAGCCTACGCTGCAGGATTACTCCACGATATTGGGAAGGCAACAAAATCATTTCAAGATTACTTATTAACCGGCAAGGCAGATGATGAGGCGATTTCACCCATGCATCACGAGATTTCATGGGCTGTCTTAATCCAAAACTATGGTATTTCTGATGACAACTATTTGATATTTAACGCTGTGTACTGGCACCACGCAAGGCCGCTCAACGGAGACTATGAATATCTTAAATTCCGTGACGAAGTAATCGGAAAAATTAAAGACGCTGACTTTAAACGGATTTCAAACCTCATTCAATCGCTCGAATTGCCTGAACTCTCCGGCGTGGTAATGGAAAAAGATGAACCCGTACCGGCTCTTTTTTCATCCGATTCGACATACAATAAAAACACGAATGCGGAAATGCTTGCCGTGAGGATGTGCCTGATCAGCGCGGATCGCCTGGTTTCCAAAATGTCTGCCGATGATGTGGCTGCTATTGCCCAAGGCACTATTCCACCTTCCGCATGCCTGCCAAACGCTCAAAGGCCTTTTTTCGATACGATTCCCTGTCCTGCGGAATATCAGTTAAGCCGCTTTAATCTTCAGTCGAGTTGCGCCAAGGCGGCTTCAAAAACGCGGACGACAATCGTCAAGGCACCTGCCGGTTACGGGAAAACCTTAATTGGAATCCTCTATACCCTTTTGCAGGGGAAGCAGTCGTATTGGGTATGCCCGCGCAATGTCGTTGCCGAAGCGGTTTATGAAAACATCATCCGTGAAATCAGCGCTCTGAAAATAAACTGTTCAATCGAACTTTATTTGTCCGGTGAGCGAAAAAAAGCGAACAGCCCTGAAGGTCTCATTCCGGACTTTTCCTCTGATATTGTTGTCACCAATATCGACAACCTTTTAGGGCCGATGGTTAACAATCGCACTGCTGAAAGGCTTTTTGATATATTGTCCGGCCTGGTTATCCTCGACGAATTCCATGAATTTGCCTCTGACTCGCCTTTGTTTGCGGCATTTGTAACATATATGCGTGCAAGGCACAGGCTGTCATCTACAGCATGCACACTCTTATTAAGCGCTACGCCGCTCAACATGCATGAACTATGGGATTCAGACCACCTGACTACTTTGCTGCCCGACAAAGAACAACACTATCCGGCGGCGCACGAAGGCAGTTATCATACATGCTTCATCAAGGAATATCCTGCACAAGTAAAGCCTGCATCCCTGTGTGTTTTCAATTCCGTTAGCATGGCTCAAAACCAGTTTGTTAATTGTCAGATGGAATATCTTGTACACAGCAGATTTACTGATACGGATCGTCAGCAAATAATGAATAACATTTATTCGGCATTCGGCAAGACCGGTACAGGAGTGGTAAAAGGAGAACGTGTTTCTTCCGCGCCTGTTATTCAAGCGGCAATGGATATTTCTCTGGTCAATTTATACGATAGCGTTTGTTCACCGGAAACGACACTTCAAAGGATAGGACGCTGCAATCGGTGGGGAACTTATGATGACCGGTTACCGAGAATTTTTCTCTATGTCCCGGACTTGAAAAGTCTTGCCAATGAACGAGGCGCAATCGATACGATTTACAATCGCGTATTAAGAGATCTATGGGTTCAGTATCTGCAAAAGAAAATCATCGACTCGCAGCCGCTCACCTTAAAAGCCTGGTATGAGATTTATAACTCTTTTTATGCGGATCATGGCAGGGATGTTTGGGGTTTCTTGAGGGAACAGTATAAAAAGGGACTTGATTATCTTATCGAATACTATCCTGTAAAATTAATGGAAGATTCAGCTGAGAAAAGCCGTAATGGAAAAAGTCTTCGCAGCCCATCGGGATCCTATTACTTTACAGTAAAAATCAATGGGACAGAAAACGAGTGGTTGAAACCGGAGAATGTAATGGAGGAAGGCAATGAATTGTATCGTCGTTTTATGAATAAAGGTGATCTCAATACCGAATTAATCAATACATCAAAAATGCTTTCAAGAATAAAAGATTTGTATGAATGCGGTTATATACGATTTAGAAGAATATTAAAGAAATCAGCCCCGCCGCGGAGTTTGCCTCATTGGTTCAGGCTGGCACGCGACCCTGAAACCCCGCTTCCCGATTTCTCACGCGTTTATGACAAAAAACTCGGTTTGAAACAAAACACTTAATAAAGGAGGGTACATGCTAAAATCAATTCTATTTAAGGGTACGATCAAAGGCTATGGCATTGTCAATTATGACGGTAAAGATCAAAAATGGATGCTCTGGAAGCATAAATCCGACGAGGGGGGGAAGGCGCTAAAATTTGATAACTTTAAAGTCGCTAAGCATGCATTTATTAAAACCGGCAATGATGAGAACGGCAAACCTCAATACGATGTCCGTTTGAAAATATCGAGCAGTTGTTTGCGCAATGCGATTTTTAAAGAGGATCATCCTTTTCAGAATTCCATGATTCTCCACAGCAAGAAGCTTCTTAATATGTCGATTGCCTCAGTTGCCAGTTTACTGCGTGGATACATGTTCGAACAGGAAGGGTTTACCGGGCTTAAACGCAAATCCCCCGTAATCATTACTGACGCAGGGCAAACGGCTGGGGAGTTATCCACGATCGACCTTCATACGACTTCCGGCGCCAAAAAGACAAAAGAAAGCGAAAATGAAGCGTCTGATACTTCCCTGTTTTACAAGGAAACCGTGGGGGATGTTGAATACAGCTTTAAGGGTGCAATCAATCTTGCTGATCTGCAATTTATTCCTTTATCAGATACCTTTGATCGCATGGCCGTCAATCCGGATGATTTTGAGGCACTATACAGACCACATCTCGAATGTTCGGTTGGAAGCAAAGTCGACGATCCGGGCTTTTATTTGATTAAAAGCGCAGTGAATGCGATACCTGAAGAAGGCGTTCTTTTAAGTCAATCTCAAACTGCGTTACTGGTGAAAGAATTTTTCAAGCGGTTATTAGCCTTAAATATTACGCGAAGCGCCAGCGGGTATGCGAGTCTTTCCGGGTTACAGATTAAATTTGTTCACGATCCGATCACAGATAAAATGGATGATGAAGCCGGTTGGGTCACGATTAAAAAAGTGGACGATATTAAGCTTAAACCCGAAGAAATCACAGTTGCATTCAGCAAACGATCAAGGCAAGAGGCAGAATCGCTGATGGAAGGTATGACCGCCGAGATGGCACGAGCAAAAGAAGTTAAAAAAGAATCCAAGGAGAAGAAGGCTAAAGCGAAGAAGGAGAAGAAGAATGCCACAAAAAACACTGCTGATTAAATTTATCAATGCAGGCATCTTTCCCGATACGCGTTGGTCTTCCGATAAAATGTACGATCTCGATAGCATCTATCGCAAGACAAAACGGAAAGATGCCCCTGTTATGCAAATCCCTGCCAAGAAATTCGATTGGCGGCATGTATCCAATGTTTTACATGTCCTTATGGGAGAACGGCCGGTGCCCACGATCCGCAAGACCCTGTTGAAACCTGATTTATCAATTCAGGAAGCTGCCAAAAAGGCACGGGTCACCATTGATACGCCTTGCAATGACCGTGGATATGAAGGCGTGGAAATGATGAATGCCCGTAAGTCCGTTAAAGATGCCTGGCAGACCTCAAAGATTGCTTATTTCCTGGGAGGTAAGCCTGTTCAAATAAAAGGCGGATTGCTCTATTGGGCGCGGCTGGAAAGATTGTTAGGCGAGACATTGTTGAATGATTTTATCGATACTGTAAAGAGTATAACGAGTGAAAGACATGTTCCTCGCAATATTTCCGCGCATCGGGCAATAGAGATTCTTCACGATAATTACGATTTGCCTCAAGTTCAGCATTTTTGTCAAAAATGCATTAAGGCCCAGCGCACTTCATTAGTACATATCATCAATCCCAAGGGAAACAAAGATTCAATAACTTTTCACACGAGAGTTGGCAGTAAACTCAATATTCAGATGGTCAATTCCGGGCCTGAGAAAATAATCAAAATATCGGGGACTATCTTTGTTCCGTTGAATGACGAACTCCTTGCCCGCTTGTCCAATGGATGCGGCACAGCAACCATTCTTGAGGGTGGACTGGCTTATATCGAGGGAATAGAAGAGTGGTCGGAAAATCTCGTTTTTGATGCTGAGCCGGTCATTGAAGCGCCGATACAGAGAGGTGGTGCGGCATGAATTATTTGACCAGAATTTATGATATTGATGGCGATGATTACCAGGTTCATCAAAAATTGAAAAACATTTTCGATCAAGATAAAATTCTTTTTCAGAGAGGGAAGTTTGAGACGGTCGTTTTAAGTACCAAAGTGCCTGCGATTCATCAGCCATCGGTGGTTACAAAACAAATTTCATCTTTTTTTGATTCAATTGAATACGGCTCCGAATTTTTGTTTACCGCAAGATTAAATCCCGTAGTAACCAAAAAGATAGATGACAAAGGTAAACGATACCCTGTTGAACAAAACAAGCTTCAAGAATGGATCAACAATAAAATGGAAGATGCAGGGATGATTGCGGAGTTTATCTATAATACCGAAGGGCCGCGCATCTCCATAAAAAAAGAGCATAAGATAACGCTTTCGTCAGTCTTTGTTACCGGAATGTGTCAGGTAAAAGATGTCAGCCGTTTTAAAAGGGCGCTGACAAAAGGAATAGGCCATTCCAAGGGTTTGGGTTTCGGGATGCTTAACATCTTCGCGAACCTGTAGCATACAGTAAAACACAGGGACGTTCGCGACCGTTATAAATCAAGATGTTATGAGGTTTTTGAAGATAATTATAATTTTATCCATACCTGTTACTCCCGGTTCGCGAATGCTGCCACTTAATATAGTGCTTTTATAGTAGAAATATTAGGTACGTCGCATTCCCCACGCGTGTGGGGGTTGAAAGACGATTGCCTGTAACTTCGAGATCGTTGTAGCCGTCGCATTCCCCACGCGTGTGGGGGTTGAAAGGAGATTGCCAAGCAACTTATCAAAGAGGGTAAGGGTCGCATTCCCCACGCGTGTGGGGGTTGAAAGGTGAGGGAAGGGAAGGTAGGCAAAACGAATTGTGGTCGCATTCCCCACGCGTGTGGGGGTTGAAAGCAGCTATCCATTGCCATGTTGGGGTTTTGTTATCGTCGCATTCCCCACGCGTGTGGGGGTTGAAAGAGGAGGTAGGTCAAAACGTTCTGTTCAATTCCGCGTCGCATTCCCCACGCGTGTGGGGGTTGAAAGTACGAATTAAAGGGTAAAAATGTTTTGCAGTTGAGTCGCATTCCCCACGCGTGTGGGGGTTGAAAGAGAATGTTGGGATAGTCCCATCTCTCATTAGGTGATCGCATTCCCCACGCGTGTGGGGGTTGAAAGCGGCTATACAACAAGGAAGAACAATTTTACCTAATCGCATTCCCCACGCGTATGGTAATTCAAAACAACGTCCAATATGTCATTCCGGGCAAGGAAGCGCGAACCGGAATACTTCAGCATATTTGTTTTCCAGTAATGTATGACTTTTTATCAAAAATGATTTTTTATAAGTGCTTGACATCTTCCTGTAATCAGTAAAACGTTGTCCTTGAAGAAAATACTTGATTACTCCTGGCAATGATCACCTATATCGAGACCCCGAATACTCTCGGGATGCCTATATTCATGCATAACGCCTCATCAAAAAAGGCGTGCAGGAGAGGTCTGGCTGGATTACGCCCGAAAAGGCATTCTTGATTGGTGAAATGGCCGAAAAGCGGTTCGCTCTCCCGATAGGTCAGGTGCCAGGATACATCCCTTCCACGATCATCGGTGCCACACCCCACATTTTGTGGCCAATATTTCCTTGACACACAAGACTGTGTTTCTTATAGTTCAATCATGAATAAGCAATGTCTTATCAAAAAAATCGATAGTAAGGAGGACTTATATGCAAGGAGAACTGCTGTATGACATGAAGCTTAAGTTTTTGCCCCTCATAGTCATAGGTGCCGTACCCGAGGGAATGAGAATTAACATACCCTTCAACGGGGAAGTGAGCGGGCAAACCATCAAAGGAAAGGTTGAAGGAACAGATTATGTTCTGTCGCGCAGTGATGGTGTGGGGCTTTTGCATATCCATGCCGTTCTTACCACAGACGGAGGCGACCTAATTTCAATTCAAGCCTCAGGTATCAGTACAGCCACTCCAGACGGGCGCTATGCAATTAAGGAAGTCTTAACCTACCAGACCGGCTCAGAGAAGTTTGCATGGCTAAACTTCACTCAAGCCTTCGGGGACGGCTTCTCAGATATGAGGACCAATGAATTGCATGCCAAGATATTCAAGGTATAACACTGATATGGTTGTTAATTGTCAAGTGGAAAAAGGTTTGCCTGTCCACATATTTTGTGTGGATATGCTGTTCCATATATTCCAGGGCATATGCCGGATCAGAACCTTGGGTAGCGACGATTGATCATTCTGATATTCGCGGGTTGGATACCGCAAGACCTGTCTTCATCGCGGAGTTGCCTCTGTCTAAAGCCAGGAGTTCGGTACAACCTTATCCCATAGGTTATACGAGGGTTCTCCTTACGCGGTTCTGATACCGCAAATGCCCTGGATACTGTATTAGTGCTTCATTCTGTCTCCAACATTTTTTATCTGTATACTCATGGGGTTATCCATAGTCAAGGTCTCACCGCCCGCGGCCGGTGATCCGGTGAGTCACTTGCTTTCCCTCAGTAATGATCAATTTTGACAAGCTGTAATATCCGAACAGTAGTAGGTGAACACAGTGTTTGTTTGCACCTGATATTCAAATGTCATTTTTGGAAAGAGTAAGTCAGCCTGAAGGTATTTAATAACTTTTCAAACAAAAGTACGCATCAGCCGGATGAAATTTAAAAAGTCTCTTTGCCCGCTCGGTAGACGGTGAGGGCGGTTTCGTGGACGCGACGGATGGGTGCGCCATGCTCAATCGCGGCCCGTTTGCAGTCCTCGTACTCGGGGGAGGCCGTGATCATTCTGCCATCCCGTTCCCCGATCTTGATCCGGATAACCCCGAACTCGGTGACGACCTCCTCCCAGCAGCGATCAAGGCAAAGGCGCTCCCACCGGGACATCCGGACCCCAAGCGTCGAGGTCTCGGCCAGGATAACGGCCGCGACTGCCTCCGCCAAGTCCGGATCGCAGATCACCGACAGAAGCGTCCCCGGGCGGTTTTTCTTCATCTGGATCGGGGTCAAGAATACGTCAAGCGCGCCCGCGGCGAAAAGCCGCTCTATGGCAATCTCGTAGAACTGGGGATTGAGGTCGTCAATATTCGTCTCGATGACTGTGACACCCTGCGATTCGGCGCCTGCGGCCTCCTCGCCGATCATGACCCGGAGCGCGTTCGGAATGCCGAAATCGCTCTTGCCGGCGCCGTAGCCGATGCTCTCGACGGTCATCGCGGGCAGGGGACCGAACTCCCCGGCGATCTCCCGGATGATCGCCGCGCCGGTCGGCGTGACCAGTTCCCCTTCGATGTCCAGTTTTCTCCAGGGAATGCCGCGCAGGATCTCGGCGGTGGCCGGCGCGGGCAGAGGGAAGACGCCGTGAGCGCCTTTTGCATAGCCGTGAAAGGTGGGCATCGGGCTGGCGACGACCTTCGGCCAGCCGAGCATCTCGAGACAGAGGGCCGTGCCGACGATGTCGACGATGGCGTCCACCGCCCCCACCTCGTGGAAGTGCACCTCTTCCGGAGAGCTGCCGTGCACCTTGGCTTCGGCCTCGGCGAGCCTCCGGAAGATTCGTTCGGCCGTCTGCTTTACGCGGTCGGAGAGGTTTGCGCCGCGGATCATCTCCAGGATGTCATGCAGCCTCCGGTGATGATGGTGATGGTGGTCGTCGAGGACCACGCGGACGTCCGTCGCCTCGATGGGGCCGGTCATCTTTTTTCCCACCTCGATTCGGTAACCGCCCACGCCGAGGCCGGCGAGGCCTTCCCGGAGCCTCTCCGGGTCCGCCCCCACTCCGATGAGCGCCC